>Ga0157363_1000577_pt1 | contig 28447 bp, 24 predicted proteins | sample AttsexASBM1_FD_111477 | JGI IMG/M metagenome (GOLD analysis project Ga0157363, IMG submission 111477) | Fungus gardens microbial communities from leaf cutter ant in Ribeirão Preto, State of São Paulo, Brazil - Atta sexdens ASBM1 | ecosystem: Host-associated > Fungi > Mycelium > Unclassified ... | reverse complement strand
GATCAGTAAAGCGCTTAACGCCAGCCACGTCCCTGTTTTTATTCTCATTGGATTGCCTAATGAAAAGAAATGTAAGTTTTTTGTAAGCAAGCGAAAGCATAATATCACCTGAACTATTGGAAAATTCCTGATAAAAAGAAAAAACAACAATGTATTGCTTATTTAATTTACTAAGCGAAGCGCGGTCGACTTAATGCAAATTAAAAAATAAAAACCGTGACTTAAATAAAACGCAATCCTGCAGCTTTATTTTTCCGTCAGATAAGTATGAAGTTTTCAGGCAGATTTGCTTTTATCTGGCGCTTTTCAGACGCATTAACTTAAGTTTCTGGTTTGAAATGTAAGCATTTTTTAGCCCACATTTCGTGCGAAAAAAATGCGTCGTTTGAAAAGGGAAAGGCGTGAGAAAACAGGATGCTCTGGAAAGTTGGGTTAGTTTAGCGCGAAATTAAGCCCCCGAAGACCTCATCAGGGGCGAATGAAAAGCGCTAAAGACTTCTGATCTGTTGCCCGGCGACATCTATCATCAGCCTGTCCTCTGGCTGAATGATATCCAGCATATCACCCTGCTGACAGAGAAAGGCAATACCGGCTTCGCGGGCAATAATGGCAGCGTGAGAGAGCGCACTGCCCTCCCGCAGGCAAATGCCTTTTATCTGCTTCACATCCAGACTGGCGACCGCAGAGGGAAAGATGTCATCGGCAATCAGAATCGCGGGGACATCCGGTGTTGGAAGCGTAACCTCACGACCGCTAAGGTGACACAGGGTGCGGTGCAGGATGTCTTGAATATCGATAAATCTCGCCTGCAGGTAAGCATCATCCAGTTGCCGGTATTGCTGACTCAGCGCCATGAGTACCTCATACCAGGCGGATTCGGCACAGCACCGCGCCGCACGAATCTTCTCGCAGGCTTCATCAAACATATCTGCATCATCCAGCAACGTGTGATGCCCGGCGAAAATAGCGGCTACCGCCTCGCCATAATTCGCTTCTGCCCGTTTATGCAGCGCATCCAGATCACAGAGAGTGTCAGCGATTGCCTGCTTCAGCCGTCGGCATTCCTGCTGCTCATCGGCACATGGACGCCGGTCAGGCTGCGCCAGCGGCAAGGGATAAAACACCGCTTTACCCTGCACCTGTCTCGTGTCCGGTACCGTTGTCCTGAGCGACATCGTTTCAGGTTGCTCGCCAAAATTTTCCGCCGCCAGAGAGGTGAACGCTGCCAGCGCAGCGCCCGCTTCGGGGCCACGTGCCGACAAGGTAATCTGATCGTTACAGCGCACCTGCAGCAGAGCAATCTGGTTGAGACTGTCTGGCGTGACACACTGGTTATCTTTTTTCAGTACCAACTCCGCATCAAAGCCAGCCAGCGTGGCCACAAGCCGTGAAGCAGGACGGACGTGCAGGCCATGGTGATTTTTTACGGTCACCGTGACCGATTGTGCGTCCTCGTGTGGGTTAACGGTGGCGACGCTGGCAACGGCACTATCAGGTGCAATACCCAGTTGTGCATGCTTCGCCTCCAGCGCCTTCATGGCCACCGTCATCACCTTTTCGATATCGGCACCCGCCGCCGCACTGACGGTTGCCGCCAGCGTACCTTCCACCAGCGGTGCGGCACACAAACGCACTTTGGCCGCAATGGCAGGATCAAGCAGCTCAAGCGCCGTTTCTGCACTTAACAGCGCACTTCCCATGTCCATCATGACCAGAACATGATCCGCATCTGCCACCGATTCGATCGCCGCCATCACTTTCACGGGATCCGTGCCAATCGGATGATCAGGATCGTCAATGCCGGCAGCGACCGCCAGCTTGCAGCGATCGCCGGTTAACATTTGTCGCGCCAGCATCTCCACGCCGTTACCCAGCAACGCACTGTGTGACACGATCACCAGATTTACCATGTGCTTCTCCTTAAGCTTTGGCGGCGGCAGCCAGCATCTGCATCATAAACATCACCGATGTTGCCCCCGGATCCTGATGACCAATACTGCGCTCTCCCAGGTAACTGGCGCGGCCTTTGCGGGCCTGCATTGTAATGGTGGCGTGAGCGGCCGTTTCTGCCTGCTCGCAGGCGGCATCCAGCGCGGCGATGACCGACATATTTTGCTCACTGGCGTGCCGCAGTGACGCCACCACCGCAAGCCAGACATCACACATCGTTTTATCGCCGGGTTCCGCTTTTCCTCGATTCACCACGCCTTCGGCCCCTTCGCGTATCATTTGATACAGCTCTTCCAGCGTCAGGCTCTGATGTGCCTGTGTGACCTGCGCCGCCCGGATAAAGAAAGTGCCAAACAACGGCCCGCTGGCACCGCCCACATTGGAAAGCAGCGTCATGCCGGTATTTTTGAGGATAAAGCCAATATCCTTATCGGCAATCGCGGGCAGCTTCTCGACCACCTTACTGAAACCCCGGTGCATATTTAAGCCGTGATCGGCGTCGCCAATTTCGCGATCCAGGCCGGTGAGAAAATCACTTTCACGGGTAAAAACTTCACCACAGCGGTAAAGCCAGTTCACAATTTGGGCGCGGGTAAGTGACATGTCGAACTCCTTAACAGCCCCAGTTCAGGGCAGGTGTGTGTACCGGGGCATCCCACAGTGACAGGGCCTCATCATCCACGCTTAACAGCGTGATGGAAAAGCCCACCATATCCAGCGATGTGCAGTAGCTGCCCACCAGATTTCGCGCGATAGTGATGCCGCTTTCGTCGCAACGCTGAGCCAGACGGTTATAAACACCATACAGTTCTGACAGTGGCGTAGCGCCCAGATTATTAACCAGCGCAATCACACGATCGCCGCGGGTTAATGCCTGCTTGCTGTGTTTAACCTCTTGCCAGCTTCCGTTGTTTTGATCCCAGTGACGTAGGGTACGGCTGTAGTTGCCATTCTCCAGCAGCGTGTCGAACATCTCATCGACCGTCTTGTCCAGCGAGGTAAAAGTACGGCGGTCGATGCCGGGTTCGCCATGAATCCCTACACCGAACTCCATTTCGTTGTCCTGGAGTTCGAACGAGCGTTTGCCGGCGGCGGGCACGGTACAGGCGCCTAACGCAATACCGATCGAGTGGCCCAGGTTATTGAGTTTACGTCCCAGCGCCGCACAGGCTTCCAGTGAATCGCCCCGCTCCGCTGCGGCGCCAAGCAGTTTTTCAATCAGTACCGTATTCGCCACACCACGTCGTCCTGTCGTGTAGAGACTGTCTTTTACGGCCACGTCATCGTCAACCACCACTGTGGTGACTTTTACACCGCTTTCGTGCAGCAGCTCGGTGGCGGTTTCGAAGTTGAGAATATCACCGGTGTAATTTTTGATTATCATCAGTACGCCTTCACCACCGTCAATTTTCATGGCGCATTCATACATTTTATCCGGCGTCGGCGAGGTGAAAATCTCACCCGGGCAGGCACCCGAAAGCATGCCCGGACCAATAAATCCGCAGTGCATCGGTTCATGGCCGCTTCCGCCGCCCGACAGTAAGGCAACCTTTCCGGCGACAGGCGCATCGGCGCGCGTCATACAAACTGGATCCTGATGCAGCGTCAGTTCAGGATGGGCACGAGCGAAGCCTGCAAGTTGTTCACTCAATACATCTTCCACACGATTAATCAGCTTTTTCATGGGTATGCTCCGTTAGCATCGGTTTGCCGCCGCTCTTGCCTCAGCAAAAGGGACGGCATTATCAGGAGAGCGAGACGGCGAAAAGCAGCGCGTCGGTGGAGTGATTCTTACGGAGTCGACAGGAAAAAAAATGCCCCTCTTCAGCGTTCCATAAGGGAACGTTTTACTGCGTTATTATGTTTCGTTATGAAACGTTTTATCGCGCTTACGGCGAAAAATGAGAGGCAAAGCAAGAAATCGGGATCGTTGCACGTGATCAATCTGTCTGAGCGATAAGCGTTTTATCCCCTCAGGCTGGCGCGCAGTCGCGTCCTTCCTCTCACACGGGTTCCGGGTAGTCTCTTAACCGCTAAGAGGCGATCGCGATCGCAACATGGCTTTTCGAGCGCGTTTATTGTTTCAGGATGGAACATAACTGGCCGTATGGCGTTCCATATAAGAACGTTGGCGTCAAAAATATTTCCCCTCACCGTTGATCGTAAAGTGAGTCGCGTACGCCGGTCATCATCCGGCTCACATCGCCAACTGAGCCAGAAAGATGCGCGCGTTCATCTTGCGAACATGTTCTTACTTGAGGGTGAAAGGAATGCCAAAAATTATTCAGTCTCCAGCGAAATATATTCAGGGCCCCGATGCCTTGTTGTCCTTTGGGGAATATGCCAAAAACCTGGCAAATCATTTTTTTGTGATTGCCGATGACGTTGTGATGAAACTGGCGGGCGATCAGGTCCTGTCCGGCCTTGCCAGCCACAGTGTGACCTGCCATGCCGAACGCTTTAACGGGGAGTGCTGCCGGACGGAAATAGAACGCCTGATGGCCCTTGTCGAACAGCATGGCTGCCGGGGCGTGATCGGACTGGGTGGGGGGAAAACGCTGGACACCGCTAAAGCCGTCGCCTGGTATCTGAAACTGCCGGTGGTGGTGATCCCGACCATCGCGTCGACGGATGCGCCCACCAGCGCGCTGTCGGTCATTTATACCGAATCCGGTGAGTTTGCTGAGTACCTGATCTATCCCAAAAACCCTGACATGGTGGTCATGGATACTACAATCATTGCCAAAGCCCCGGTTCGCTTACTGGTCGCCGGTATGGGTGATGCCCTGTCGACCTGGTTTGAAGCAAAAGCCTGTTATGACTCGGGCGCAACCAGCATGGCGGGAGGGAAATCGACCGCGGCCGCGTTAAGCCTGGCGCGTCTGTGCTATGAGACGCTTCTGGCTGAGGGCGAAAAAGCGCGCTGTGCCGCCCAGGCGGGCGTCGTCACGGAAGCCCTGGAACGTATTGTGGAAGCCAACACCTATCTGAGTGGTATTGGTTTTGAGAGCAGCGGTCTGGCTGCCGCTCATGCGATTCACAACGCATTTACCGTGCTGGAAGAGTGCCATCATCTTTATCATGGCGAAAAAGTGGCGTTTGGTACGCTCGCGCAGTTGGTACTGCAAAACAGCCCGACAGATGAGATCGAAACCGTGCTGAACTTCTGCCAGAAAGTGGGCCTGCCTGTCACGCTGGCACAGATGGGAGTGAAACACGGCATTGAAGAGAAAATAAGCGCGGTTGCCCATGCGGCCTGCGTGGAAGGCGAAACCATCCACAATATGCCGTTCCCGGTTACACCGGACAGTGTGTACGCAGCCATTGTGACTGCGGATCTGCTGGGGCAGCAGTGGCTGTCACGTTAGCCGACTGCCGGTAACCGCTGGCCCGGGTATCACGGGCACCAGGCGTCCCTCTGACCGGATCTGTCAGAGGGATTTTCTATGGTTTTCTGGCGGAAAACGTGATGACGGGTTTACCTCCCCATAGCAATAATGACGGTTCAGTGGTGATTACGCAGTCATGGCAGCGCTGCAGTAAATATATGCAACGCGATAACTGGCAGACGCCACACCAGGCGCAGGGCCTGACCTATGAATCCATATGTCGACGTAAAGCCGCGTTGATAACCCTCGGTCAGGCGACGCTGGAGGATGCATGGGAATACATGGAAAACCGTGCCTGTGCGCTGCTCATTCTGGACGAATCAGCCTGTATTCTGACCCGCTGCGGCGCGCCTGAAACGCTGATGCAGCTTGACGCATTAGGCATGCGGGATGGCAGCTATTGTGCGGAAAGCATTATCGGTACCTGTGCCTTATCGCTGGCGGCGCTTGAAGGTCAGCCCATTAAGACCCACGGCGAACAGCACTTCAAACGGGCCCTTCATCCCTGGTTTTTCTGCTCAACCCCAATATTTGATAATCATGGTCGCTTATTTGGCTCCATTTCTCTGGCCTGCCAGGACAAGACGCAGGCATCGTCAGATCTTTCTCTGACGTTAGCCATTGCCCGTGAAGTGGGCAACTCGTTACTGACGGACACTTTGCTTACCGAGTCCAACCGCCATCTGAATCAACTCAATGGCCTGCTGGAAAGCATGGATGACGGCGTGATGGCCTGGAACGAGCAAGGCGTGTTGCAGTTTCTCAACGCCCGGGCCGCACGGATGTTGCATCTGAATGCGTTGACCAGTCAGGGAAAAATGCTGGCGGATTTGGTGACCCTGCCTGCCCTGTTGCGTCGGGCCATCACCCAGGTTCAGGCGCTGAAGCATGTAGAAGTCACGTTTGAAAGCCAGCACCAGTTTGTGGATGCCGTCATTACGTTGAAACCGATTGTTGAACCCCAGGGCAACAGTTTTATTTTGCTGCTTCATCCGGTTGAGCAGATGCGCCAGCTGATGACCAGTCAGTTAGGCAAAGTCAGCCATACGTTTGAACAAATGCCTGAAGAAGATGCGGAAACACGACGTTTGGTTTGTTTCGGCCGTCAGGCCGCAAAAGGCCGCTTTCCGGTCTTACTGTGTGGGGAAGAAGGCGTGGGGAAAGAGCTACTCAGCCAGGCGATTCATAATGAAAGCGACCGGGCGAGTGGTCCCTACATTGCGGTTAACTGTCAACTTTATGCCGACAATTCTCTGGGAGAGGATTTTACAGGCAGTGCGCCCGGCGAGGATGAAGATGGCCGGTTAAGCCGACTGGCGCTGGCCAGCGGCGGCACGTTGTTTCTGGAAAAGATTGAATATCTGACTCCGGCTCAGCAGTCTGTGCTGCTTCAGGTCATCAAACAGGGCGTACTGACCCGGCTGGATGCCCGGCGGCTTATTCCTGTTGATATCAAAGTGATTGCCACGACGACCACTAATCTGGCCCATCTTGTGGGACAGAATCGTTTTAGCCGTCAGCTTTATTACGCCTTACATTCCTTTGAAATTGCCATACCGCCTCTGCGGGCGCGCCGTCACAGCATTCCCTGTCTCATTAACACCCGGTTGCGCAGGCTGGAAAAGCGGTTTTCATCACGTTTTAAAGTGGATGACGAGGTTATCACGCAGTTAATGCAGTATGGATGGCCAGGCAATGACTTTGAGCTCAACAGCGTAATCGAGAATATTGCGATCCGCAGTGAAAATGGCCATATCCGGCTAAGCAACCTGCCTGAATCACTGTTTTCTGAACAGGCTGATAATACTGCCGGCACGGCGTTGTTGCCGGATGATTTGTCTTTTCGCGCCATTGAAAAAGAAGCGATTCTTCAGGCAGCCCGAATGACGCACGGCAAGGTACAGGCTATGTCGGCGATGCTGAATATTGGACGCACCACCTTATGGCGAAAAATGAAACACTATGCGATTGATGCCAGTGAGTTCAAACTAAAGTAAGGGCTGTCGGTTATATTCGCCAGCCGATGAGGCGGTCAGTCTGCGCCTGACCGCCTTGTTATTTTGCTACATCATACCCGGGACAATGATCGCCAAAAAGATCAGGGCAATTAAGCTATGTTTTACCCAGTAATAAAGGGTCCGGTTACGCTTTTTCAGCTTCTGTCCGGCATCGCGAACAGCATTAACGTATTTAAAAATCCGGTTAATGAATCCCGTTTTGTCATTCTCATCATTGGGCGAGGCGGCTGCCGACATTAATGTATTGCCAACCCAGTGATTAACCGCCTGTGCCCAGCGCCATTTCATCGGCCGCTCAATATCGCAGAACAGAATAATGCGCGTTTGCTCGCTTTCATTCTGCGCCCAGTGCACATACGTTTCGTCAAAAATCACCGCCTGACCATCGCGCCAGCTATGGCGCTGGCGATCCACTTCGATGAAACAACGGTCGTCATTGGGCGTCACCAGGCCAAGGTGATAACGCACCGATCCCGCGTAGGGATCGCGGTGTTTACCTAAATGACTGCCTGCAGGCAGTTCTGCAAACATGGCTGCTTTGATGGACGGGATCTGACTCACCAGTGCCGTGGTCACAGGACACAGCTGCTGTGCTGAAGGGTGCACATCGCTATACCACTTAAGGTAAAAACGTTTCCAGCCACGTTTAAAGAAGGTGTTAAAACCTGCATCATTATGGCTTTGTGCCGCTTTGATGTGATCCTGAAGCCGTATCGCCTCCTCACGGATAACCTCCCAGTTATCGGTAAGCTGACGAAGTTCAGGAAAATCATCCGTCGGGAAATAAGGCTGTTTTGCCGGCAACCTGGAGAAGCCCGTCATAAACATATTGATGGGCGCCATAAAGGTCGAGTGATCAAATAACTGACGTGAAAACTTTTGCTTTTCTACACCGCGTGAGTGCGCATAGATAACGCTAATAATAAAAATACCAATGATAATGGCAGCCACCATACAACGTGTTCCTTGTGTTGCAAGAATGGAGTGTTTCTTGCGAAGAGTTATTGGGACTTTAATTTTTAGTATTGAAACGTAAAAATTTTTGTCATGCAGTGCGCTTTGCGTTATCACTCATGGCGAATAACGGCAGGTTGTTTAGTAAAGGTTTATAAAACGGAAGCGATCTGTCCGCACAGCGCGTCAGATCATCGCAATAACACTTCAACATCTGCCAGCATGTAAATAAACGTCGCGAGGCCGAAGCCTCGCGAATGTGTATGCATGCTAATCGTAATACGCCACCTTCCGATCGACGCCGTTTATATTCATCAGCACAAATCCGGTCGGCGTTGTTTTATTTGTCGGCGAGCCTTCTGCGGTCGCCAGGGTTACCACCCCTTTTTCATTGGCGCCCAGCCCCGCTACACCATTGTGAAGACCAAAGCGCGCAGCGGGTTTTAGCGTCCCGACTTTTGTGACGTCATCAACCTGAGACATATCACTCTGGAAAAGTGAGCAGGATCCGGTGTCAAAGCGCGTCGGCCCGGTCGTTTTAAGGTTAAACATGGTCTCACCGCTGTTAGCGCGCAGCTTGACCCACACGCCAGCATAGGTGGTGCCCACCCGGTTGTAGCGAATATCCATAACAGCAGGTTGACCCATGTGGCAGGCATCCGCCCAGACGGTATCCAGCCGTTGTAGGTTGATCCACGTTTTCCCTGTACCCGGCATGTTAACGGGTGACGTAGCAGTCCCCGAAGGCGTGGTGTTATCCGCTTTGCCAATCAACTCAATAACCCATTGCTGATTGGGTGAAGGGAAAAACACCTGGCCCAGGCGATACCAGTTATCCGTCGCAGTATTATTCACGACTTTATAGCCACTGAAGTACCCTGCCCGTAGCGATCCACTCATAAACGTGCCGTAGTTCTCGTCGCGGCGATAGCCATACTCGAAAGTAGAAAGCCATTTGCCCGTGACCAGATCCTGACTGAGCTTTGCGCCCGCCTGCAGGTTAATATGGCGCATTACCACGCGCGCATTATTGAGGATTAAAGGTGCACTACAGTCTTCGACGTTGAGCGTATCAATTGTCCAGCCGCCATCAGACAGATCGCCGGGATTACGCGTATGTTCAATCCACACGTTGCGCATAATCGCCTGTGTCATGCGCGGCATGTAAAGCGTGGCATCGCCATAGCCTGTCTGGAAATTCGCGTTGCACAATTCAACCGCCGTGGAGTGATCCCACACGCCATTGGGCGAATTTGACCAGCCAATATCAAACACCCGTGAGTAGGTGGTATTGGTGTAGATTTGCTCAAACTTACTGTCTAGCGTGTCCTGCAGTTTAAAAATCGTGCCGCCACTGCGCTGGCCGCGAAAACAGCTAATATTGACGATTTGCCCCTCCACACAGATATTTTCAAAGAAAGGCTGAGTGTTGCTGCACATCTCAGGGGTGATGGTGGCTTTATTGGCAACAATATCCGCGCTGGCTTGCCCATCCCAGGTGATACCACGGATCGTCGTCCTGCGGGCTTTAACCTTAAACAGCGTATTGGCGCTTTTGTCGGAGATAAGGGTTGTGCCAGGCAGAGAACCCAGCGCCAGGTCATCGCCGGCCAGACCAAAGAACGGCATTTCTGTATCACTCAGGTCCATTGGCATGATCAGGAAACGTCCGCCGGGAAAACGGACCGGTAAACCTTTCATATTTTGGCTGTAAGTTTGTGACCAGCCAAGAATACGTTTAAACGCATCGGTGTCATCGGTTACGCCATCGCCTTTCGCGCCAAAATGCAGGATGTTAACTTCACGTGGATCGTTAATCGAACGCTTCCAGTAAAAGTTATTGCCAACGGCGACTGTACCGCCATCGTCTTTTAACGTGGTGGTGCCGGTGAATCCCACAAAATCACCGCCGCCCCGGAAACTGGAGTCTTTGTCGTAGTAGCGTTTTAACACGGCAATTTCACCTGCTTTTGACGGCACGGTAGTACGCAGCTCAGCAAATGAGTTGACTTCAATCATGATATCCTCCTCAGGATAAGGTTTTATAAATCATTTAGTTAACTATTTTGACGATGAGGGATGTCCACAGAGGGCATCCCAGAGATCGTTATGGGCATTGATGGCGCGCACAGTGCGAATGTCTGCCTTCTGCGCGTCATCGCCATGGGTGTAAATAGGGGAAAAGAGAATGCAGGCTGAATCGTTAGAGATGATGGGTTCAGGGCTGGTTATATTTGGACTGCTGCAACTTGTCGCGAGCAGCAGCATCATCAAGATTGAGGTTATCAGTCGCCACACGCTTCGCCTCCTCACTATTGTGTTGCTGTTGATGAGTAATCTTCGTCAGGCGGTCTGCCTCTTGCCTGGCCCCCTCGGCTTCTGACTGCGCCTGCTGTTGCACCTTGCCAATTTTTTTGCCACCGAAGTAACTGGCTCCCAAAGCCGCCATCAGCGCACCCAGCGCAGCCAACCAGTGCCAGCCGCCGTTGGTTAACAGAGAAAAAAACGTCATGACTCCATCTCCTTACTTTGCCGTTTTTCATTGAGCAGGGTTTTCTGGCGAACAAACTGCGCAATCACGCCCATCGCCACCATGAAGGCACCGATAAGACCCAGATAGTTGTGGGGAAGAATGCTTTTTACGTCCTCCGGCAGCGTTTGCCAGGCATTGAGCGCAGAAGACGGAAACGACTGAACCCAGGCACTGAGCATCGATCCCAGCGAGGCAAGCCATACAGACCAGGTTTTAAACAACAATTTGGCGTGAGAAACAAACTGAAGCGTGGTGAAGCGCTGCATTAACAGCAAAATGATAATGACGCTTAACACCGCGATAATGAAAAGTAACCATCTCATAGTAACCCCCGGTAGACGTCATAGTTTCCGCTGCGCATCACTTTGGCATGACGCCGGACACGGCCCGGTGTCTGCCGCGCCCACAGGCTGTTGAGCATGGCCTCACCGGCCTCAACAAAGTTTTCCTGGGCAATCGCGTTGAGCATGTTTTTAAACTGCAAAATGCCATCTACGCCAAGCTGATAGGCCATACTCATCAGAACATCGGTACGCGCCTCATTACATTTCTCCAGCGCCAGCTTAATGGGCGCACGGCTTTGCATATCTGTGATCTTGTTTTCCAGAATGCATTGCTTCCAGACATCCCCGACCCGCCGGGGAACCCGCATGACATAGTTACTTAGCGATGCGCCTTTTGGGCCAATACGGATGCCGCCTGCAACGGTAGGAAACCCCAGCGTATCGAGATACGGCATTTCGGCGTAACCCTCTTCAAAATTCAGAATTGCAATAATCTGGCTCATAAAAACTCCTCATAGACGATGCAGACATAACCGACCGGACTGACAAAACATAAAACAAACTGATTAGTGCAGGGATAAACGCAGCGGCGATGTCGGGTGAACATGCAGCAGCATTGAAGCATTTACAAAAGGTCAGAAAGGATGGAGATGCCTGCGACAGGCGTAAAATCAGTGACGAAAAATTCGTTCAACGGACCGCATAGAGATGAACATGTGGCAGGCAGCAATTATCAAATCCCGATATCTCCTGGCTTCTCAGGCGCGGTGCGGTAATCGCGCGATCAACAGCCGATATCACTTGCCGCTGACAGATTTGCTCTGCGCGGCGAAGCGTGCGGGTTTCGGGTGGACAGTTAAGTGCTTCGTCAATACTGTGTTTGAGACGGTTAAGAGGTTGACGCCGCTGATGACGGCGAGTTCGTGCATTGCCTGTAAAAACGCTTTTGCCATACTGGATTATCGCCATAACTCCTCCTGTGAATGAGTCTTTGGCGATAGGGTGGCAGGCAAGCATTTTCGCTCCGTTGAACACGCCTGAACGTCGCGGAATGCTGTTCACAGGCACTCCTCCCGGCTGAATAATCAGTCAGGTGGAAGGGTAAGCAAAGGGTTCGGGCGGCATCTGATGACACTGCACGGTACGCATCCACCCCATCCCAAAGCTCATTAGCGTTGGGGGGTTGATTCGCGCTTGTGCAGCGCCTCAATTGTTTAAGAGCGTTTCATCCTGGAGGTAACAACTTTTTTCGTCCCTGCTCAAATTATTAACAGGTTCTTATGCTTTATCAAACACCACTGGTTAATTTATTTTTTACCATAAGTTAACTTTTTGAATTTAGACCGATTATTTTTTTCACTTAAGGATCATCAGTCTGACTGAATTGCCTAACCCAGAATATGATACTGCCTGGCCTGGCTCATGATCACCTTTGCCAGAACGGTTAAACTGCCCGCATCATTCCGGTCCAGATACCAGGTCTCGTAACGTTTATTATCTGAGATAACAGCAATTCTTTTATGCTGCAGTTGCAGGCGTTTGAGGTAAAGCCTGTCGTCCAGCGTAAAGATGTAGATGCCATCTCCGTCGAATGTCTGCACGCTAATGTCCACAAACAGCTGATCCCGTGGGGCAAATGTGTCTGACATGGCATCGCTGTTCATTGCGATTAACCGAATATGATCGGCCGGGCGGCCGCTGAACAAGATGCGGGCTTCCTCCTGCCCGTATTCGATAGCCTTAATCGTTTCAACGAAGTCATCCCCGACGGGAACCCCCATTGCTGACGTTTGCCCCAGGTCAAAACTGTTAACGCGAAACGTGCTTTTTTGGCACGGCATATCCTGCAGTAAATACGGTTCCGGGGTCTGCTCCATGCCATATTGCAACCATTCTACTCTGACACCCAGTAACTGGCTGAGCGCCAGAAGATTGCCGTTATCGGGCACGGACTGCGCGTTAAACCATTTCCACACGCCGGGTGCGGAAATCTGACAACCCTGCTGTTGCAGCGCACAGGCGACCTGCTTATTTCGGCCATGACCGGTGATGCCCGCACTTTCACACGCGGCGATCAGCCTGGCAGTGAACGCTTGTTTGATACTCTCTTTTTTAACCATCAGTTAATAATCAACCATGAAAGAGGTGCTGAATGTTATTTTCGTTATTGCTACCAGTTCATTTTATATTACCGCCCGTTGACTACCTAACGGCATTGCCAGGCATTTTTGATTATTGTTAACCGTTATTATGCCAAGCGAAGCATAAAATCAGGCGCTAAGCCGCGTCTGACCTCACCTTTCAGTAATCTTGTGTAAAAAATTGCGCCCTACCTTCATCGTTTCTGATGAACAACCTCCCTCTTACTGACTAAAAAGCGGCCAACGGGCGAAAAACTCTACCATTGAGTGGTGCGAAAAAAGCCATCTAAAAAAAACGGGAGCCTGCACAGGCTCCCGTTTTATTCACTAAAATGCGGTTATGCACGCAGGCTGTCGTCTCCCCAGCCAATCCATTTATAGGTCGTCAGCGCCTCCAGGCCCATTGGACCACGGGCATGCAGTTTTTGCGTACTGACCGCGACTTCCGCGCCCAGACCAAACTGTGCCCCGTCGGTAAAGCGCGTGCTGGCGTTGACGTAAACAGCAGACGAGTCAACCTGCTTAACAAAGCGCGCGGCATTTTGTGTGCTGCGTGTCAGGATAGCGTCTGAGTGCTGCGTGCCGTGCTCGCGAATATGCGCGATAGCTTCATCCATATCGGCAACCCGTTTAACGTTGAGATCAAGCGACAGCCATTCATCGTCGTAATCGCCCTGTTGGATGGCGGTAACGCTGGCTGGTCCCTGCTGCAGTTCACTCAGGATACTGGCATCAGCATGCAGCGGAATGTTCTCCTCTGCCATGCGGGCCATAAAAGCGGGCAGAAAGCGCGCCGCCATGGCCGCGTCGATCAGCAGCGTTTCGAGGGAGTTACAGGCACTCGGACGCTGCTTCTTGGCATTCACGATGATATCCAGCGCGGCGTCGATATCCATCGTGTCGTCGATATACATATGGCAAACGCCAATGCCGCCAGTAATCACCGGAATAGTGGAGTGTTCGCGACAGAGTTTGTGTAGTCCGGCGCCCCCTCGCGGAATCAACATATCCACATAGCGGTCCAGTTTTAGCAGTTGATTGACCAGTTCCCGATCCGGATTCTCAATCGCCTGAATGGCAGCTGATGGCAAGCCGTGCTGCTGCAAAGCGTTTTGTATTACCCGGATGGTAGCCGCGTTCGTCCGCCATGTCTCTTTCCCTCCACGCAGGATGGCCGCATTGCCGGTTTTCAGGCACAGGCTCGCCACATCCACCGTGACGTTCGGACGCGCTTCATAAATGACGCCGATCACCCCTAACGGCACCCGGCGGCGCTCAATGCGCAAGCCGCTGTCCAGTAAACCACCATCGATCACCTGCCCTACCGGATCGGCGAGCCGACAAACCTGGCGAACATCGTGGGCAATCGCACTGAGGCGCGCGGGCGTCAACGTCAGGCGATCGAGCAATGCGGCGCTCATGCCGTTCTGCCGCGCCTCAGCCAGATCCTGCTCGTTTGCCGCCAGGATCCCCTCGCTTTCTGCCTCAAGCCGATCGGCGATAGTCAGCAAAACCTGATTTTTTTCTGCCGCAGACAGATCCGCCAGTTTCCAGGCCGCGGCGCGCGCCGCCTTTCCCATTTCTTCAAGCATGTGTACTCCTTAACTGACGATCATGTCGTCGCGATGCACGGCAACCGGCCCGTATTCGTAGCCCAGAATCTCGCTTATCTGTTGACTATGGTGACCCGCAATCATGCGCATCGCATCACTGTTATAGCGCGAGACGCCGTGCGCAATATCGCGCCCCTGCAAACTGCGGATACGGATCACTTCACCACGGGAAAAATTCCCCTGAATCTCGCGGATCCCTTTTGGCAGCAGTGAACTGCCGCGCGCAATAATCGCAGCAAGCGCACCGTCATCCACGGTGATCTCTCCGGCGGGCGGCGCACCGAAAATCCAGCGTTTACGGTTTTCCAGCGGCGTCTGCTGAGCATGAAACAGTGTACCGACGGGCTTGCCCTCAATCACATCGTTGATCACGCCATGACGACTTCCGGCCGCAATAATGACATCAATACCGGCCCGGCAGGCGACATCGGCAGCCTGCAGCTTCGTCGACATGCCGCCCGTGCCCAACCCGGATACGCTTCCGCCCGCCAGTGCGCGCAGTGCGTCGTCAATGATATGCACATCGCTGATTAACTGGGCATCCGGATTACTGCGCGGATCGGCGGTAAACAATCCCTGCTGATCGGTCAGTAACAACAGTTTGTCTGCCCCGCCCAGCATTGCCGCCAGCGCAGAGAGGTTGTCATTATCGCCCACTTTAATTTCCGCCGTGGCAACGGCGTCATTTTCATTGATGACCGGCACAATGTGGTTGTCCAGTAAGGCCCGTAAGGTATCGCGGGCATTGAGGAAGCGTTCGCGATCTTCCATATCAGCACGGGTCAGTAACATCTGCCCGATATGAATACCGTAAATAGAAAACAGCTGTTCCCACAACTGGATCAGACGACTTTGCCCCACCGCAGCTAACAGCTGCTTTGAGGCGATGGTAGGCGGCAGTTCGGGGTAACCCAGATGTTCACGACCGGCCGCCATCGCGCCGGAGGTCACAATCACAATACGATGGCCGGCGGCGTGCTGCTGCGCGCACTGACGCACTAATTCCACCATATGTGCCCGGTTTAACCGACGCGAACCGCCGGTAAGCACGCTGGTACCCAATTTGACCACAAGGGTCTGACTGCCACTCATGTTGTCCTGCCGTAAAAAATTTCTGTGAACCGACTTTTTAACAGGTGCGGTGAGGGAAGCCAACAGCCAGTAAGGGAAAAGCTGCAAATTTTGCAGAGTGCGGAGTAGACCAAAAGTTCCCCTTTAACAACAAAACATAAAAGTTGTCATAAAAACTTCATCATTCATCGGTAAAAAGTCGGTGTTTTACAAATATTTTCACTAATGCCTCAAAAGTTTTCTTGATGTAACAAGGCGGCAAATGAATGCCCCCTGGTGCGTTCACTGAGCGGCCGGAGAATAAGGCAGCCCTGCCTGCAGCAAGAAAATAGTGAGGATATAAGCATTTTACTCATTGGGATTGATAGCAAATGAAGAAAAGTACACTGGCAATCGTTGTCTCTGCTCTGGCGCTGACCTCTGCCGCTCAGGCCGCTGAAGTTTATAACAAAGACGGTAACAAGCTGGATTTCTACGGTAAGGTAAAAGCCGAGCATTACATGAGCGATAATGCTGGTCAAAATGGCGACAAATCTTATGTGCGTATCGGTTTCAAAGGCCAGACGCAGATTAACGATATGATGACCGGTTATGGCCAGTGGGAGTACGAGTACAAGGCAAATAACTCTGAAGGCTCTGACGCTAATCAAAACAATAAAACCCGTCTGGGCTTTGCCGGCCTGAAATTCTCTCAGTACGGTTCATTCGACTACGGCCGCAACTACGGCGTGCTGTATGACGTTGAATCGCTGACTGACGTCTTCCCGGAATTTGGTGGAGATGGTACAGCCCGTACGGATAACTTTATGACGCAGCGCGCAACGGGTGTTGCAACCTACCGCAACAACAATTTCTTTGGTCTGGTCGACGGTCTGAAGTTTGCGCTGCAGTATCAGGGTAAAAACGATGATAAAAGCCTTAATACGCGCGGTCTTGGAACATCAACTATTGATACGAGAAGCCAGAATGGCGACGGTTATGGTGCGTCACTGGGCTATACCATTGCTGATTCTGGCGTGAGCATTTTAGGTGCCATTACCTCTTCCGACCGTACCAATGCTCAACAGGCTGGCACCTATGGTCATGGCGATAAAGCGACATCATGGGGCACGGGCCTGAAATATGATGCCAACAGTATTTATCTGGCCGCGATTTATACCGAAACCCGCAACATGACGCCTATCAATGGAACAAACCGTGTCGCTGGCGGTTCCGTTTCGGGCTCAGCCAACAAAGCAGAAAACCTGGAGCTGGTTGCGCAGTATCAGTTTGACTTCGGCCTGCGTCCTTCTATTGGCTACGTGCAGACCAAGGGCAAAGATATCGAAAACGGTATCGGCAACGAAGACCTGGTTAAATATATCGACGTGGGCGCCACCTACTACTTCAACAAAAACATGTCGACGTTTGTGGATTACAAAATTAACCAACTGGATAAAGACAACAAGCTGGCGCTTAACAACGATGACATCGTTGCTGTCGGCCTGACCTACCAGTTCTGATGAATCTGAGCTTCGCCTGACGAGAGAGGCTGTCGAAGGAATGACGGCCCGCGTGATGGAGAGGTTTAGTGCTTTACCCTCAATGTGAATGTGTCTGTTAAAAGGGCGAGTGACCATCACTCGCCCTTTCCTGTAGGGCAATCTGAGCGGGATCGATCCTGACAACAAAGCCCCCGCAGGGGCTTCAGTTTCAGGCGCTGAGTTTTATCGGTTTTTCATCGAAGTCACTGGCGGGCACCAGATCCAGTTCAAACTCTTTCAACGTCTCTTTTAAACGGCCATGGAAATTACGCAGCGTTTCTTCCACGCGGGCTGAATTATCTTTGCCCTTGATCGTGGCGACAGACCAGTCGCCCTCTTTATCAAACAGGCCAATATGATACACATAGGTAACGTGATCGGCTTGCGCTTCCAGCTCCATCCACCAGCCCCAGAACTCTCGCAGCTCAGGCGCAGGTTTAACATTTACGCAGGCAGCCAGGCAGTCGAAGAAGAAGCGATTTTCACTACATTTTCCATCGCGTATGTAAGGTCCCAGTTCCGTGAAGCGTTTAAGCAGGCGACTGCGGGGATGACCACTCGGTAACGTCATGCTAATTCTCCATTAGGACAGGCTTTATATCTCGAACCGCAGCAGCCATGCTGCATTGTCTTGCAACGATCCGAATGATTCCAGCTAGTAGTTGTAGCAAACAATGTCAATTTTGCCAGCTATCTTTTTAAACGTTGTGCCAGCCAGTCGCAGATTTCATTCAGGGCGCTATCGAAACTGGCCGCTACTGGTTTTACGGGAATTAACAACGCTTTACCTTGTGCTGAAGAGCTGGCAATCAGTTTGCTTTCCTCCTCAGGGCTGAAGAGATCGTTGAACCAGTATGCTGACAGCATGGGCGTGGCAGTTCGACGTCCCAGTAGCCCCTGATTTTTCAGCGAGTAGCTGAGCAGTTCCGCCCGCAAGGCGCTGTCTGTACTGCCTGCCATGCCAAGTCGACTGGCCAGCATGTCCATATACATATCCGGTACTTTGTTTTGCAAGGTATTTTGTGTCAGCAGGCTATGCACGATGGGCCCGAGACAGGCTACGGCTCGCAGACGCGGCGCTTCCAGATAGGCCAGACGAACGGCGACATTGGCACCGAAGCGAAAACCCAGCGCCGCTACGCGCGTGTGATCGATCCACGGAACAGAAGCCAGATCGCGCAGCACCTGCTGATGCAGAAAGCTGGTATCCTGGCTGAGCTTCCACTTGATGGCGTTCCCGACGGACGGCATATCCAGCGTCAGCATAGCGATGCCGCGCGGCGCAAGATAATCGTGGAAGAGACGATAGTGGTCAGTTTGCAGCGAGTCCAGCGCACCGCAAAACATCACGGTGGGATAAGGGGCTTCCACGCCAGGCGGCATATGCAAAAAGCCGCTGACGGGGCTGCCTCCTTCAATGTGGAAGGTCAGCGTTTTGAGTTCCCCGGGTAAGCGGCGGGTCGCTTCTTCATAAGCGCGGCTGGCCAGGGCCTGCGCCTGATCCGCCAGTTCATCGCCTTTAATATAGGGGTACGCGGCCACACTGTAGAGATGAGACGCGTGCAGCCAGTCATGCCCGGCCTGGTCGTGGGCGTCCTCTTTCGCGTCCAGCGCACGTTGTTGCCAGCGACCTGCCTGTCTGCTCCACTCGTAGTTCCAGTTACCGTTGCGATAACCTATTACCGTATCCAGTAGCGCAGGGTTGGTGTGCTCAACATCGCTGATTGCAATACGCGCCAGTACCTCGCTGATCTCCTGCGCGGGCACGCCCCGCCATGTCCACATCAGCTTATTAAGCATCCGATACCAGCCGCGCCGGCTGTCGCCATCCAGGGCAGAATGCACTTCATGCGTGGCATGCCGACGCAGGCGTACCAGCGACGACGTTTCGGGATGTTTAAAGCGAGGTTTAAACAGCTCAACGCTCAGGTTTTTGCCAGACATATCACCTCTCTAACAACACAGACAGCAACAGTTAAGTTTACTGTACTGCACGGCAAGTCGCGAGGTGCAGAAAGCACAACGCCCGGAAAACCGGGCGTTGTTTGTGTTGCGTCAATCAGCCTTTGACAATCGGTGGAATATAAACCACGCCCATGTCCCATGGCTGTTCGATCCAGGTGTTCTGCGGAATATCAACGATATAGTCGTCAACCAGCGCCCGCCCGGCAGGCTTTGCAAAGATGGTGCAGAAGCGCGCTTTCGGATACATCTCACGGATGGCTTGTGCGGTACCGCCGGTATCCACCAGGTCGTCAATCACGATAAAGCCTTCACCATCGCCTTCGGCGCGTTTCAGGACTTTCATTTCACGCTGATGATCGTGGTCATAGCTGGAAATACACACGGTATCGACATAGCGAATACCCAGTTCACGTGCCAGCAGCGAAGCCGGTACCAGACCGCCGCGACTCACTGCAATAATGCCTTTCCACTGTTCAACAGGCAGCAGGCGTTGAGCCAGTTTACGGGCATGAATCTGCAGCATGTCCCAGGTAACGACGTATTTTTCGCTCATAAATAGGAATCCCAGCCAGTCAGTGTGGCTTAAAAAATGTGCAACGGGGAAAAGGTTGCGCGAGATTATAAGGACATGACGCGCTAAAAACCAGCACCTGGCGGCTGGTTGCGGTTTTTTAGCGCGGTGAATGACACACAGAACGAAAAACAGTGATATTCTCGCCCTATCTCGTCAGTTCACTGACGGCGATCTTTCACTGGAACTTCGCAATGTCCGGCAAAGCCGGCGCACTGACACAGGAGACTTGTCGTGTCTGAATTGTCTCAACTCTCTCCACAGCCGCTGTGGGATTTTTTCGCCAAAATCTGCTCGATTCCTCATCCCTCTTTTCATGAAGAAGCGCTGGCTAACTACATTGTTAACTGGGCCAAAGAACAAGGCTTCTGGTGTGAGCGCGATCAGGTCGGCAATATCCTGATTCGTAAACCTGCGACCGCCGGTATGGAAAAACGCACGCCCGTGGCCCTGCAGGCACACCTTGATATGGTGCCGCAGAAAAATAACGATACCGTTCACGACTTCACCAAAGATCCTATTCAGCCGTATGTCGATGGCGAATGGGTGAAAGCGCGCGGGACGACGCTGGGCGCCGATAACGGGATTGGTATGGCGTCGGCCCTTGCGGTACTGGCGGATAACAGCCTGACCCATGGCCCGCTGGAAGTCCTGCTTACCATGACCGAAGAAACCGGTATGGACGGTGCTTTTGGTTTACAGCCAGGCTGGCTGCAGGCTGACATTTTGATCAACACCGATTCGGAAGAAGAAGGTGAGATCTACATGGGTTGTGCAGGCGGCATCGATTTCATCACAACCCTGCCCCTGACGCGCGAAGCGGTTCCTGCCGGTTTTGAAACCCTGAAGTTCACCCTGAAAGGGCTGCGTGGCGGTCACTCGGGTGCGGATATTCATATGGGCCTGGGGAATGCCAATAAGTTGCTGGCCCGTTTCCTGACCGCGCATGCGGCAGAGCTGGATCTTCGCCTGATTACGTTCACCGGCGGTACACTGCGCAACGCGATTCCTCGCGAAGCCTTTGCAACCGTTTCTGTCGACAGCAGCAAAGTGGATAACCTCAAATCAGCCGCCGCCAGCTTCCTGGCTGCGGTACAGAATGAGCACGGCGTGAAAGAGAAGAATATTGCTTTCGTCAGCGAGCCGGTTGCCCATCAGGGCGAGGCGCTGAGCCGTGAAAGCCGCGATCGCTTCCTGAATTTGTTAAACAGCACCCCGAACGGCGTGATCCGCAACTCTGATGTCGCCAAGGGCGTTGTGGAAACCTCACTCAATGTGGGCGTTGTGACGATGGATGCCGACAAAGCGGAAATTAACTGTCTGATTCGTTCGCTGATCGACACGGGACGTGATTATGTGGTGCAGATGCTGACTTCACTCGGCCAGCTGGCGGGCGCGCAGACCAAACCAAAAGGCGGCTATCCTGGCTGGCAGCCCGATGCCGACTCGCCCATCATGGCCCTGACGCGTGAAACCTATGTCGCCCTGTTTGGCAAAACTCCCAATATTCAGGTGATCCACGCGGGTCTGGAATGTGGCTTGTTTAAAAAGCCCTATCCCAACATGGATATGGTCTCGATCGGCCCGACCATCACAGGTCCGCACTCCCCCGATGAGCAGGTCCATATCGAAAGCGTTGGCCTGTACTGGAAGCTGCTGACTACACTGCTGAATGTGGTGCCGGAGAAATAAAATCCGTACGCCATAAGATTAAGGGCTTATGTTCTGCATAAGCCCTTTTTTTTGCGCCTCGCTCGCCTTTCCGCCATCGCACTTGCCCGAGCATTAGCTTTCGTCACCCGTCGCTAAAACAGTTTAAAGCGTTTCTCCGGGGTGCAGATTGGCATTTTCTGTTGCAACACCAGTGTAATAATGTCGGGAATCCCTCTTTTCCCGACCGCGTTTTAACACCCTTGCGCTAGTCGAGAATCGTTCGTCTGACACGACCCGAGGACGCATGAAGACCTTATTACTCACCAAAGAAGATGTCCGACAGCTCATCAGCATTGATGATGTCATTGAAGCCGTCGACGAAGCCTACAGGGCCTTTAACGGCGGACTGGTGGAACAGCCCGACTATATCGGCCTGCACCTGCCCGCCCCCCGTGGCGAGATTGATTTTAAAACCTGCTATTACCGCACCAACGAACTGGTTTCGATGAAAGCCTCCTCCGGCGGTTTTTCAGAAAACCCATCCCGTCTTGGTCTGCCGGGCGGTATGGGCACGATCATCCTGTTTGATGCCCAAAGCGGCGCCCTGTGCTGTGTGATGGACGGTAGCCTGATTACCGGTCTGCGAACCGGTGCGTCGGGCGCTGTTTCCGTCAGAGCACTGGCACGTAAAAATGCCAAAAAAATCGCCGCGATTGGCACTGGCAATCAGGCGAGAATGCAAATCCAGACGATCGCCCGGGTAATGGATATTGAGGAAATCCATGCCTGGAGCCGAACGCCAGCCACCCGTCAGGCTTTCAAAGCGGACATTGAAAGCACCACAGGTATTCCGGTCATTATCGCGGACAGCTGTCAGGCGGCGGTCGGGCAAGCCGATATTCTTATCACCACCACCCGGGGCAAAGGACCGCTGATTGAGGCCGACTGGATTCCACCCGGCACGCATATCATCGCCATTGGCACCGATCAGCGCGGTAAACAGGAGTTTGACCCGCAGATTTTTAGTCGGGCAAAAGTGATCGTGGATTCCCTGCCCCAGTGCACGCAGAAAGGAGAAACCTGGCATGCGCTGGACAGAAATATCATCAGTGAAAACGCGATTCATGCCGAAATCGGGGAAATTTTGTCCGGGACGAAACCGGGCCGGGAAAACGATCGGGAAATTACCTTCTTTGACTCCACCGGGCTTGCCATTCAGGACAACACGACAGCCGGGCGCATTTACCGCAAGGCCCTTGAAAAAGGCTACGGAACCGGATTTGCATTTTTTGAATAACGTTTCGTTCAGACGAAGGTAATGTATATGACGCGTTCGTACCCCACCCTGCAGGACATTCATGACGCGCAGCAGCGCATCGCTGCCCATATTCGCCATACGCCGTTACTCCGCGCTGAAAAAATTGAAAAACGGGTCGGCTGTGAGCTTTACCTCAAGCCGGAGACGTTGCAGATTACCGGCGCGTTTAAAATACGGGGCGCACTGAATAAGGTCCTTTCTCTGCCCGTTGAGGCGTTTGCCAACGGTATGATTTCCAGTTCATCAGGCAATCATGCCCAGGGCCTGTCTTATGCAGGCAGAATGCTGGGCGTAAAGGTCATTCTGGTGCTGCCGGTCACAACGCCGCAAATCAAAATCGACAATACGCGCGCCCTGGGCGCAGAGGTGATTCTCTTCGATGGCGACAATGCGTCCCGCTGGAAGAAGGTGTATGAAATTGCCGAGCTCAACAATTATGCGGTGGTGCATGGCTTTGAAGATCCGATGGTCATGGCGGGCCAGGGAACGATCGGCTGCGAAATCCTGCATGATTTGCCGGATGTGGATACCGTGATTGTGCCGCTGGGCGGTGGCGGACTTCTCTCCGGTGTGGCCACCGCAATCAAAGAAACCCGCCCTGCCGTCAGAGTGATTGGCGCGGAACCCGCTCTGACACCGAAATATTACCAAAGTCGGATCAACAAACAGCCAACGTCACTGCCGCTGCTCAATACTATTGCGGATGGCTTAAGACTCAGCGTGCCGGGCCGCAATCCCTACCCGATTATTGAAAAGTACGTAGATGAGATTGTGCTGGTTGACGACGAGCATATTACTCAGGGCATGCGGGTGCTGGCCAGTGAGGCAAAATTGATTGCCGAGCCCGCGGCCTCCATCGGCCTTGGCGCGTTGCTGGCGGGATCGGTCAGCCTGAAGCCCGCTGAGAAAGTCTGCGTACTGTTAACAGGCGGTAACTGGGATCTGGCCGACCTCGCCGAAATCTATGCCGTGAAGTAACCGCGACGGATGCGATGCGTTCTTCACGTGGTGAAGTCTGCGACAAAACCACGTCGCATTTTCCGATCCTGAGATAAAAGCGCATCCGTTTAAAAAAGACTGACGCCCAGGCGCAGCATAATCCGCTGGGTTAAGGCGACTTCTTACCGTTAAATCACCAACTTGCTGCGCTTAGTCAGCTTTAGCCGCCATTATGTCCAGATGTCTGGATGGCTAATAAATTTCTGTGCTAACTTATGCGCTTTCGTTAGTTGCCGCACCGGTAGCTTCGGGAAAAAATGCGATCAGTGACTTTAATGGAGAGCTCCGTGATGCGTGCAGTCAATCGCCTTGAGATGCGTAACATCTCTATCGATTTCGGCGGATTTGCCGCGTTAACCTCAGTGGATTTTCTGACGGAAGGTCACTCGGTTCATGCCCTGACCGGGGCCAATGGCGCGGGTAAATCCACCCTGATGGCGGTACTCTCCGGTGCCCACAGCCACTATCACGGTGAGATTCTGCTGGACGGCCAGCCCGTGTCGATTCGCAGCCCGCGTGACGCCAAAAAGCTCGGCATTCACCTGGTGCAGCAGGAAGTGGATGTTGCGCTGGTGCCCCAGTTAAGCGTGGCCGAGAACATTCTGCTGGATCAGCTGGCCGAACCGGGCCATGGCTTTCGCTGGGGCGATATGCGTCGTCAGGCGCGAGACCTGCTGGCGCAGCTGGATGCCACGATTGATGTCAGACGCCCGGTCGAACGTTGTTCGCTGGCGGAAAAGCAGCAAATCCTGCTGGCCAGAGCCCTGTCGCACCACTGCCGCTTTCTGATTCTCGATGAACCCACTGCCCCACTCGACCAACACGAAAGCGAGCGCCTGTTCGCCGTAGTTCGTCGCCTGCAGACCAGCGGTATTGGCGTGATATTTATCTCTCACCGTATTCACGAACTGAAAGCCATCTGCGATCGCCTGACGGTACTGCGCGATGGCCGCCTGGTGGAAAGCAGCCCAATGGCTTCCCTGAGCGGTGAGCAAATCGTTGAAAAAATGCTGGGTCATCCGCTGACCGATATCTATCCTCCGCGCCGGCCATTGCAGTCGTCATCCATACTCATGGCGGTGGAAGGATTACATGATGAACACCTGCTCCAGGACATCTCACTGCGTTTACACAAGGGCGAGATTCTGGGTATTGCCGGGCTGGCCGGGGCTGGCAAAACCGAACTCTGCAAAGCGTTATTTGGTGCCAGTAAAAGCCGGGTTGCCCGCGGTGAACTGCACGGTAAGCGCTGGAAACCGCGATCGCCACACGATTCCGTGAGTCAGCGCATGGCACTGGTGCCGGAAGAGCGCCGCAAAGAGGGCATCTTCATTGACGAATCGGTGGCGATGAATCTCAGTATCAGCGCAGACGACAGTTTTTCCCGCTGGAGCCTGTTCGGCCATCGTCAGGCCTGGCGCTGGGCGGAGGCGGTGATCCGTCGTCTTAACGTGCGTACGACTGGCCCCGCCCAACCGTTACGTCGGCTTTCCGGCGGCAATCAACAAAAGGTGGCGATTGGCAAATGGTTACGCAATAACGCCGATGTCCTGATTTTCGACGAACCGACCAAAGGCGTGGACGTAAAAGCCAAAACGGAACTGTTCACGCTAATCAGCAACCTTGCCCATGAAGGCAAAGGGATTATTTACGCCTCTGGCGAATTTTCTGAACTGGTCGGCTTATGCGACCGTATTTGTGTGCTCTGGGACGGACGTATTGTGGCGGAATTAGACGGACAACGCGCCACGGAGGAGACACTTTTGCTCTATTCCACCGGAGGAACCCCTGCGTGAGCAGTAAAGAGTTAGCCCTGAATTCCGCATCGCCATCGCGGCGCCATCAGCTGTTCGATTTCCTCTATAAGTGGGGCATGTTGTTGACGGTGGTGATATTGATCGCTGCCTTTGGCCTGGCTTCCGACAGCTTTCTGGAGCCGAACAATATCGTCAATATTTTGCGGTCTATCGCCATCGTAACCGTGATTGCCGTGGGCGTTTCTGTATCCCTCACCGTTGGCGGCTTCGACCTTTCGGTGGGCTCTACCGCGTCACTGGCAAACGCCCTGGTCATTTCGCTGTTTGTCTGGTACGGCTTCGATACCACGGCGGCGATCGCCATCACTCTGGCGCTGTGCACGCTGGTGGGACTGTTTAACGCCTTTCTGATCGTCGTGCTGCGCATTCCCGACATGCTGGCCACGCTGGCCACCCTGTTTGTGATTCAGGGCGTTGCCATGACCTACAGCTTTGGCGGCTCGATTACGGAAAACATGGTGCTGCCCAGCGGCGATATGGCGGAAGGCACCATTCCTGCTGCCTTTAACCTGCTGGGTCAGGTACCCACGATCGTGATTATCATGCTGGTGGTGACCGTGGTGGCACAGCTGGCGCTATCGCTGACCAAACACGGCCGCCGCATGTATGCGCTGGGCGGAAACCCCGAAGCCGCCCGACTTTCCGGTATTCGCACCACGCGTTATCGCGTTCTGGCCTATGTGATTGCCTCACTACTGGCCGGACTGGGCGGTATTCTGCTGGCCTCACGCATTGGATCGTCCCAGGTTAACGCCGGTAGCGGTTATCTGATGGACGCCGTGGCTGCCGCCTGGATCGGCTTTTCACTGGCCGGCTCCGGTAAGCCAAATGCGCTGGGTACGCTGGTCGGGGCCGTCATTTTAGGGGTTCTGCAAAACGGCCTGGTAATGTTATCCGTGCCCTATTACGCCATGGACATTATCAAAGGATTAGTGCTGGCCTTAGCGCTGGCCATCACTTATGTACAGCGTCGTTAAGACGCGTTCTTCTACTGGAGTTAAGAATAATGAAAAAGATAACACTCTCGCTGCTGGCCCTGAGCCTGTTAAACGCCAGTGCCGCGTTTGCCGACACCATAACGCCTGTCCCTGCCGCCATCGCCAATCATGCAGGGCCGATTCGTATTGCCGTCATCCGTAACCTCGGTTCCGACGACAATACGACTCAGTTTGTGGCAGGCGCGATTCAGCAGGGTCGCCAGTTGGGCTTCAAAGTCAGCACCTTCCTCAGCAACGGTGATGACGCGCGTTTTCAGGATTTTGTTAATCAGGCGATCAGCCAAAAATACGATGGTATTGTGCTGTCACACGGCAAAGCGCCCTATGCCAGCGCACTGGTAAAACGCATCGCTGACGCGGGCATTAAAGTGTCGGTATTTGACACCCCGGTAGACAACCCGATTCCCGGCGTGACGGTGACCGCCCAGGATGACGCCTCGCTGGCGCAGCTCTCCCTGGGGCAGTTGATCAAAGACTTCAACGGCAAAGCGAACATCGTGAAGTTATGGGTCGCCGGTTTCCCGCCGATGGAACGCCGTCAGGTGGTGTATGAAAAATTATTAAAAGAAAACCCAGGCATTCATCAACTGGAGTCCATTGGTGCCGTATCAACGGATGTTCAGGGCGATACGGCCAACAAAGTGGGCGCGATTCTGGCGAAATACCCGAAAGGCAAGATTGACGCCATCTGGGGCGCATGGGATGCCTTCAGCCAGGGCGCGTATAAAGCGTTGCAGGAAAATGGCCGCACCGAGATCAAGCTGTACAGCATTGATGTTTCCAATCAGGATTTGCAGCTGATGCGCCAGAAAGGCAGCCCGTGGGTGCAGACCGTCGCGGTCGATCCGAAAACTATCGGTGCCGTGAATATGCGCCTGGTGGCGAACAAGATCGCCGGGGAAACCACGCCTGCGACGTATGAATTTAAAGCGTCGTCGATTTCACAACAGGCGCTCGACAGCCATCCTGGCGCTGTGAATGTCGCGTCGCTTAACAAGATCATTCCGGGCTGGGGCAGCAATAACGATTTTGTCCAGCCGTGGTTTGCGACGCTGGAAGCAAAATATAAGAAGTAATGGGGTGTTGGTGGCGCTTGCGCGGGGCGGTTAATTCGCTGCGCGAGGTGGCTGGTTTGCGTCGCTGACGGCTTGTGAAGCGCTGAGAGGGTTTGAGTCGCTGACGGCTTATGAAACGCTGAGAGGGTTTCGCTCGCCAGGCGGCCTGGAGTTTCAGTCTGCCCTGTGCGGGCGACCAACAAGGGCTCCCGTCCTGCCCAACTCCCCCGCTTTGAGATTTGCGTCTGTTCAGCCGTTTTTATTGCTTTGGATACAGATAATGAGTTGCAGTGATGCTTGCGCGAGCAGGCGTTGAGAAGGTTTGAGTCGCTGACAGCTTATGAAGCGCTGAGAGGGTTTCGCTCGCCAGGCGGCCTGGAGTTTCAGCCTGCCCGGTGCGGGCGACCGACAAGGGGCCGCCAGCCGCCGCGGCCCCTTGACCCCGGGCTCCCGTCCTGCCCGCCCGCCGCTGCGCGGTGCCTTCGCTCCTTCAGGATTTCTGCGGACCGCCAGGACGCGCCATCCATGGCGCGGCCCGGCTCTCGCCGACGTCCTGTCGGCTCATCCGGAAATCCCTCATCCGCTCAGCGGGTGG
>Ga0157363_1000576_pt1 | contig 28461 bp, 15 predicted proteins | sample AttsexASBM1_FD_111477 | JGI IMG/M metagenome (GOLD analysis project Ga0157363, IMG submission 111477) | Fungus gardens microbial communities from leaf cutter ant in Ribeirão Preto, State of São Paulo, Brazil - Atta sexdens ASBM1 | ecosystem: Host-associated > Fungi > Mycelium > Unclassified ... | reverse complement strand
TTCACGAAAACGCAGTTAATTACGATCGCGCGATGTCAATCACTAGAATAGAATAATCATGTAGCATTTTATGGGACACTTTCAATGTTGCTTACACAACGGGCACTTTATTTCTACATTGCGACAGAATTTTATCGAAATGCGAAAATAACGTGAAAAAAAAATGCGAAGATGATCGAATTACGTTTCAGATTGTCGAAAAATTAAAAGTGCAATGTGAGGTATATTCGAATCTGAACGTTAAAAAAAATCATTATTGCCGATATAAATATCACGACAAAACTAATTAAATTTTTATTCCACGAAATAATTTCTTCAATAAATAGTTCATACAGACATTAATCATGGAAGTTTACTAATAGTGCATGTCTCTCTCGATAGTCTAATATTGTTTATGGTAAATAATCGCGTTTGATGTTGCTTTTGACACTTGTCGTGATCGCAAGGAACGATATATTTCAATACATGAAGGTATGTTCGCACCTGTCTGCCGGCTCAAGTGTTGCCACATGAATGGCAGTTGGCGCGGTGACCTTGTGTAAACATAAAGCGTTGTAGATCAAAATAACAAAGACCAAGGCCGCGCGCCAGCAGTATTGGTATCGTTTTGAAATATTTCATGCGTTATCACATAAAATCATGTCAATAAATCATGTAGAATATTTTATTTAAATATTCTGTCGATCGATAAATAAACTATTATTGTTAATATTTTGTAAATTTATTAGTGGCGCTTAAAATATATATTAGAGATAATAACTAATTTCCTTCTAGAAAATTACTGAATAAAAATATTATTACTGAAATCCTAATTCGCGAAAGTTTGATCGATAAATATACATAGATTATTAGTAGCAGATACTTTAATTGTTATATATGAATTATCAAATTCTTATACATAATTTCATAGATGATAATTTAAGTAGGTAATCTATATTACATTAATTTTTTTCATTTAAAAAGGATTATTAAACCGATTATTTGAAAAATAAAATTTATCTATGTTTAAATCGAAAGACTATTTTCCGATTAATTAATTTATTGTTACTATTTTTAGATTTTTATGCAAAAAAATTAAAACAGGAATATCTGTGTTTCTCGATTAAATCGTGATTATATGATAAATATCAAATTAATTCTGAAGATTTATTAAACCGTGTTATATTTCAAGATTAGATGTTAGCAGAATTTCGATAAACAAATATAATATTATAAAATTTTTATAATTTTTATAATTACAGAAGCCAGAATTTTTTTGCTGTTTCCATAAAAAATAAATATGTGCTTAATAGTTAGTAACTATAATAGTGTATATCAATATAATTATAATAGTGTCTACAAAAATCGATTTTCATGATAAATAAAATTATTAAATGCATATTGCCTTTCATGAAAAATTTCTTCTGTTGGCCAAAACAAAAATCACGAAGAGTACGGAATACTTTAATTCTAATTATCAAAACAGAAAACTCATAGAAATATCCATATCATGATAGAGCTTTAACAATAATAGAATTTCAGCGGTAAAATGCAAAGCACGACATACGATCGAGATCGTGCATAAAATAAAGTACATGAGAGAATAGAGCATAGTGCGAATGCAGAATGAAGTACGTAAAAAAAGGAATAATGGCAAGGCTGTGCAGGAGCAAGTCGGACAGCGGATAATTTCTCGGTGAAATTATTACAGCGGAACTCCGTTATGCCGAAAATTACTGGCACGCGCTTTACGTTGCGAGAAAAAAATTCTTTCTCGCTCAACGAGAACGTTGTACAACACTTTTCGACTGAAATTTCAATGAAAGTTTTCTTTTCTGCCGTTGATTTTATTAACTCGTCAAAGATATTTTTAAAGCACCAACATGTTAGACATATTTGCATACATATTTGTATATACAGAATAATATATATATATATAACTCACATAAAAATTAAATATTTAACAAAATTTATTATTATAACAAATAAGGATTGTTGAACGTTACAGCATGAAAATATTATAAAATTATGCACTATTAAATAATAAAGAATTCTACACTAGTTTCTTCAGTGAAATAACCTTTTATTATTTTTAACTGTCAGTGTGTCAAAATGTAGATATTATTTTAATTTAAAATATACGGTTAAAAACAACGATTATATCTAACTCATTTCTGATAGAATTATTCAAAGTAAACAGCGTTCATAACGTATGCACATAGTAAATAATAAATTAAATTTGAATCAAATTAATACATTCTTGAGTTAAACAGTTTCATTGTTTTAGTTAAATCAACGGTATATTGAGTAGTGGCGATCTATAGAAACAATTAGAAATAACTGAAATAGAATAATAATTTTAATTTAACATTGTAGAGCAATATTTAAACATTTAAATAAATTTTCCGTAAACCTTTCTTATTTACAAAGTATAGAAAGTTACAGTTTACGCATTCAGCATATGTTACCTTACAACAGATGTCCAGAGAGTAAGATTTTCGTATCTAGTTTCAGAAATTCATAAAGAACTTGTAGAATATTTTTTCTCAGCGGAAATTTGGTTGAACGTTATCCTCCTTCACAACTTTCGCAATTTCAATATTAAGTCTTGGCGAAACTAAGCTTCAAATTAAAATTTTATTAAAGTAAGCTTTACTTGGTTATTAAACTTTTCTTTTTTTACTGCCATTAGGAGATTATTATTCAAAGCCCTAGAGAGTTTTATTCATCAGAAGTCTTTAATTCCCAAGGTTAAGTAATTAATGCCTCTCTGTTTAAGATTTAAAGCAAAGAGAACTGACTTTATCGAAGGTTATGTCATCGATACTTATACGAATTTCGTGTAAAAATTTATTCAGTTTACGCATTTTTGCGGTTAATATAATCAAGAAAGAAATGTTACATTATTCTATGAAAAACGATTAAAACAAATAAATCAACATAATGATGCAGAGATTAATTTTTATTCATTAATCATCTCACGGATAATGTGACGAATGCAAGTGAACAATTATGAAAATTTCTGATCCTGTACGTGCGGAATTTTTGAGAAGGAAGCACAATCGGGAGCATTAATGTGGGAATTCCAATCGATGTCAAAGAGAAAGAGAATAACTGGGCGAGTTATTGAAGGCAGTTTCAGAGTCGATATAATCCTTTGCGTGCGCGATCAACATAGAAAGGTCGGTGTAAAAACGCCAGACGGAGAAAAACAGCTATCGAAGAAATCATTCGCCAAGAATAATGGGAATAGGCCAATAATCAAAAGGAAAATCCATTATATATGGTAAGCAGCAAATATTTGTCACAAAAATACCCTGCTTTTCATCATGCCGTGAAGCGACGTTTAACAGGTGGATCATTATAATTCCGCCTTGTCGTATTTTCCATTTTGGAAATTTCCAAAAAATTTGCAAAATATAGGTAAATGTTATAAAATTTTTATAAAGCTTTTCATTTTCTTTTTCAAAGAAGAATAATTATTTAAAAAATTTTATTCAGAAAGATTTTTTAATACACATCAACATATTAAATAATATCAAATTATGAGAATTGCTGAAAGTAGAAATTATACAACGTTTCAATATATAAACAGTAGATATATAGAACAATATAAATATAAATTTTAAAATTTAAAAAATAAATTTCATTTATTTATAATAACTGATTATAAAATTATAGTTGACTCTATATTTAATCCATGCGTGTAATATAAATATAAGCTTAATCAATAATTTTTTTTATTTATAATATGAACATCGATCCTTTTTAGTAATATGATGCTTCTTAATAGTATAATTTCATGTATTATTTATAATGCACGTTAAATGTATGCAGATTCAATTATGCAATTTTAAAATTCTTTTATTCATCAAGAATTTATAAAGAGAATAAAGTCTTTTAGAAATGTAAATGATTAAAAACGGTAAATGAAAAAGATAGAAAAAGTAATACACGCTTATTGAGGTAGTACTCGTGGCAAATAATATCCTATTGCGAAAGTATGGCGGATTGGAGAAAAATAAAGCATTTTGATGGATCGGCGTAGTACAAGGACGACAATGGCGATGACGAAAAAGTCGAGAGGAATTGACAGGAACGAAATGTCTCAATAATCGAAAGAGATTCTTAAGAGCCGACTCGCAAACCTAGCGATCTTAACCATACACAGTTACATATATATCTCGTGATCGGCTTACGTGGGATAGCATCCACGGCAATATTTTATTTCGTTCAGGGCGGTTTGTACGACTGCTCGAAGCGGACTCCTCTCCTCCTTCCCATCCTCTCAGTACCAGCAACCATCGGTTATTTTCCCGATTTCTTCCCAAGATAAATTCCAGATTCCACGGTCGTATTTTTAGAGTAGTCTTTTATACTGCGGGACGTAATCAAGATGATCGATTCGCGAACGAAGTATATACACGGGACGTACTGAAAACACGACGTGCGATCGATCCCTCGACTGTCGGATACGAGCCAAATACCTTCAATAAAGAATGGATCCGACGGATTATCCGGGGCATGTAACATCGATACGGGATTCTCCACTAAAATGTTTAAAACGATATGCTATTCCGGGTAACCTCAGTGAAACCGAATCCAATACGCTCTCGCGCGAGGGTTCAACAACCGCCGTTAATAAATAACTCGTACGACTGAGTGAGTTGCGCTCTAATATCCCTTCCAAATAGAGATATACTATGTGAAAATGAATTCTGCTTGGTCGCCAAGACGGAAGTAGAGATTTTCAGCAGTGGTAAACTTCCCTCACACTCTCATTAAGATAAGTAGGAGCGGATGTGAGTGATGTGAGTGACAAAGAGAGAGAGAGAGAGAGAGAGAGAGAGAGAGAGACGGAAAGAGGAATGTGAACGGGGAGCACTAGCTCGTAAATATTACCAGCAAGATCTACGACATATCCGGTACGATTATCGATGGAAGACTGCGCCCCCGAATTCGCGTAGGTTGGGTCAGGAATAACCGGTAATATTTCGTGGGGCCATCCCGACAATGGTATCGGCCATCCTTTCGTGCCATCTCCCTCACTTTACCGTTCCTGAATTCGTTCCTCGCATCTTGTCTTCGTCCTTGCGCCTCACTAGACGGTCTTTTCTCTTCGTTCCATCCCCGTTTCCGCTCTTTGTTCGTCCGAAGAAGAATAATGGTTTTTCGTTCGATCGTCTTGTGTTGGCCGGGCAGGCGGAGGCAGATTGAATTGAAAATATGCGATTTGGTAGTGTGTAAAGTCGTCAGACTTCCCCGCGATTCCCGCCACCACTCTCTAGTCCTTCGTCGGAGAAATCCATTGCTCCTTATATGCTACCGATGTAGGCTGAAACAGTCTTTTCTCCTCGCGGCTGCAGTGAAATAGCAATCTCGTATCGAGGTCAGAATTTAGACGATGTATTTTTCTTTTTGCGCAAAATTCGAAATATGATTTAAAAAGTAATATTCTAATATAACTCTTGATAAAAAAACTAATCATACCGATGCTATTGACCGATATACCGATATAATATTATTAAAAGATATTACTAAAAGAATAATATTACTGAAGCATCTATAAAACTTTAGCTGTAAATACAGATTTAAAAATAATTTGGATCATCAAAATAATGATATATAGAACTTTCAAACTGGTTGCTGAAATATCAAAATTTTTTGCAGCGTTATTTAGCAACACGTTCCATACATAATTATTTTGATGATTCAGCCAAGTTTTCAGATCTGTATCTAAATCTGTAGCTAAATTTTTCGATTCTTCAGCAGAACTATTCTTTCCGCTAATATTGCTTTATAATATATATATTTTTTTGTATTTTTTAACATTTCATACTTCGATCTCTTTTAATATATATAATCCATTTTTGCATGAAATTTAATGGAAAAATAATGGATTTCTTTTTACTACACCTAATAATATTTAAACACGATGTTTACAGATATTTATACTTCAACTTGATCCAAACGGAAATGCAATCACTCATCAAGTTTGTCATTTGGCAGCAAGTTATGGCACCAGAGTGAAATACTCTGCAATCTTATTTTTAGAAGATCGATATCCAACGAAAACGTCAATTCAGTCGCTATACTATTTCCACGAAATCAATAAAGAAGTGTCACCAACGTGCCAGTTAGACGAGCACTAAATCATATCTTTGATGCCAGCCAAATCGTACCGTTTTAGCGATGACCAATGTAAGAAACGCTTGCATTCACCGATGCATAGTCACTCATCAGGCTAACATCTGCCACGTGTTCGTGCTTTTCACGAAGTGTCTGACGGAATCCATCAAAGTCTCCTGTCTGGATTCATTATATAAATACATATTATATGAATACACAATGCCTGCAGTATTTCACGAGTTGATTTTCTTAAAGAGAAACAGGTGAGAAATTTTCTTCGAGGGATAACATTTAATTTAAAGTTCCTCTATGACGCAAAGTCTAAAAATATTAAAGCAATAAAAGTAGGTCAACATTTAAATTGTATTGATTATCAGCAAATGCAAAAATAATATGTATCTAACCGTATATTATATTAATTAAACATGTTCGCATATATGCATTTTAATTAATCTAATGCGTTCAAAATTATTTCAATTTATTGATATTATTTGTATAACCTCATCGAGTGCTCGACACTCATTAAATAGTTAAATAGTCAACTGACAAATGCCAGTCATCACATACATTTACTCGTACTCTTGTATATGTCAGTAAATGATGTGCGCAATATGTAAGGTGACTATACAGTGTCATTCGAGTTACGTAATTAATAATAAAAGATTCTTGTAATTGCTGTAATGCCCCCATTTCTTGTAATTGCCCCCATTTTGTTTAATTTTTCTTATATTTCTCTAATTAAATTATTGCATAATAAATTTTTATATTTTATATACAAAAAAATAAAAAATGTACGAGTTCATCCATAACAACTTCAATATCCATAATATAATTTTAAAAAATTTATATTTTTAATAGATTTTTTAATTAACACATCCATCAAATCATTTTTAGAATGAAAATTCTTTAGAAAGAAATACTTATTTCATGTTGTAACAATTAAAAAAATTATACTTATTTAATAAAATGATACCTTTAAAATATAATTCATTAAACGTTTTTGTAATATTGTTTTTTCTAAAATTCTAAGATATTTTGTATCTAAATTTTGTATAAAAATAATTTTATTTTATTATTAAAGTTCTGTTTTTGATTTAATACGGATCACTTCAAATCTTTTGTTTTGCAAAACGATATTAAAATGTCCACAGATATTTCCAATAAAGTCTAAAAAATTATATAATTAAATTAAATATTCAAATGCATCACAAGTAATTCAATGATGTAACATTTTATATATTTTATTGTTGAAAATTCCAAATATTTAAATCGAACGCTCAACAACAGTGTTAACTATTAAAGAATTCTTGCAAATAGTGCTCGAGCGATCTGTGAATATTTATCGGTTCTCCTTCTCTCGCTGTAGGCGACGGCGTGAGAAAGCGAAGCTGGCTAGCTACATCAGAGATGGACTAAGGGTTGTAAGCCAATGGGGGAAGAGACATGCAATGTGCAGGCAGACGCGCAAGAGTCCAACCGGACCGACCGGAATTGAATAGTCACGAGTTCGAGCAGGGCCCGAGGCGGCTGTCACGTGCAGGTAGTTCACCGGTAATTCAGCACGGACGTTCTCGTGAACGCATATATATATATATATATATATACCGATTCGCGAAGTCCAGTAGAGGCGGGGACCGTACGCGACCATCAAAATTCAGCCCCCCCGGGAATGCATGATCGAAAGATCGTAGGACAGCAGCAGCGAATTGGGTCAGTGGGTTTGCGTGTGTATCTGTCAGCGCGACGTAGAAAGGTTTATTAAATTCCGTGGTCGCGCGCATTTCCATTCGTACGGTGATTCCGCAAACGATCGCGTATAGTAATTGCGAGCGAGAGCGCACGCGAGACTGTGCCACGTTAACGTCGCGGTTCAGCAATACGTTAACGTTTCCATGTCGGCTGCGTAATCTGCCGGGACGCTAATAGCGGCGGGCGAGAACTTGCGATAATTTCTAGGATGTCGGGGAGAATAATGCCGCTCGCGCGGAACGACTCGGAAGGAAATAGGAACTTTCTAGCCGGATAGGTACGCGGGCGCGGGATGCCGAGCGGTGACGCGCAACTGGGTTAACTCGCGCGAATCAGAGAATTTATTAAATTCTCGGCGCGCGCGTTACTCGGTGAAGTAATTTGTGCCAGCGCTACATATTGCTGGGTGCATTCGGGTGGAACGTTGCAGAGTCAGTGCATCGGTGACTCCGGTAGGGCGCAACGGAAACGCGCGAAATCTTTAGCGTAGTAATTAAAGTCAAGGCCCAACAAATATTTCGCTGTTATTTAACCGTCGTAGCGGAAAAGGGTTGATTAATCTTGGTTAGATGACTACTTCGAGATTGGAAATTATAAAGCTGTATAGTACATTTTGCGCATTGCAGAAACTCATAAAGTCTGCTGTATATACCACAAAATATGATTTGGTCAAACACCTTTGGAATAAGAGTTGAATATGTTGAAACGAACTTCATGAGCTCATGCAAAATTACCGCTCTATGATAATAAAATGTCAAGAACATTACATCAACATTCGGTTATTGTTGTAGCTGTCAACATTTCTCGATAGAATACAAGAAATTTTCACAGAGAACATATAAGAAACGAACGCAGCAACGGTTACAACAACGAGCGCACGCCACACTTGTTGCGTCGTGCAACGAGCGTACATCCCTTTCTCTCACTTTTATTATTTTCTTCTTTTATTCTGCCATGTAAGAGAGGATGTCATAGCGGATACATCGTCGGCCATTGCTGTCCATCGTATCCCCAGCATGAAACTGGTCCATTCACGCTTAATGCAGCATTATGTCGTTCCCTAGCAGGCGGAGAGTTCTGATTCGGTTGACTCCGGCATGAATACCGACGAAGAAGACAGTCGATGCTGGAACTTCATATAGATAGTTGGAACTGCACACGTTCCTGTGCACGTGTACGCCCGCACGCTCGTCGTTTTCTGCTCGCGAGCACGTCGCGTAAATTTTCTCCACCGACGCGCCCATCCTTCCCCCCCCCTCCCTCCACCCCCGTGTTCAGCCAAGTTTGCGGGTAAATCATCGCAGCCCCGTGCATACATTCCTGGCGACCAGTGTACGTGACAGTTGGCGCCACGTTCAAGAACCACCACCGATCACGCCGATTCCACGGCGACCGTGTTTTATCGTGTACGAACGACTGTGCTTTATCCACCTCGCGTGTCAAAGTGATTTCCGAAGTTCCCACGACAGCCACAAATCTCACTGGCAAAGTAATTTCGCCGATCTGACGGGTTTCTCTTGCTACAATGGCTATCTCGGTCTCCGTGTCCTTTGTTGTAGACAATTGTATGGAATGGAGCATGCAATATAGTAAATTTCTAGGCTAAATTTAAGCATTAAACTTGGCGCACGGTCAACTAAATAGGTGTTTTTCATAAAATTACCATACATATCACGTACAGAAGATTAAACTAATTATTCGCCATAATAACGTTTACGTGCCACAAAAAGCACATTCACTCTATCTGCCAACTTACACTGCAGAGCGTGCAGTTTTGATGATAAGAATATGGAATGTTCTGATGCAGCATTCACAGTTAAAATTCGTACCTTAAGTCTATGCAAGTCTAAAAAGATTTTTTAAATTAAGATAAGCATAGAGTGAAGTATAATATAATAATTTATTTTTGTTTCAAATATTTTTATTACTTTTTTATTATATTATTATATTTAAAATTGAAACGTAAAATATAATTTAAAATAAAATAAAATTAATAAAATAAAATTTATGATGTTTCATAATTTTCAAGATTCGTTACTGAAAGATTGTAAAACATTATTCCGGCATATTATTCCAGATAGCAGGCTTCAAGAAATTTTAAATTCCAGGTAGTATCGACAAACTGATGTAAAGAATTGTCTTTTTAAAGTCATATTTCTTCTGAATCTCATATACTTTCCAATACAGATTCATAGCCATATCGTTTTCCAGAAAGTATCGAGTGTAGTTTACGCGAAGTTTCAGCATACCATCGATTCGACCAAACTACATCTCTCGCGATAACTGTTACTTCTTCGAGTGATATGTCAGAAATAGTCAAAATAATTGTTGTTCCGTATAATATATCGTTTTTTTCTATAAAACTATGGAATTTACAGTTTACAGAACAAAAATTATTGTAGGATAAATTTATTAAATAGATGTTATCATTATATTAAATTAATTAAATCTATATGTATAATGTAATGTACCTATATTGCAAAAAATATTATTCATATTATGAAAAGAGTTTTCCTAAATATATATATGTTACTTCCTTTATGGAATTCTCGTTTCAGATTTTTTTCTCGTTAAGGAAACTTAATATGAAAATGAAAATGTAAAATGATAGAAGGGTATATGTAAGCATGCTATACATATATTTACTGATGTATCGAGGCCAACTTAATCAGATGAAGCTATATCGGATCTAATCTAATATCACCATCATCTTCGAAACAAGCGTTATAGACAACTTCGATTATGTAAGATGCATTTGCATAAACAAATTTCGTCAATGCAAGCAACGTTGCCAAGTACAATATTATTTAGAGCTGGCTAGCATTGAAATCTGCAAGTAACTTCGCGTTAACTTCTCTCTGAAGTTGCGTCCGTGTCTACGAGTTGCCTGTTTAGGAAGTTCGCGGTAGGAACTTTCGAAACCGGTTCGACAGTATAAAAGAACTTTCCGTTCGGGTAAACGCTTTTAATGAGAAAATATGATGCGGCGCCTCCCTCAACGTAACCCACGATGCCAATTAGAGGAGAATAGCTTTTTCCCATTCACCGATACAACGAGCTCTTCTCTCACCCGTCCTCGCAACGTCCTCCTATTATTATGGCGAGGACGCGCAGTAACCCGGTTGGGTATTCTGATGAAAATCGTAATGCAATAGGCATGTAATACAAAAGGGGATAAAATACACCCCGTCGAAGCCCCTCAATAAGACGATCGACCCTTCTTATTCGCGTGCATAACTACGTACTTCGGATCTGATAGGATGGTCGGGGATTTCCATCTTCGGGGACCTCAGTCACAAGGGGTCGATACGTCCCCGGTCGCGACAAGTTAATCCTCAGATCTCTGGAAAATAATTTTCTGACGTAGATGACAGATAGTGGATGAAAAAGAAGGTTCAAGAGATTTTCATAATCACATGACTGTAAACGTTCAAGAGAAATAAATGTGCAATTAGATATTCATTTAAAAAATAATTCTTTAACACAGTGATAAAATTTTATACAAAAGACTTGCCATATCATTTATTTTGATATAATGTAAGAATCATATCTATATAATTTAGAATAATTTTATTCAGAGTGTTTTAAAATTAATTATATCGCTTAAGTGCGAACTCACAAACGTACGGAATTGATAAGCTATTCATTTCATGAAAATATATAGTTTGAAAAAGAAATATTTTTCCAAGTTCCAAATTACTTTTCGCAGGAATAGAAATATGAGAATCGCTATTGGTGAATCATGGAACATTACGAAAGGGAAGAGAACCAGCTCGATCGGTAGTTATAAATCAAGAAGGACACGCGAAGCTCGCCACTCTTTCTGCCCTATCAGGATGACCCCCTTCCAGAAGCGTGCTTCTACAGAGTATCGATCGACCGGATATAAGAGCGACCAAGAGAGAAAATTATTCTACGAATACAAACTAAGAGAAAATTCTGCTCGCTTGAACGTCAAATTTACGACGGGAACATTCGACACTTACTACGATCTCAACACAAATTGTCAGGTTTTGTAGAAAAGAAGGATCATCAACTCGGGATTCAATCAAATGGAATGGAATCAAATGGTAACACGAGCACGGAGGAACCTTCTAATGAGGAACTTAACTCGAAAGCTTTTCAATTAGAGCGAGAATAATTGCCGCTGCCGAAAAACGCTGATTCGACGAATCAAAGTCACTCGGAAAACAACGTTTCTACCAGTTTTCTCGCCGAGATCGGAGAAAAAACTACCGCGTCTAATTGATCCTCATTATAGATCTCCAATTCTTTTTAACAAAAAAGAACTATCTACGAATCCATCGACTTTTCACGTTAATTGTTATGACCGGTCTTCTACTTGACATTCTCTGTCATCATCTCTGTCATCATACCATGCATAGTTACAAGATAACAACATACTCGACCGAGCATAGTAATCAAAACGTTTAATTAATCCGATGTACAACGCTAGCGCGATGCGGCATCGAGCGATCCAGAAGTCTCTTGCACGCCACGCGGGATCCCGAATGCCGGATCTGCGAAATTGCGAATCAGGAACCCTCTGTGGCGATGAAGCGCGTCGAGTTGCCGACGACATTTTAGCCCTGTTATTAACTGTATCCCCGCCAGCACAGCAACACGTCCAACCCTCCCTCGTAGCAGGCCGCGTGAAGCGGCCTGCGTGTCCTCCTTCACCACGGGCACCGACACACGTCGACGATAACCATTCGGGTACCCATAGTCCGACGACAGTGACACATTACCGTTCCGCTTTAACCTCGCGCTATAGGCCGGGTTAGCGCGCGCCCTCCGACTCATATACCATCGACGCATAACTGGTAATTACGCGAGCCGAGCGCCATTACCGCAGCCGGGTCTTCCTTTATTGCCCGTACGGACCACGGATGCGGAAACGCCAGATCGGACCATTGAAATACTATTCGTTCGTACATACACCGAAATCAGCCAGGTATCGGTCGAGAAGGAACGAGCCACTTGAATTCGCTCATTCTCCTTTCGTCCACCTGCGACCTCGTACCAGCGGATGTAAAACATCGAACGGGCGGTTCGGTGAGAGAGAAATGGACACGATGCAGTTCGTGAGATAGTATTGCGTTTTAAAAAGCAGGGTGTAGCATACTTGCAATTCGATCAGTTCAATAATTTGTAACCTGAGCTAGGTTACTTAAAAGATATTCGATTCTTTACAAGATTGAAAAAATTAATGGAGCGATTCGTTTTGACATTAACATAAATTTATTAATATTATATTATTATGTCATTATTGTGTTTTGTACTCTCTAGTAAATCTAAATTTAAATAAATTAATCTTCTTATGTGTATATATACAATACAACTTCGCGTATCGATCGTGACTTTCAGTATATTCTTGTAATTCTAAAATGTCGCTTAAAAACTTAACAACCAGAACATTTTGGTTTAGCCTTATTGGTTTAGCTCTGTGCTAAACGTCAATACAACACGCTGCCCACGGTTGGACTTAAATAAATGGACTTAAAATAAATCAGAAACCATTACGCAGAAAGAATGGAAGATCCTTTTTTGCTAATTAAAAGTTGCTTATCTAAAAATTTAGCTAGATTTAAAAATACAGATTTAAAAATAATTTTAAATTAAAATATCAAAATAATTATATAGGACGCTCAAACTTATTGCTAGAATATTAAAACATTATGCTTGAACATCCTATAAAATATTTATAAAATTTTTACGTCCAACAAAATCATTTTCAGATCTGGATCTAAATTTTTATAGATATTTCAATATTGTTGTTTTAATTATCCGCAACTTTAATATATCAAGCAGAGGTTACCTCATTTGTGTTTGCATGAATCTACTTGAGGATTTACATAAGATATTCAATACATATTGTTTTTCATTTTTTCATTTAGACTTTTTTTTATTGACATAATAAATTAATTTCGCAAAAAATCACATGTATTTTCTTAATTAGAGAGAGGTATTTTAAATCTTATCATATTCATTTGAAAACTATTACGAATATAATTGACAATATCATTCATGTGCACATTATCAACAATAACGAACATTAAGTGTTTGAATGCGCGCATTGGCGGATCAACGCGGATTACCTTGTCGTGGTACACCATGAGATTTCCAATTACTGCGTAGTCGGTGAGACCGGTGACGTTTCAGTGGCTTCTAAGACGTCGATGGTCTCCACATGTGGCACCATATACGTATATATCACGTGGACAGAGGCAGAGAGATCTGAGAGTGAGGACAAGGGATGTAATTAACGCGACCAGCTTACAGCGAGACACTGAGATATCTATCTTCCTATCCGCCTTGTGGTGCACGTTGGTTATCCTTCTATCTTTACGTAATACACGTCACGTAAGACCTACAAACGAGAATATACTCATTCGCGCAAATATACAGATTGTCTAATGCCGTTTGGAGTCCGCAATGCAGTTCGCGATGCACTTGAGAACTTCCGTTCAGTGACCTAAAGTCACTATCGACCTAAAACATGGAAGATAATATGCTGTTTTTTTTTTTTCAGAAACATTGATTCGTGAAGTCATTTAAGTGCTTTCGTAATTTATTGAGATTAATGAATACTTCGATTTAATTAGATCATTTTTATTCGATCTCTATACAGATATCTCAATAATGAATAGAAGCATTTTGATTTTTTTCTTTTTTTAATTTAAAACAAATCGTTACAGACGTAATTCGATCATACTATCTATCTTCTTAAAGTTCAAAATAAAAAGAAAGCGACTATTGCAAGAATATCAAAATTTGTACAGACGATTGAGCAACGTGGTCGAGAGTCTGTGAATTGCGAACTTATAGGATGGCTCCGCGCGTTGGAATTTTGAAGCATAATGAAGAGGAGTTTATGCAGTATTTTTCCGTGACCATTTTCACAAGACCGTCCGAATATGCAGAATTATTCTTCTCGAAAAGATAAGCAAAAAGTGCAGCGGGAACATCATTGAGAACGCCGGTCGTCGCGCGACTTAATCTTCAAATGGACGATCCGCCATTAAGGAAGAGTTTCACCTGCAGCCTTAAAAAAAAGGAAATGACGTGGCACTCTAAGGAGTACGGGAGTATTAGGCAGCTGGAATCTCATAGAAATTGCAAATACGCCGACGTATAATCCTCAATTCGCCCGGATACGGATTACCGCGTCGAAGCTGCGTATATAGGGAGAACTCGTGAACTCGAGAGTCATGAAATGAATGTAAGACGTTCTCGACGAATCATCAGGACCGACAAGAGCTAAAACCCGCCAGTTCAGCTGTAACTCGCGGCTCGCTCCCTCATCTTACGCAACCACTATAAGAGACGTTATTACATGGAGTTACGATTATGAGTCGGACGCTCGTAGCTTCTTCATCGTTTTGGAAGTTTCACATTTGCAACCATCAATCGTTAGGATTCGTCCATTTTGCAAGTAAAAATATCGTTCTCCTCGATTTGTCCCATATATTATCTCAAAGAAGTATTAATGAACTATGAAGTAACACTTTCTTCTATTTCTCTTCACCTTCTTTATTTGAAAATTAAAATGATTTAAAAAATTTGAAAAATATTGACTTTCTCCATAATATTTATGGCTATAATATTTTTATCAAACGCACACGTGCGCGTGCACATAAAACAAACAAATATATATATATATATATATCTTATATATATTTATATATATTTATATATTGTTGTTGTATTAATGTTATGCAATACACAAATTATATATATATATATATATATATATATATATAAATTATATATATATATATAAATTATATATATATATAAATAATTTTTTAAGGAACAGCTATATATAATAATTATCCGAGATAGTCACTGCTACATAAAGCATCGCATTTTAATTAAATTTATGATGTAACGAGTAGCACATAAAATGGCATAAAGATATTATATTCCAATGCAAATGAGATATTTTTTTTCACATCTAATTAATCATTTTTCTGTCTAACTGTTATTTGAATAATATGATAAATGATCGATCGCATGTTAAGTCCGCTTCCTATTTCACTATGTGAATGTGAACATTACGGAACGAAAACGCGTGCCGCAGCTGATGTACATACATAAATGTCATGCGAACTTGATGCACATGTCTCGATCTCTAGCAAAACCAATCACGCCACAGGTGTGGCCATAAACTCTGGAAAATTATTGCGCTTTGGTGAAAATGGGAGGCGACGTTGCTGTATGTTATGTTGATGTTTTGTTACATGCCATTGATGATTCATATTCGCAAATCAGTTTTGCACTAGTTCAATATAGAATCGCAACTATACGTATTTTTATCGATTTTCTTTAATGATCAAAATATATATAAATAAAAAATCTGTAAAAAATCTTCTTTAAATCATACTTATTACTAATTAAAATGTTAGAGATATTTTTTTCCCAATTAAATTATTTTTATTACAGTTACTGACTAAAAAGTAAACATTTTAATATCGAATTTATTATTAACAGCTAAGAATCTTTGTCAAAAATTTAGAACGTAATATCAAAAAAAAAAGAAAAATGCTTTATTTTGAAATTAATAAAATCTGTGTAGTTAAAATCATATAAAAATAAAACAAAATAATTCATGTTATTCATAAATATTATCTCAATAATTGTCGTAATGTTTTTTTAATAAAACATTTGATATTTTTAACACTTTTGAAAAGATTTTTAAATTAATATTACAACTAATTCAATACAATGATATATAAAAAAGATTTAAGTAATTGATTTTATAATTTAAAGTTCAAAGATCTCTTCGAATTAATTACTGTTATTTGCTTCAATTCGTAGCGATTATGATGTGATATTAATTCCTGCTGAAGAAGAGATGTTTGAAATTTCTTGGTGGATAGGATCCTGCTATTGGCATATGTCTCCTCTCGCGACAAACGCTTTATACGTCGCGCATAATATTGTGCAGGGTGAGCAGACCTGAACTGATGCATGTTGCACGCGTTCTGAAATGTTGGCACACAGTAAGATCGTGGGAGTGGTGGACTCGACATTCTTGGAAGCTTGGACGGTAATTTGCGCGATGCAATTCGAACTTGGAAGGAATTTCTCGAGAATCGTAGCTCTTTCGCAATGCCAGAATAGGGTTGAAACACAACGAGCACGCGGGCGCGCGCGCATGGACGCAAACTTGGTCGGAGGCTTGCTAGCAGTGGCACCTGTCGTGCCCGGCTAATCTTGAACACGTGTTTCCTTGTGTTAGCTGGCCCCATGCCAATGCACAGAGAATGGTCATTGTGCAGTATCATGCCCTATAGGAACGTGCATGTTTGCTTCGGACCTCAACCGTTATGGTCTCGCGATCGTATCCTTGCACGCCCTCTCCATAACGTCCAAAATTTCTTAACGGTCTATAAATTTAATGCATATGGTGTGTAAAAGCGTAGGAACGATAAACAACTGATAAATATCTTTCATGAAATATTACCGAGCGCTATTAAAGAAGCGAGATTATTGATTTCACAAAATGCCGAATAATGGGAACCATCAGCACAGATTCCCATTATTCGGCACAAAAATGAAAAAGACTGTCGAGACTGTTCAATGTTAAAATAACAGAATAACGAATATTACTAAAAATTGAACAAAATTTCTATGCAAATAAAAATTCCTTTAATAAATTACTGTAATATTAAAGTTTTAACTTTATTAACGTTTGCATGCTCGATTTAAACTTCGCAATTTCGCAGTTACGTTAATAACAGGAAACATTCAGCAATATATTCATCAAGTTGGCACTAAAGGCACATTCATATTGTACACACACAACTCGTTAGGCTGATGATATAGCCGGAACGTGCGTGTTTCTTTAATCTTGAATGTTATGTTCATGCGATTTAAAGCTATACATATGTTTTACGAGTTTCAAACTCGTAAAGCCTTCGCGTCTAATTTCAACGCCATATTTCGTGAAAGTATTATCGATGTCTTCGTTTCGAATATGACTAGAGAGAGAGAGTTAGTGTTAAAATTAACTAACCGCTTCGTTAGAGTTCGGTGAGCGAGCGACTTGTCGGTGCGGCACGGTGTTCGGAACGCGTGCTGCGACGTAAATATAGGCACACGCTGTCACGTGTCAGGGAATAGTCATTAATGATGTAAGCGTTTGAAGTTTAATACTCAACAATTATCTTGCAAACATGACGTTTCAATAAAGTCGCGCTGTCGGTAAATGAACTAACAAGCAATCTGATATTTTAGATCGCTTCATAGGAATCACCCTGTGTTGCCTACTAATTTCACCAGCGTTAAATAAAACAATGCCGTTTGAATGTTCCCACAAAACATTTCATGTGTTATTGCACATTTTCAGTTTGCATATTTTCAGTTTTATAATCTTACAATAAAATTTTTAAATGTCTTTTTAAATATATGCAAACAATAATTGTCATATTTAAAGAAAAAATGAAAGAGAAATAAATATTAATTTTATTATGTATTTGTTGTTCAATATCATTAAATAACTATTATTAAAATTAATTAAAGCAACTGTATTATTTTCGGCAATGTGACAGTATAAATAAAAGCAACAATTTTGAGAAAATAAAGCGAGAAATAAGAAACATATCATGTGTTACAAAACCAGCGATATTATTATTTTTTATAATAACTTATTATTATCAATCAAATTTTCTTCGCAATTTATTTAATATATCTGAGATTTTATTTATAATTATTAAAATCAAGTAAATGTTTAACATGTTTCTTTGAAAAAAATTAGTAAACAATTTCTCTAATTAATACTATTAATAAAATAATTATACATATTAATATTCCGAATATACAATTATTTCGAATACACAAAAATTGCATTGCCAACAATAATTATCGTAAAAATTATACATTTAATTGCATCTGTACAAGAATCTATTACATCTTGTCTTGAATTGAAGAACAACAAGAGCAATTCACGAAGAATAGATAGCATATATGATTGCCTGGAGGGTATGCAGAATTCGCTGTTCCTCGCGTTTCAGACTTGCAAACTATTCTACATGAAATTGCCAATAAAAGTGTATTCTGCAGCTATAATACTGGCCTAGCAAAAGATGCAACTCCGTGTGTTGCAATCAAAATAAAGGAGATTTTCTTGCACTTTCATTTTTTTAAAGAATAGTCATAACTAATAAGAAAAAGTTATTATTGCAATCTTGCAATCGTAAAGAGAATTAATTAATTCAAAAATACTTTAGAAATGGTGTGATTTTCACTTTGAAAATTTCGTTTGATAAATAAGGATCTATTATAAATTCGAATTCAATTTTCTTAGTGATTTCTTTTATGATATGTTATATACAAATTCATATAATATAATTATTATAATTATGCTATTAAAAAATTCACGTTTCCAATTATTTTTTATTTAATTACTTAATTATGCTACGTGTTTCACATTTGATATTATGTATAAATGAAATAAACAGATTTAACATTTGAGGCAAACAAAATAATTCTGATTAAATTTGATAAAGACAAACAAAACAATTTAAGCAAGTCACAATTACCTTTTTAGCAAGGTATCCATCGTAATCCTTTTGATTTTACTAGATCAACTTATCTAATAAATACGAAAGTCTAACAAACACAGTCAGACTAACGGTAGCGTATAGTTGGTTGGTATCGCAACCAATTTCTAGCGAGTAAAATTACTCGAGGTCAGACCACGAGGCGTAAAGCAGTAATTGCCATTTACCCGGGTCGGCCAGTGGGCACCGAATATTCCATTAATGATTTAGGGTGGCACTTTCACCAGCACAGAGCCCACTCGTCGAGCTACATTTCCGCCACGATAATTCATCGAGCACTTAACGATCTTTCAATAATGAGTGAGTCAGCAGCCGGGCAAACGAAACGTGTAATTTACGTTAATGATACGCGCGTGCTAATTAATTAGATATGCGATTGCATCGATTTTTCCAACATTCATTAAAACAAAACTACGGTCGTCTCATCCATGAAGATCGTAAATAAAGACTCTAAGCTTTCGATCGATTGGAAGATTTGTTGAAATTGGTACTCCGATAATTTGTATAATTTTGCAAACAAACTAGCGCATTATTTGTAGTTCAACCTAATGTGCACGGCTCTTTCTCGGATAATCTTATAAGATTAATATTGAGCACCGAATTTTTGGATGTAATAACTAGAGAGTTCTAGTTATCAAATCTTATCATTATTTGATAACTGATAAATTTGACGTGAAAAATTCCACGAAGAGCGAAGTGGCTATGCGATAAATGTTACCTAACATAAAATAATTCTCGTAAAATGTTATAATAATTCTCATAAAAAAGCGAAGAATACTCCCCTTTCAATGTAATACTTCCTTCGCTCTTAAATTCAATTAATATATTACAATATTCAGATAACTATTCAACAAAAGATGAGGACACATTAATGAAATAATTACGAAATGCATCTATCTTTCACGTATTGTTAAATTGACAATTAAACATCAATGCGTCAAAATAAAAGCGGCAAGAGACTAACTGACAAAAATGACTGATGAATAAATTAAAATGGTCAAGACTATAATATTTTATTATATAATATTTTGTAATTATTTTGTGTATTAAACAAGGATTACAAATACAATTGTTTCCTGAAGTTTCCTGTTTGTTACAGTTTATCCCGGGTTTGAAATTGTCATATATTATAGATAGATATTATAACGCATCTCTCTCTATTCATGTAATATCTCGAAATTTGCAAAGTTCCTCGTATAAGATGTCATTACAAGGAACCAGCATTCATATTCCAATAAGACGCAAAACAATTCGTACGTTACAAACGGTTCTCTTTTGCGTAGATTAAGGGAGGAAGTGCTCGATGAAGGTGTCGTCGCAGGGCTCTGAACGCGTAATATCGTAAGTTAAGACACGCCGGAGAATTGGTGTAGAACTTCGTGAGCGCATACTCACACAAGCGAGAGGAGCGTTGTAAGAGCAAAGGCGCTACGCTGCAACGGTTATTCGATTATCCTATCTCGTCATCAAGCCTCTGTCATAACCGTTCTCTTCGTCTTCCCTCCGTCTATCGCCTACATACCACTTTTCATAATAACACTCCCCGCTGGCTGAATTCGCCGACGTTTAAGACCGATTTTTGCGGGCATTTTGTTCCACGCGAAAACCAGGGGGATCAATTTACAGGCGTCAGCTCTTCTTCCTTCAGAGAATTGATACTTTCTACATAGAACGCTGTAGTGAGTACCAACAAGAGGATAGAATCTTCACAGGATCGTTAGATGCCTTTGGAAAAAATGTACGATAAAAAAATGTACGATAAAATCTCAATAACTATCTTTTCATTAAATCCAATCGATTTAGTTGATACTTGATTTTCATGCTTGATTTTTATTCATATTACAATCCATAAATTACAACTCATAGTTCCCTAGATGATCCTCTTTTTTCCATAATTTCCTAGTCCGCTAGAGAGGAAACGAAAAAAAGTGACTGATCGATCTTACCGTAGTGACATCGGGCAATGCATCTTTCCTGTAGGTGAGATGCGAAAGGCAAGTCACGCTGGATCAGAGAAAGAGGAAAAAGACGAGGCAATGGCACAGCAACGAAAGGAGAACATGGATAAAGATGAGGATGGAAAAGGGAAATACAGAACGAAGATGAGTAAGGGTATGGGGGTTAGACAGACCCTCACAAAGGCAAGTTAAGAATACCTTCGCTATGCAAGACCAGCTGCGTTCTTAAAAGCATATTTGGCTCGGTATTTCTGCTACGGTCGTGTATATAGAACGCCTTCGAAACAACTCGAATTTCTTCGCGCCGCAACATCGTTAGAATCCTCTCCTCAAGAAGATCTCGTCAGAGAAATAGTAGGCATTGGTACTCCCGCCATTACAACCATCTACCTAGCAGCAATACTCAAATTGAAGGTGCAAATTCCATTTCTTCCTTTCTCTCTTCAAATACAATTTAATTCTATTTTTTTAAATAAATGAATTATAATTTTTTAAAGAATGTAATCCTATTAAACAATAAAATAGCAATATTAAAATAGAAAATGTAATTTCATTGTCATTAAAATAATTAGAAAATAAGACATCATAATATCCAATTAAAAATATTTTTAAGCTAATATCCAGTTTTTTAATCTAGTAAAGTAAGAAATAATAACGAAAAGAATTAGAAACTATGGATAATTTTCTTGCATAAAATATTAATGAGTCTTTTTTGTGGAGATGATCAACATGTAAAATTCATTTAAAAAATTGTTTACAATATCATTAAAAATTTTATTTAAATATTTTTGAAAATCAGCAATATTTCATAAATAATGATATAAAAATACTAATAATAATAACCATAATAATAATGTAGCAAAACTTAAAAATGTTCAATTTAATTCTAAACATATCGCGTAAATACTACAATAAAAAACATATACAAATATAAAACATATACAGTAAACATAAATACATATACACAATCAAATTATTATTTAGCAAATATTATTATTTAAAAAAAATTATTATCAGAAAATCCATTTTGCATAATATTTATTAACATTTCTAGAAAATATTAATATATAGCAATGTACGTTCACTTTATATATGTTATTACAAATATTTATAGTAATATTTTTCTGAAATCTACTTCGTTACTTAACCTATATTCATTTTTTTTGTAATATCTTAAACTTGTACTTCAGAAACAAAGCATCTCCACATTCATGTACGTTGCAAACTTTTCTCATTATTTCAGTTAGTAAAACACGTTGGTAAAGTTAGAACTAACATCGTAGAAATATCCTGTATTATAATAAAGCGCCTGCTGCATATGCTCAATCAAAAAAGTATAATTATCAAAGGTAAATGTTGAAAGCTACAGTAATTTAATATCTCTCTATATTTTTTAAACTATGTATTCTAAAATAGTGGTAATAAAAGAACATATTAATGTTATATCTGAAAAAATATAGAGAAGAACATTATATATGTAAATAAATATGATCTTTTCAATACCAGAATAATGCCTTCTTTAACAATTAATAAATATTATATATGTAAAATACAAGCTATACATAGTAAACTATGTAAAAGTAGACATTAAAAAATCTAAAAAAAAAGAAGCATATACATTCTATGTGATACTTGAATTTTAGAGCTATATCATTTTAACTCAGAAAACTCAGAATCTGAAATCAAAATGTTAAAAAGTCGGCTGCACTTGTCAAATGTGTTTGTCGTTTAATATAAAATAATATATAATTAAATGTGTGTTACATATCAGCAAAATCAAAAAGACAGACTCGAGCATATTTATGTAATGTCTATTTCAGTTACTAGTAAAATTCTCACTCTCGTGTCGATGCAGTCGCTATATGTTTATTTATCTTGCAAATGTGCCAACATGTGCAACAGAGCATTCATATTTTGACATATATCGCTCAGTATTTCTGTGTCGGATCTCTCAAAGTGAATAGTATAGAAGAATGAAAAATAATTGGTAAAGTTGATGACACTGTTAAAATGACATTCATCCGAAATGACTTTTGAAAATGTTACGCGATTACTTATCTCAGCTGTGGATTGACATTATCTAACGTGGCATTAAAGTAATCTTTTTCTTCATTGCAGATTAAAAGTAGTAGATAAATATATAATATAATAGTTACAAACAACAAATATAATTCTTCGATTAATGATATCCCTAATGCGGATCTCAAGAAAATTTAATTTTGAAAAAAATCATATTTTAAAGCGAATTACACGGAAAAAATGGTTTTTTGCGCTGAAGTATCTAAAAATTTTATTAAATACAGATTTAAAAATAATTTTGTTGAATTAAAACAATTATGTGCTCACAAACTAATTGCTAAAATTATCAAAGCTTTTTACAATATTACTCATTGTGTTTAAGATTTCTACATAATTATTTTAATAGTCTAACGAAAATATATTTAGATCTATATTTGGCTAAATTTTTAGATACTTCAGCAAAATCATTCTTTCCTTATATCCTCTATTCACGAAATCGTCTACTACTAAAATACTCAGTACATCAAATAGCATGACTTTGTTTCAGTAATCGATAAAATTAAACGCTACAATATCTCAATCGTCAGAACAAAAGAAAAAAATTGCATGTGTGATGCCGGTACAACTTTGAAAAAAAAAAGACGAATACAGTGCGTTATCTGTGCGATCCGATGTGGCCGGTTGCGATAAGAACCAAATGCACGGGCGTTATCTTATCGTCCCGGAGAGCACATACGGATCCTGCCATATGCCATTAACGCCCCGACGTATCACGCACGGTGGCCGCGTGTATGAAGAGTTATCGGGCGATCGTAACGAAGTTACCCATACGTCAATGTGCGGCCCGATAGCTCTCGAAATTTTTTCCGAGCGCTTCGCCCACCCAGGAAATCTGCGTCGCGCGGATCCTCGTATGACGAAACGGATCATTGCGTCCGGTTTTATCGGCGTAGCGGCGATATAAATCTGTCAGGATGTTCGAGGGAGTTATATCATACGTGAGGCTCGCGCTCCATCTCCTCTCAACAAGAATCCATTGGGATTCGAATGGTGTTAAAATATCGGTGCGATACGTAACCCATTTTAAATACAATTAAGAAATCTATGTACATCGGAAGTAGTAAGTTGAAGTAGTAAGTCCTAATAAAAAGTATGATTAAATCAGATTAGTTCAAATTACTTTAATTAAATTAGAAACTCAAAAGTGACTTATATTCAAAAATTTATGTTAATACTTTTGTTGAAAAAAATTTTTTTAAACGTATATGATACATTTATATGTATAAATATCTAAAATAGAAATGGATAGAAAGGATTATGTATGTATATATCCTAATTTAAATTAAATCGGGTTAATTCAAATTAATTTAACTATTCAAATGTTTTCATTAAATTTTAGAAATTAAGAGAATTAGTTTTATTAATTATTGATAATATTATGGATCAATAACTGTATTAAAAATTTTTTCAATTTGAAAAATGTCAAAAAGTTTAACATAAGTTAAAAAAACTCTTATTCATGTTTATTTAAATATTTTTCGGAAAAATAATTATCGTTTTAAATATAGTATTTATATATAAAACATAAGTTTCAATTAGTTTAAATCAGTTATAATAGCAAATCTTATAATTTAAAAAATTGAAAAATACCAGAGTGCAGCAACTATTAAAATTTTGTACTAAATTGAATTTTCCAAATTGAAAAAGCTGAATTAAATTTATTAAAATTTTTATATTGAATTCTGAGAATGAAATAATTTAAAATTTAACATATTAATTAGCAATTTCACATAGGAAACCAATTCTGCTAACGCTGTGGATACTTATAGTCTTGGCTAGGTGGGCTTTCATTAGTATGTAGTCGCCACAATAAATTTTTTTCCAGCTTACAAAACGAACGATATAATCTTCTCTAACATATCTGCTGCGAGAGTCAGTCGATGCGGTTAAGATTTATCGAGAACATAAGAGGATTTAGGAGGTCACCCCTACTTGCAACTGAATAGAACACACAGGAACAAAAATACTCTATTCACTTTGATGATGCAGTTCTCGAGATAAGTACAAGCAGAGAACATGAAACACAGTACCCGCATTTATGTCGTGCATATCTAAAGTTTTGTACCAAAAACCAGCAACAATACGTGAAATACTAAAGCAACAATTGAAATGTTGAGCCAACAGTTAAATACAAACATTAACGTGTAATTTTTAAATATAATGCAATTTTTATAAATAACAATTTAATCATTTTTTCCATAATATTCGTATAATTAAAAATGATAAAACTAACAAAAAATATAATTTTTAAGTTATTACTATGAATTGAGTTAAGTAAACAACAACTAATCAATCATTAAAAATAAATTTCTTCATAAAGCAATCATCTATAAAGAAATCAATAAAATTTAGGAAAACGATAAATTTTGTAAATTTTCAAAAATTTTCACAACTTAAAAAAAGTGATTTTAAGGATAAAGCAAAAAGGACAAAAATAACATTTGTCTTGTTAAGAATATATTCTTTTTATCAATATTATTTGATTACTTAATAATTTTCTGTCAAATTGAAAAATAATTTTTCTTCTTTTTTGGGAAATTTAATTTTTTGAGTTGTCTCACTTTGAAGCTAAGAGAGCGATATATTAAATGCGAAAAGATATGCAAAAGATAAAGTTTTTAGATAACAAAATTTAATTGAACCATGTAGTTAACTAGTTCACTTTCAACTAATCTTTTCTTTTCCTCATTTGGCGTCATGCAAAATTTTGATATATTATTTAACATAAAAGCTCTTTTGTATTCTTTCATTTTCATGCTTTTCAGCATCGGACTTTCTAGTCTATATTTATTATGCTTCTTTATCATGCAAAAGAAATTAATCTCTCGTACTGTTTAAAATATATAAATTTAAAAGTATTTTTTGTGAAATGCCTCATAATTATCATGTTCCCTAATATAAAAACACTAAAGACGTCTTCTTATAATTAGAGCGGCGAATCTTCTTATAGTTAGAGCTAAGTTTAAAGTTATTAAATTTCGATTTAATCAGTTTCAAGAAATCGCCAACAGTGTACGACCATGATCAAAAAGGAAGCGGCACAAGCGATCATGTATTCAAGATCGTTGCGATCGCAAGGTACATAGAGAAGCGAACGTTAGCGGCGGTATTAACGTAACCGACGCTCGTTACTTTCTACTTAGGTGGTCGAGAGATGCGCAAGGAGTCTCGCTTTGGCTGGAACGACGAGCTTTTCCCGAGCTTGCCGGCTTCGCTACCGTCCTTTAGCCTCTTCCTATCATCTTCTCTAACCATCTTGAAGTTTCGCCCGCATCCTATACTCTTCTTCCGAAAAGTCGCTTCTATTATTTCAATTATTAAAACGCGCTGTACTGCGGCGCTCTGTTGCCTTTCTCTGGTATTTCCCGATGCTTTTAAGCCCACGCCAGTAGTCGGGGCGTTTTCCGATCAACTCCTCTTCCCTCCTCTTACCCTTCATCTACAACTGCCATTACTATCTGCCGAGGTCGAGAATCGTGACGGTCGAAACGGTGAAACTTTTGACTCAAACGTTGCCGACGAGCATGGAGGACATGACGAGTCTGTCCACGCAAATAGTACGGAACCAGTTTCGTGATTGCTGGCAATAAAAGTCATCGATTGCCATCTAAATGTATGCGAAAACGTAGCGGTACTTCTATTGTTCGATGAAAGGGACGAGTGCCGGTGACGCAAGTTAACTAACCTCGGAAGCAGAAGGGTGCTTTTCGACTACATGCTTTGCGGTTACGTCGCGTTACGTTAAACGCGATGCACGTAATATTCGGCGATTACGAGTTAATTACGCGGCAAGGCAAAATTATCTGCCATTATCGCCGCTAATGAAGCAATTTCTGACACCTACTTAATTGCGCTCGGATGAATGAACGGGCGAGTAGATTTGGGTGTGCACGGTCGCGGCATTTCTCGCGACGACGGTATAAAGCGATGCAATTTGCGGAAAATCTACGTTACACATTGCGTGCCATATAATTATAGATATTAATATTATACATGAAAAGCTTGTAAAGATAATTTAAAATAAACTATCTACTCGTATCAAGAGATTACGTCGCGTAAATAATGTATAAATATTAATAATAATAATGATAGTAATAATAGTAATAATAACTTATTATATATATATAATATAAGATTTATATGAAAGAAAAAAGAACAAGAAAATTATATAGGTACGCAAATGGTGAGATCATTAAAATCTATTATTACAATGCTTATTACAGATGGAAAGATAAAGAGATAATAGTTAATAATTAAACGTAAGAGAATATACGTTAGCAACATTATATATATTCATATATATGGTACATCTATACGCTTATATGCGCGCATGTAGGTATATGTATTGTACACAAAATCAGATATTAAACAGGTAATAAAACTAAATTGTTACATAAGTAAGTATGAACAAAAAAGTAATAAAAAGTTAACTCAAGAATCGAATATATTACTTAGTAAGAATATGCAGAAATAATATAATGTAAAATATTTGTACAATGATAGATTGTTAAAACAACGATATTCCTCGAACTCTATCTCGAACTAATTCAAGATCTCGCGTCAATTTCGAGAACTTATATTTATTTTTATCAATATAGATATTATAGATTAACTTTAATCTCGGTTTAATTCACGAGCTACTTATTTTTTATCTTCTCTAGTTTTAAGAATTAGAAAAAGATAAAGAATAAATTAAGAGAGACTAAAGTTAATTTACATTGGTCTTATAAATAGATTTTAGACGAATAACAAAATGTTATAATTAATTTTGAATGCAATTGTCTTCAATGAAGCTTTATTCCTACTTCGTTAAAATTTTGTTTTTTAAATTTACTCTTAAAAAATATATTATTTGCATAATATTATTAATTTTTATATAATCAAATAATAGATTAATAATAAATTCTTGAAATTCAACTATTGAAAATAATTAAATAAAAGCAAAGAGAGCAATAAAACGAAGCGGTAATTAATGTACTATTAATAATCAATATATTAGT
>Ga0157363_1000575_pt1 | contig 28517 bp, 40 predicted proteins | sample AttsexASBM1_FD_111477 | JGI IMG/M metagenome (GOLD analysis project Ga0157363, IMG submission 111477) | Fungus gardens microbial communities from leaf cutter ant in Ribeirão Preto, State of São Paulo, Brazil - Atta sexdens ASBM1 | ecosystem: Host-associated > Fungi > Mycelium > Unclassified ... | reverse complement strand
ACATAGGACACACTTGATGTAGTTGGTGATGTCGCGTTTGAGCGGACTGCAGCCAGAAGGGATGGGTGTAAAATGGGACGATCTAACAAGGAGTTTGTCATAGTTTTTGAGCAACAGAGGCCACTGCGAGGTATCGAGTTTTGGAGCAGTGTTCTCAGACTTGATTGCATAATCTCCCAGAATCTGTGTCGAGGCCACTTGCCCATTCGACAAGGCTGGAGCCATTTGCAGGAAATGGTTGCCGGTGTCCGTGTCAGATCCGGTTTTCGGCAATTCCCGTGATTGAACCTTATTGTCACCTGTATAGTTCACAAAATTTGTCTAAACTCAGTTGCGGCATCCACAATCTACACTCGATCCTCAAGAACTTTCGCCATGGTCAGTTCCTCGGTATCGCTTTGCTGAGTTCCCTTCTCAGTAGGCTTATACCGGCTCCTCTTCAGCCCCGGGCCCCCGCTTCCAAAGCTCCTGTTGTAAAGTACTCCATCGATGTTTCCAAGCCTGCCAAGGATCGAATTCTTGACTCTGCCACTCTTGAAAAGTTCCTTCGTGAAAACATCAAGGTAGAAGGAAAAACTGGACAACTTGGAGACAACATCAAGGTCGTTCGTGATGGTAACTCCCCAGTTGATACCTGGTTTTTAGTGCGTCTGACCTTTGGCTAGGTAACACCACAATCACTGTCCAGTCTCAAATTCCTCTCTCCAAACGTTACATCAAGTACCTGATAAAAAGGTGTCTGAGCAAGAATGGACTTCGTGACTGGATCCGGTGCGGAGCGAGCTTTCTTGTTTCTGCTAGATGTTCATCTTGTATCAGGGTTGTTGCCTCATCAAAAGGTGGCTATGAACTCCGTTTCTACAATATCGCGTAAGGTTTTGTAATCATTATCTCCTACACTTCTAAGGTGATTTTCCAGCAGTGCAGGTGACGAGGAAGAAGAGGATTGAGCAATCAGGCCATTAGTGCATGTTATTAGTAACCATTCTGCGGGTTTTACTTTTTGATACACCTGATCCATTATTCGATATATCATGTCATGACACCTGCAATTCAATCCTGCTTGCATCATCTTCCTGGAATTTCGACTTAGCCAACACTGTCATACAAACATCCTTCCAACGAGATTGAACCTGGCTTAGCGGTCGGCCACGGAAGTGTAACGCCAGGATGTTGCCTAGATTCACACGAAGGTACTTCAAGGCAACATTTGATTTCGGCGGAATGTTGAATCTGACTTTGTTGCGATCAATTGTGGCGATATCGGCAATTGGCTACATATTGTTGAGTGGAGTATAAGTTTTCATCAGTTCCAGATCATAGAAAGTACCTTGAATTCACTGTCCCCACAAAGGAGAAGCATTGCGAGGTCATCAACGGGACCGATTTCCCAAGCATACAATTTCTTGGAATGCCTACAGAGTTATGTTCAAAGATGTCACAAGGCACGAACAGAGTAAGGGCAATTTCATACATGAGGGTAAAATAGCTGAAGTGGCTGCAGCCCGTATCTGAGAGTTTTCGGTTGAAGTTGATTGATGAGGGGTGCATCCAGACGGTTTGGTTGTTCGTGATCGTCCTCAATTCGCTTTTGACAGTGTTGAGGGCAAGGACTTTAGGATATAGACCAGCCACTAAAGAGGCATTGACGATGGCGGGATTGGATGAATTGACATCGAATTCGGCTGGTATGACAACGCATCTGGATTTGCCCCGATTCCACCGAGCTCTATATGATGAGATCAGTCCAAAACTGTAATCTCGTTAAAAACAGTTTTCGGCGTTACCGGTTGAGTTCTCTTATCATAGACTTGTTAACTCGAATGAAAGCGGAATCAATCAAGTATCCAAGAAATTGCTGCCGCAACTCTTCAATCTGTTGCATGTTCTATTCGTGTTCCATTAGTGACTTTGATTTCAGTAGAAATGAAACCTCACTTGATGACTGATATAATTTGTGCGGCAGAATTTATAAACGAAGCTCCCGTTTGCAGAGGCTTTGCGCCAGCTGCTAAAAGCGTTGTGGATTGTTAAGAAGTCAGAATCACCTATTGCAACAGTCGGCACGTGTAGAGGGAACAGTAAGATGGAGATACCTGATCTGAAGGTGGCTTTGGCACGTTCAGCCTCTGCTTCTAAGCCGAGAGGGGACAAGAAAGGTGATTTAGAATTAAGTGCCGCAGCGATAGTGAGAGCAGGATCGAGGCAACAGAAGAGCGCTGCAATAAGGAGGAATTTCCCTAGGTGGACGTCAGTAGGTAGTTTACTGAGAAGTCTACCCATTGGTGTGATATCCTCTGCAGGCGTAAGTGCGCGAACCTGCTGAAACGTTGAGCCTTGAGGGGCACAAATTAATGATTACACACCTCCACAAGCATTGCTATGGCCCGCTGAACGTTGATTGCAACCGGGGGATCCAAGGCTCGAGAGAGGACATCCTCAATAGATGTTCCCAGGTTGACTCGCATGATCTTAATCCTGAGTGCCAAATCTGAAAGACTCAAACGCATCATTTCGGGCAGAGGATTTTCAGCCATCTAGTCATTTGTTAGTTTTCCATGGCCGGGCCTACTTAGGGTCTTACCTGGTTATCGTGCCGAATTTTCGTGAAGAGATGGAAACACAGCCCCTGCTGCACGCGACCAGCACGACCTCTGCGTTGAGTAGCATTGCTCTTTGCAACGAATGTTTCAACCAGACGGCTGATTTGGCGTTTCTCATCAAACCTGAGGCCACATTCAGTAAGTCGTAATATTAAGGATACCCTTGACTAGCCTCATTTCCCGGTGCTTGCCAGTATCAATTACACAGGTTATGTCGGGTATGGTGATACCAGTTTCCGCAATATTAGTTGCTAATTCGATCGATCAGACCATGCCCACGAAAGAGAAGCTAAAAACGAACCAATCACAATCTTTCTGACACCGAGGGGAGGTATCTCGAACATCGAATTTTGGTTTTCGCTAGATAGGGTAGAATGTAGAGGGTAGATACGGAACATTTCTTCTGACCCAAATTCGCGATGTTCGTTCAACATATCATTGATTCGACGTATCTCTCCGATACCAGGGACGAAGATGAGAATCGCCGCCGAGTAGGGACGATACTTGGGATCCTCGAAGCACAGTTTTTCCAATATGCGAATGATGAGCCCATAAGGTATGAATCTCTCATCAAAAATATTGAGCGTAGCGACAGTCTCCGGAGAATAACGCCTTTCTAGTTTGATATCTTTTGTATCCACCTCGTCTTCATCTTCATCGTCTGCTACAGCAGTTTCTTCTATCCACTCAGATTGCTTCTTCCCGCGGTAGAATTTATCGTGATCTGAGCGAGTCAAATTAAGTGGAAATCGACGACAGTTCGAGACAAAGGACTCACGGCGTCGAGCATAAGGCGAATTTTCTGTAATAGACCATTTCGTGTACTCCACTGCATCCTCCAGATATCGTATATCAACAGGGAATGTACGTCCTGGCACATGCAAGATCGGACAACTTCCGAAGTAAGCAGAAATTTTTTCTGCGTCAACGGTGGCGGACATAAGTATGACCCTGAAGTACAGTCAAAAGAACACTCCTAAAGAATAACGACAGAAGTACTAACTTGAGATCTGAACGTTGCTCCAGGAGGCTTTTCAGCACGATGAGAAGGAAATCCGACTCTATCGTCCGCTCGTGGACCTGTTAAAAGAGTTAATAACATGCCTGTCCGGACAAATATCAAGTATCACCTCATCTATTATGATGTGCTGGGTCCCTGTTAGTCTTTTTTCGAGGAAGTTGACCAAGGTAGAAAATTGACATACAGTGAGTTCGTCGAAGGCCTTTCCGTCCCCTTGCCCCGTGCCGCCTTCAAGCATGCGAAGAGCAATCCCATTTGTGACATATGCCAGGCGAGTGTTTCGAGTAATATTGCTCTCTAACCTAATTGCATAACCCACCAATGAATTGATTGTTCCAACGGCGTTTGCCGACTCCCCAAGTTCACGAGAAACGCCTGATACATATTGAGTCACCGGTTCCTTCTATCACATTAGCGGGCTCACGTTGAGCAAGAGACATCGCTGAGATGCGCCTGGGTTCGGTACAATAGATTCTGCATGGTTTTCCTTTCGACAGCTGATCCTCTAGGATGAAACTTGGTACTTGAGTCGATTTCCCACTATTTTGAGTACGATTAGGTGGTACCAAGCGTTAGTCCATAAATGTTTACCATCCTGTTTCTCCACTCAAAACTAAGACTTGGTGGTGCTCCAGTATTTCCATGATTTGTTCACGATATTGGGCAATGGGCAGGTTCTGACGTTGGGGCTGAAGTGGTTCAAACATGAGTTTCGATCCAAGTAATCATATTGTTATGACTGACAAGCATTTCTTGGTAACTAGCACTACCCCGCAATGCCCGATAGAGAGCAACGAGCTGCTGGGATGTAGCCTCTGTATTCCGTGATTGACTAGGTGACGTAGGAAGCTCTTCCTTGTCAAGCGTGCTTTTTGATTGTTTCCCAAGAGCCTGGCGGATGAAGTTTGTCTCCGTGAATATGACCTAACAAATAATTTGCAGACCTTCTTGTTTGGATCAATCTTGGGCTCAATAATTGAACGCAATTTAGCCCAGACCTGGCGGTTCGTCGAATGCTCCTGTAATTTTCTGGCGTCTTCCAATTCATCCCATAGATCACGGAACGAAGGTGGAAGGAGCCTGAAGAACGTTGGACCATTCGAGCCGCTGAAGCTGCTTGCAAATCCTTCTGACCGAGGGAATGTCAGGGCATGCAAGACAGTTAAAGCGATGTAATGTTCCGCCTGGATCTGATCAGGGCAGGCCACATCGTTCATCGCCCAAATGTCCGACTTCGTGCCATTCCAACGAATTGTGAGAGATACTCGCTTGATACGACTTGATCCAGAAATGAGGTTATAAGTGATTACAGCATATCGATCCAGCCTTAAGACAGTTTCTTTAAGCAAAATCTTTGGTGTTGGTCCTGGCCAGTGCTTTGGCAGCGCCATTTCCCTTAAAGTTATGATAACACTGTCATTAGTCATCTCCGTCGCAGGCAGTCCTTCGAGTAGATCAAATAATCCACCTTCGGATCCATCGCTGTGGACATCGTCGAAGACATCTGAGCTGGAAGGACTAGGAAGAATTGATAGAGGGAGATTCTGAGCATTTGTAGAAGTCTTCTCAAGTCCTCTCTGTCCAAGAGCAGGTGACGGGGAAGGTGATCCAGACCCGCGTAATCGCTCAAGTAGGGCTTTCCTCTGTTCCTTCTGATATATAGACTCTGCTTCATGTTCAATGAACAGGAAATCACTTCCGCACTTGTCAAGTCGTGCACGCATCTCCTCAATCCGGGCGTGAGGAAATTCGGCTCGATTAGCCAGCATATGATCGAGCTGGAGTTTTAGACGGACGTATCCAATAGTTGGATCCTCTTCGTCTGACGAATCACAGAGATTTGGAATAGTGCCATTGCCGTGAGTTTCAGACTTCGATGATTTCAGGGAGCTTCTGCTAGGAAAGGGTCGGGAAGCAGAGGTTCTTGCATCAAGTTCAGGGATCGTCACAGTTGTTGCCAGAAATTGCGCTGGCGTGTGGGGCGTCTCTGGTGGCTGCGATATCTTTCTGAGTGGAGTTCGAGGCATTTTCAATTCCCGTGTATCAGAACCATCTGAATTTTGATGTCAGGGGAATGCGGAAAGTATTAAAATTCATTCTTGCCGTTGACTGGAATCTCCTGTTCGTCACATACTGTGTAGAGCTGGACGCAGGGGTTAACATTACCACAACAGTCGAAAAGATGATCACGAACCCAATCACAAGCCTCTTCAAGGTCAACACCACTGATAGCACGTAAGCATTCTTCTACACGTTCTTCAGAAAAACCTAATCTTCTCAAGACACCATAAGTTACTCCTAGGCGAGCGATGGCCTTGTCTTCTGTTTCATCTAGGGTCTTCCGCCCTACGATGGAAAGTCAGAGTTGAAAATAAATAACAAACGAAATCGGGTATGCCTTCTTGAAAGCACAGTGCTTCCTTGACCAAATCAAGCGTTTGATCTACAAGGTCAGTATCCAATTCCAGTCGAGAAAGAGTCTTCGACAAGCTACGATCCGTCTCAATGCTCTAAATATACACGGTCAGTTTACCAATGTTCTCTGGCCTGGCGCGAACAAACCTTGGTAGTCCTAGGAAAGTCATGAATGAGTCAACTACTATCGATAAGATGTTATTGTGTTATTGTTGCTCACCTGACAATCTCCTTCTCCGTCTTTTCCTGAAGTCGGTCCACCAGTGCCTGCAAAAATTGATCCCCTACTTTCACAAGATCCAAATCTTTTGTAGAAACGGCATTTTGGCCAACAAAATTGTCCTGCCCGAGTCTTTTTTCTTCATTTGCTTCAATCCCGTGTGTTGTCGGGTTCAGAATAGTGCCTTCCTCCTCAGGCTCTGTTGGTGCGACTTTTTTGGGTACCGATACAGTAGCAAAGCCTCGAGCCACAGACTTGAGCTGCGTCTTTTTCTTCTTCGCCATTTACTCCGATTGAGGGAAAGATGTTTAACCGAGTCTCTTACAGGTGATACGCTCGTTCGGATATGCTAGTGAGAATGGTGCACAGTATCGCAATGTTCAGAACGCCAGATATTTCAAATGTTTGGTTAGGTGATGACTGAAGTGGGCAAAGGTAATGATGATGTTTAGCATGAGATCTGCAAAAGAGATAAATACTGGCAAGGTCTTTTGAGATCCAAGTTTGATATGAGAAGTCGATATTCCCACACAATTGCGAAAAAGCATCTCACTCGTACTTCACTTCTATTGACTGGGCATTTACTGGGCTACCACCGACATTAAGAACAAAATGAAGTTATGCAAACATCAACGATCCATATCAATATCATAGAGACATAGGGACGGTGTATTATACAGTTTTACTATAAAAAGTGATAGATCTACAAAAGCACTAAACACAAAGCTCATATCATGTTCATGGATTAGATGCCACCCCATCGATGACTGTCATAGAGGCCACTGATTCCTTCTTTCTAATGCCGACTTTCCGGCTACGACTGGGAACAGGTCCCGTTTTTCGCTTCTTTCCTTTCGTAGTCTGGGCCACTGCGGTTCCAGAGTCTTCATCATTCTGTTCAACATCGACAGAGGGACCAGAGTGCCCAAAGAAATCATCCCCCTCCTCATTCCATAGATCTCGCACGGTGCCTTCTACAGCCTTGGCACTCATATGATTCGAGGGCAGATTATTGGTATCAAGATTGGCAAGTTGCTCGTCATTGAGCAAGAGTTGGACGATCTCGCTAGGTTTTGCCATATCTTGGAAAGTCTTGGTGCCGACAACGATGTCTTGGACCTGTTCAAAAAGTGTCATCAAAGAATTGACTAAAGTTCTCATGACACTCACGTCTTTCTTAACGCGCGCCAACTGGACAATACGTTCATCGATGGTGCCTTTGGTGACCAAACGATATACCGTGACTTGACGTGTTTGACCGAGTCGGTGAGCACGGTCCATAGCTTGAGCATCGTTAGACGGGTTCCAGTCATGATCATAAAAAATGACGGTATCGGCAGCGGTTAAATTGATACCCAAACCTCCTGCACGTGTGCTCAGAAGGAATACGAATATTTCTGGCCTTAGCGGCATGTTAGTCGCAAGGTAAGCAAGAAAGTGCGGAGCTCACCTTGTTTGCCAATCAATCACCATATCTCGACGATCCTCAATTTTAGACGAGCCATCTAAGCGCAAATATTTGTATTGGCGGTAAACCAGATATTCCTCCATTAAATCCATCATCCTAGTCATCTGGAAATACACCAAGACCCGATGGCCGCCTTCCTTGAGCTCATGGAGCAGAGTATCGAGGCGAGCAAGCTTTGCAGAATCATAGATCAGCCGCTTGGCCTCCGGCACTTGCATCTTTGGTCCAGGAATCTGGTTTTGGGAGGAGGTACCAACCAATCCAACGAGGGGAAGGGTAGGAATAAGATACTGGTATCTTGCACATGCCTCCATCGAGTCACGATAAAAGGGAGGTAAGCCATAAAAAGCAAATGTTTCAAGTGGACCTTCCAATAGACGGTCTTGCCGTTCTAAACAAGAGCGGTCTGAACAGTACATGCTGATGAGTGGTGCAACAACGGGCGGGATGAACCACTGCATCGTGGCTCTAGATAGACATGTCTCGTTCCATTTTGTAAGAGTGATGTTGTTCAACTGAGGTAACCCCTCAGCTGTATCAAAACAGCCCATGGGTGGTCGTTCCAGGATACGAAGGTCTCGACTACTGTAAACAGCGAATCCAGAATCCAGGGCATACGAAGACACCTCGCGTAGTTGTGCCTCCTCTTCTATAACATGCAAACTCCTCGTGATGAGTGGGGACGTATGTAAGGAATGAGCCTCTGAGGGAGAAATGTCAAGAAAACGTAAAAATGAAAACGATGGGCTATCTGTGGCGAAGAAATCAACATTAGCATGTATGATTGGGGGTGAAGAAAGAGCTTACCTGAGTCGTAAATAGAACGATGGATCCAATCTGTTGACCAGATGTTACACAATTTGTTGATAACACTAGTGTTCTTAAGATCGTCGGTTGGACAAGGAACATCAACTAAACCACCATCTCGATAGAAAAGTGTTGGGATGGACACTTGGATTGGATTTCGGACCGAGTAAGGGAGGTCCAGGAAATCCCCTTCTCGGGTGAGGTTTCTAGAACGGCCAAAATTGGAAAATGAAAAGGGAGCGACGACATCTGCACGTTCAAACAGCTCGGGATGATTGCAGACCTTGCGGAACTGCATGACAAGGTTCATGAGCGAACGAGCAGAATCTGCGTCACCAATATTTTTCGCCTTCTCAAGAAGGTCTGTGATGGAAACATTTGCTAGCAAAGCAGAATAGAGGGCTCGCTGGCGGGCACTGAGATCAACGAATACATCTTTCTCGATCTATAGAAGCGTTATTAGTACAGTTGGTGCACTTTTGTTGAGACAATGAACCTTTTCGCTAAGCTCATTCTGCACATGTCGTTTGACACGTCGAAGCATGAATGGCTTCAGGATCATGTGCAACCTCCGTAACTGGTGTTCATTGAGCTTGCTCCCTTTGTTCTCTGCCGCATTCTCGATATCCTTGGAGAACCATTCGTTGAATTCATCATGGGAATCAAAGAGGCTTGGCATAATGAAATGCAGTAATGCCCACAGCTCTAAACGTCGGTAAGTAGGGATAAACCTAGCCTTTAAGACGATTTACCTTGCATTGAATTTTGGATGGGGGTACCGGTTAAAAGCAGGCGATTTCTACAGTGGAATCCAAGAAGCGTTTTCCAGCGGACACTGGAAGAGTTTTTGATGTTCTGGGCCTCATCAAGGATCATGTATTGCCACCTGACTCTCTGGAAGTACTGTTGATCTTGGGTGACCTTGACAAAAAAAATCAGCGACGCCCAGGTAGATATGCAATTTCTTACGTACCAGCTGGTAGCTTGTGATCAAGACGTGGAAAGGTGCATCCTGATCATAGCTAATCTCTTTCTTGCTCCAGAATTTTCTGAGTGTCGTCCGGTCCTTGGCGTTTCCCCAGTACGGAAGAGCTTTCAACCTGGGTACGAAGCGGGTAATCTCCTGTTGCCAATTATGCAGTGTCGACGCCGGCGCAACAACAAGGAAAGGGCCCCATATGTCATGTGTCTCAGCCAGATATGCGAGCAATGAGATTGATTGTACAGTCTGAGATGACGAGATAAATATCTGAGACCAAGTACACAAAATGGAAGGTATGTACCTTTCCGAGTCCCATTTCATCAGCGAGGATACCGTTTATGCCTTGTTCATACAAGGTTGCCAGCCAATTCAAACCTTTAAGTTGGTATTCTTTGAGCTGAGCCATCAGCATCTTGGGCTGACCAATTGTTAGTGTGGTGCTCAGTGAAGTCGGGTTTTGGAAATTTAGCTCATCAGAGTCCACTAGGAGATAGGTGAGATGACAGGACAATGGTAACTGAAATTGAAGAACACACGATCCAAAGGAACGGATGGTGACTCAGATGCAATTTGTACGATTTCTTCCTCTTCTTGTACTTGCGATCGACCCTTGGAAAGTTCCAAGGCTTCTTTAGTCTTTCTGCCCAACACAGCCTGATCATCGAACTCTTGAGCTCGGGCCCTGGCGAGAGCGATAGCCTCTTGAGCGTTGGCCCTAGCATGACGGTGGAGGTTGGTTTGATCCTCTGAGAAGAGTATGGATAAGAGGCAAGACAAGAGATTGAAGTTTGCTCACCGTCATCAAAATTTATTTCAGGTAGAATATCATTGCCATCAGGTACATTTGCGCCAGCAGGAAGTGGCAACTGTTCTCCTTCTCCTTCTAATTCCATAGCTAGAAATACGCTTCAATACCTATCTGTCAAAAGGATAGGATCGTAAACTCACTCTTCAGTTTGTTACCTACAAAGTGACTATATAGCTCGGTCTGACTGATCAAAAATTCCAGTTTACGAGCTTGTCTGGCGGCTTCCCGCTTTTCCTCCTCAATCTTCAGGCGATCCATTGCCTCTTTCTGCTCGCGCTTCCGAACATCACGTTCCTCCTTTTCATTTTTCTTCCATAATGTTTGCATTTCACGCGCAAGACGTTTGGCCTTGGCTTGCAAATCCCTCTGCGCTTTCGGCTGCTTGGTGTAAGGCTTGCGGGCTTGTATAGAAGCCGTACGAGCCGTACGCTCGAGCTGCGCCTGCCGGGCTTGATATCCCGAAAGCATGAACCGATAAACCTACAAAAGCGTGAAAATCTCAAACTGGCACTGAAAAATGACTTTAATGACCTTGGAAACGTCACGCTTGGCAATGCCGGTCCAGACCTTGCGTTGCGCTTCTTCCAGGGTCTTCACACGCTTCAACATAGAAGCGTCATCCGTCCTCTGTGCCTTCTCCAAAGGTGGAATGGGCTCATCGAGTTCGTAAACAACGGAAGACATGGTAGGAGCAGGTGATACAGGGCGGGAATAGGCTGGAGTAGCATCTCCAGCTACAGAGGGGGCACGAGAAGCAATTTCTGCCTCAAGCCTAAGACCAAGTTTCTTCTTCGGGCCAGCCTTCTTTTTCCCACCTTTAGGAGTGGCAGACACACTGTCGGGTGTAGGTTCTCTGATCTGTTCTTCGTTGCTTTTGGGCCTGGAGCCAGGAACTTTGAGCATGAGAGGAGCATTCACTACCGACTTTTCCAAATCATCAGCGACACCCGCAGCATCTTGATCAATCTTGCGTTTCTTGTGGGTAGGTCCACGTAACTCGCCTTTTCTAGGAACTTCTAGGTCACTCCCGGAATCGGAATCTGCAGACAGGATAGGACGTTTGGATGCTTCCTTGCCTTTTCCCTTGGATGGGACAGAGATGGCATCGTCAAAGACAGGATCGCTATCCTCGTAAACAAAACGTTCTAACTCAAGAGCAGCATCTTCGGCATCGAGGCGGCGACGGCGTTCTTCTCTGATACGACCTTGCTCTTCATCGTGACCATTTTCAGAGGGTGAGAACCTACGGCGAGGATCCATACTGGGATCGATAAGAATGTCGGGGACTGGAGAGGGTGGTGGAAGTGGAATATTAGCTATACGTCCCGTGTAGTGATGAGACAGACGTTGGGCAGTCATAGCATTCTGATCCTGTGAGATACTTTTGTTAGAACAAGGGAAAAAGAGAGGGAAAAAGAAAGGGCACGTACTATGATGCTCGTTTCAAACCATTTATCGAGCTGCTGTTGGTGCTTCATGGTGTACCGCTTGTACAGCTCAAGATCATCGTTCCAGAGGTCTCCGCAGTCATCAAGGTCTGAGGAAACGGGTTGACGGTCATCCGCAAGCTCTACGTCATGGTGGTTGGAACTGGGATCAGTGTCCTCAGAGGCTGGCATCTGCTTTGCACGTTTGGAGCTTTTTCGAGGAGGGACCTAGGGATGCGCCAGAGTGAGAAAAGCAGGTAGAAGGGATAAGGGGCGACTTACGCGTCGTGGGGTCGTAGAATCGTCATTAGCATTCTTCCTGCGCTTGCGGGTAAGGGAGTCTGGGTTGTCCGGAGACATGTATATGGGGTGCTGGTGGTCTGGATAGACATCGTGACCAGGAGGGCCTGTTTCGCGGGGCCATTCACGGGGGGCAGCTTGGGGGTAGAGGGCGGCGGAGAGGTGGACGGTGTCGGGCTCGGGGTGATGGCGGGAGGGCGGGAAGGGAAGAGGATCGTCGTTGAGGATGCGGGAGAGAGACATGTACGGGAAAGAAAGAGTAGTAGCCTCGTGGGATGCAGGGCAGCCACGACAGCGAGATGGCACTCAGATATTTAATATCTCTGCGACGACTAATTTGGTAAGTCGCCAGGCGTTGATCACTCTCTCATATTATGACTACTTCTGCTACTGGTACTTGGTACTACTCCTCGTCAGGGTATAGCATCAGCTCAGGTCGCACCTTCTCGTCAAACTCTCCCGCCGTCAACAGCCCCAAGGCCACCGTCGCCTCTTTCAGCGTCGTGCCCTCCTTGTGTGCTTTCTTTGCACATTTGGCAACATCTGCACAGAAAAACAATATCAGAGCCGCCATTGCCACACCTCGCTCTACTCACTGTCGTAGCCAAGATGGCTGTTCAGAATCGTCGCAAGCATTAGAGATTCGTTCAACAACGAGTTGATACGCTTCTCATTGGCCTCAATCCCCACAACACAGTTTTTCGTGAACGACCGCACCCCTGGCCACGGATTACCGTTCAGCATTCGTTCACACAACCTCTAACTGTCACTTACCATCACTGATGAGACGGATGCTTTGTAGCACATTCTTAATGATCACAGGCTTGAACACATTGAGCTAAGATGAATATGAATGAGTCTTCTGGTTCTGCCACCATGGTTAATAAATATCCCAACCTCAAATTGTCCACTGGCTCCTGCAACACTGACCACAGTCTGGTTCCCCATCACCTGTGCTGCAACCATCGTCAATGCCTCGCATTGCGTGGGATTCACCTTGCCAGGCATGATACTACTTCCGGGTTCGTTTTCAGGCAGGTTCAATTCTCCCAGACCACATCGGGGTCCAGACGCCAAGTATCGAATGTCATTGGCAATTTTCATCAGCGAACAGGCGATCACGTTCAGAGCACCATGGGCCTCTACGAGCGCGTCGTGAGCAGCCAAAGCCTCGAACTAGACTTATCATTCTTGTCATCTGTGTCAAATCATCCTGACAAATCGCTTGCCTTGTTTGGGGCCGTCTTGAACTCGAGTCCAGTCAGCTTGGAAACCTCTGAAGCAAACTTGATGTCGAATCCTTTTTTGGTATTTAGACCCTGTGACGCAACTGCATCAGAAAATGGAAATATCAGTTATGAAGATGGCACGAACTGTTCCAACAGCAGTGCCGCCTTGAGCCAGCAAACTGAGTCGAGGCAGAACGCCCTGAGCACGTTCAATGCCGTTCGAGAGTTGCTGCACGTATCCGCTAAACTCTTGTCCGAGAGTTAACGGTGTAGCATCCTGAGCTCATTTAGTATCACCCACACTATCGAGATAAGTGATAAATCAGATGTACCTGCAAGTGAGTACGACCAATCTTGATGATTTTGTCAAAGGCCTTTGCCTTGGCGGCAAGAGCACTGCGAAGGTCCGTCAGAGCAGGGATGAGGCGGTTGCTGAATTCGTCAACGGCAGCAATGTGCATTGCGGTGGGGAACCTGAACACCAATGAGCTGACGCCTAAAGTTGTGGGACACAAACGTACGTGTCGTTACTGCTTTGGCTTCGGTTGACATGATCATTGGGGTGCACGGGCGTCTTGGAACCAAGTTCTCCCCCAAGGATTTCAATGGCTCGGTTGGAAATCACCTTCCAACTGATAGTCAGTCCTCCAAAAACACCCATAACCCCTGGCACGAACCCACCTCGTTGGCATTCATGTTGCTCTGAGTACCACTTCCAGTCTGGAAAACAACCAATGGAAAATGGTCGAGCAGTTTTCCAGAAATAACCTGAAAAAAAACCATTCAGGACGCTCGAACCTCACGAGCGACGAGTTAATGCTCACATCATCGGCGGCCTGCTGTACAGCTCCCGCAATTTTAGGATCTAAACCATACTCAGTATTGACTCTGGCTGCAGCCTTCTTGATGATGCCGAAAGCTTTGATGAGAGGGGGAGGCAGGCGCTCAGTCGGACCGCCAATATCGAAATTTTGGAGAGACCTGCCCACGGATCACTTAAGTAGGCCGCATTTTGCCTCATCCCCCCTCACCTCTGAGTCTGAGCACCCCAATAGCGATCGGCAGGAACCTGAAGGTCACCGAAGGTGTCACGTTCTACACGATACTTTTGCGAATTCTAGTGCAGATATTAATCTCTGAGAATGCTCAGCAAAAATATTGGAGCGCACCATAAGGATTACAGAGGAGGAGAAGTATCTCTGCCTGGACGCTCTCGAGGAGCAAAGTATCTAAGAGGCTGATCAACATCACGTGAAACAGTTACAACTTGTGATTCTCACCTGGCGGAGAGCCACGGTGGTATACATATACATGGAACACAAGACAAATCAGAGCCTCTCTCAAGACTGCTTACGTATATTTCCCGAGGATTCATGAATTACATAATCATTGCTGAAGTACAAATATCCCTAGTTATCTATGTGATCAGTTTTTCGTTCTCATAACGATCTATGCTATCAGACGCCACTAGGTGTTTCGTCTGTCGTTTGGAGACTTTCCTTCGAAGGACGTTCTCAATGAAATATTCACCGGCCTGTATCAGATTAAGACAAATGCTGGATAGCTAGTACGATGGACCAACCTTATAACTACTTCTGACAAGCGGACCGCTTGCAACATAGAGGAAACCCATGTCTTCTGCTACCTTTCGCCATCTATCAAATTCTGCCGGTTCCACGTAGCGTTCGACTTTCATATGCCGCTTTGTCGGCCGCATATACTGTCCGAATGTCACAACATCAACATGAACGTTGCGCAACTCTAAAAGAGATAAGATACAAGAAGATCAAAAAAGTATGGAACGTACCCTTTAAAGCTGCCATGACCTGCTCTTCAGTTTCACCCACACCAAGCATTATGCTTGTCTTTGTGACAAGTACACCCTCCTTCTTACAGTGTTCTAGGACGCTCAGGCTCTGTCGGAAGGTTGCGCGGCGATCACGAACATAGGGAGTCATCTCTTCGACGGTTTCGATGTTGTGAGCGTAGACGTCGAGACCGGATCTTGCAACAAGGGACACATGCTCAAGGTTGCCCGCAAAGTCACCCGTCAACGCTTCGACTAGAATATGGGGAGCTCTGCATAATGTGAGCATGAGGAAATGGAAAGCGGAAAGCGGAAACAAACTTCTGTTTGATTTTACTGATCGTTTCGGCGAAATGCCGTGCACCACCGTCAGCAAGGTCTGGGTGAAACACATGAGCAAGAATGGGGATATAGATATGACGTATAAACTAGTCGTACCATCCCTATCGACGCTTGTCAGGACGATATAACCGAGGCCCCATCTACTAATAGCCTCAGCGGTGTTTTCTGGCTCGTGAGGGTCCAATGGAAGAGGAGTTCGGGAAGTCTTGACAGCGCAGAAACGACAGCCTCGAGTGCATGTATCACCCATCAACTAATTTGAAGTGAATGTTCGGAATTTCAGCTATGTGAGCGGATATACCATGATAGTAGCCGTAGCTTTGCTTCGAGCTTCGGCATCGGTTGCAGCTGAGCCTCCACCCCAGCAATCACCAATATTAGGGCATCGTGCCTCTTCACAAACGGTATGGAGCTTGAGGCCTCGTAGGTCCTTCTTAATCTTTGCATAGGAGCCACCAGCAGGAATAGAAGTTTTGAGGAATGAAGGCAGTCGAGGACTAATGAATTTTTATACGGTAAGAACGCAGTGTCGCAACGTTTGCAAAACATACGCTTTTGTATTCCCCAGAACAATTCGGCCGCGAACGTCAGGCCCATCACCAGCTATAAAGTCATCTAAACTAGGTCCAGTCTCAAGCTTCTGGCTAAATTTCGAGCGTGAGGCCGAATCTGAAGAACTCGAAGATGTCGCTGCAGTTGCGAGGGAACGAGTGCAATATGCCACAGCCCTCCGAATACTGCACAATGCAGCCGACATTCCGATAGTGAGTTGCGGTACGATTTTCCGTCACTCACAACCAAACAAACAACCACTTCCGCCCCTTTTTTCGACTCAAACAGTATCGATTCCTGTGACTTGTTCTATTCCTAGATACCGTGAGCGCTGTATCCCGATGTGAAGAACAGACCCTGTTAATGAAGGCACACGCATTGAAAGTGCGACCCTGTTGTTAGAGCACGCATAAAAATGGAGCACTCATTCAACATGACCCAGAATTTGTTCTTAAGGTATCTTTAGCACTTTAATTCAGTGACATGGGCTTGCAAAGGTGAACTGAAGATCTTCAGGGAGTGTATGATTCAATTGTCAGCTCAAGAGTGTTTATGCAGTAACCAGCAGAGCAAGAGAAGCAATTACAACCCACAACCGATCCATGCAATATTATCTGGACATTTTGCTTTCCATGTTCCTATCCGTATGTTTTCTAATCAGAATTTCTATAGCCTATAAAACACACTGAAAAGTTCCAGAATGGACAAAAATCATGTATCAAGGTTGCCTCTTGCCATTGACAGCGACCCATTGAGCTTTTGCTCCTAAAAGGGAAGAAATCAAACTACTCGAGGGTATTAAGACCGTTTCCAGATCGGAGAAAAAGCGTAGACGCACCCCAGGATACCCAAAGCACCCTCGTTGACAGTTAAGATGCCGGCACCCGTAGCAGGTATCCAAACATCACACATGTCGATGATCAATTGTTGTCGGGTAGCAGCACGGGCACTGGTCGGTAAGTAAGCTTCTCCATATAGGTATACTCAATTATAACTCACGCCAGAATGGCATTTAGCCTACTCTCTCGAACTGCTTCCTCACCAACCTTCACTTCCCTAAGTCCCAATCTTTGTAATGTCCTTTCCTCCTGGTGAAATCTTGCGATCTATTCCCAGGTGTGATCCAAGATTGAAGATGGAAATTTCATATGACAGACCTTAAGAGCACTATTAATGAGACTGAACACGATTCCGGCGAACCAGAACTGGAAGGATCTCTTGCTTACTCGTTGAGCGATTTCTGGATCCAACTTGATGAACTTAATAGTATTAGCCTACATCTGGTATGAGCTCAAAGTTGTATATGTTCCTATAAGTTGAGGGTTGCATACCCAGATTAAGGCATCGTAATTGAGATAACTGAAGTAACCGACTTGTCTTGCAACCATCGTGATGATTTCTGCAACTGGACCTGGTGAAAAACTAGCTTTCAGCGCAGCTTGGAGGCATTCTATTGGCTTTCCGAGGCGCATCACTGGACGACGAGTCAAACTGAGTTCAAAGCTAACAATTGCAGGAATGCGTACACTTTCTGGCAAGACCAAGATGAGACTTGAGAGCCACCCATCGAGCAACTTCGTCTCTGTTGCCTTTCCCCAAAAGGTACCAAGCATAAAAGCGGGCGAAGTACTGAATCGCACGATAAGTCTGATGCATGTGAGAACATCATCAACATACTTCGACAATTGAGTCCAAACCTTATCGCGACCCAAGGTAGTGCCCCCGTACTTCAGACTCTGAGAGACTACGGGATGGAAGACTGCTTGAGATATGATGCTTGCCATTATGTCTGCGAGGGAAGTGTGAAATTGATCATAAGCTTATATCCCAATGGCAGCACGTGATTACCAATGAGCTTTAATAACCGAGATTTCACATGGCCGAAGCACATTGTCGACTCAGGAACAGGTCCACTGACCCTGACCCGGCCCAACTCATTGGATCACCTCTAGAGATGTCACTCACATAGAGTGGTCCTCTTCAGTATCCTAGTCAAGTCGTCTCCTTGAGTTTTAACAGAGAGCACAAACGTAAACACGCTAGATAGTGTGACCATGGTCTCGGCTTTTCCCGAAGTAAATTCAAACGGAGCTCTAATAGGTTCAGGATTGAACCTTCTTTATCGTTACATCAACAAACCTCGCTTTTCGTGTAATTATCAAAATGGTGAGTACAGCTATCGTTCTCATTTCTTTGTTATTGACCCATATTTCAGGAGAAACCATCATTAGCACGTGTGGATAAGGTAGAGGGCACTTAACCGACCTCTTCCCATACTCTTCTGACGTTCATAGGTCATCGGTCGAACCGGTTCTCGTGGTGGTATCACTCAAGTCCGTGTACAACTCATGGATAGTGATCGGACTCTCCTTCGTAACGTCAAGGGTCCCGTGCGTCAGAATGATATCCTTACTCTCAATGAGAGTGAGCGTGAGGCCCGGTATGTCACCTTAGAATATATAACAATGTTATTGAATGTGCTTGTAGCCGTCTTCGCTGAATAAGTCTTTCGGGATCTCTGTCTATTCTTTGTTGTCGTATCGTCAGTTCCCGTACTGTATTTCCTATCCAAATTTACTCTTCCAGTCATGGGATGTGGCTTATACAACTATTTCCTGAAGTAACAAGTCTGCATCCTTGAGGATCGTAATTGTAGTGTGAACCTGTTTATCAATGTGAGGCTCCTACGTCCCAAGGTAGGAGATAATACCATATTTGGTAAGGGTCGTCTAACTTCCTGGCAATAAAATTACTCTCTAGCTCGCTACCTAATTTCCGATGGGCAAGGCACAAAAAAAGACAGGGAAAGGCCGTCTGGACAAATATTACAAGCTTGCAAAGTAAATCTACATCTTCCTTGTCTCGGACACGCTGTCACTGACTTTCATGAAGGGAGCAAGGCTATCGAGCACGTTCGGCATTCAAGTTGATCCAACTCAACAAGAAATATAATTTTCTCGAAAACGCACGATGCTGCATTGACCTTTGCGCTGCTCCTGGTGGCTGGCTGCAGGTGGCCAGTAAATACATGCCCGCCAATAGTGTCATTGTTGGTGCGTGAAACCCTGCCTTTCAGGGCTTGTAGCTGACTACCGAACAGGCGTTGACTTGGTGCCTATAAAACCCATTCCTCGGGTAGTGACATTTGCTGCCGACATCACCACTCCCCATTGCCGGAATCTCATTCGTGGCGAGCTTAAAGACTGGAAAGCGGATGTTGTGCTTCATGACGGTGCACCAAACGTAGGCACAGCATGGGTTCAGGATGCATATCTGCAATCAGAACTGACGTTGATGAGTCTTAAACTGGCTGTCGATTTCCTGGCTAAGAGTGGCACCTTTGTGACGAAAGTGTTTCGGAGTGTGGACTACAACAATTTGATCTGGGTCTTCGGTCAGCTTTTTAGAAAGGTTGAGGCCACGAAGCCACCCTCATCACGGTGAGTACTATCGTATACCTAAGCTACCTTCTCTCTTATCTTAGACCGTTCCAGAAATGTTTCCGCCGAAATTTTCGTAGTTTGCCGTGAATTTCTGGCACCCAAGTACATCGATCCCAAGTTCTTCGACCCTAGACATGTCTTCAAGGAACTCGCATCATCACTTACCAAGACGACCAGTAATGATGTGCAGACAAGTGTCTTTCATCCTGAAAAGAAACAGCGGCAGAGACATGGATATGCTGAAGGCGACTATACCCTTTTTAAAACCGTCTCAGCCACGAATTTTATCCGCGGGGACGATCCTATTGCTATGCTTGGGACATTCAACCAGATTGTGTTTACTACCAATGAGGAGAAGGAGTAAGTGTCCAGCAGATCTCATCTCCTCTACTGACACTCTGTAGATGGCTTTCCATGGACATCGCGACGCTCGACGTAAAGGAAAATTGCCAAGATTTGAAGGTCCTTGGAAAGGGTGATTTCAAAGCATTGATCAAATGGCGTGTTCAACTTCGCGAAGAGGTTCGTATTCGACAATTTTTCTACCCGTCTTTGAACCTCAACGTTTCTTAGCTAGGTTTGGATGGAAGGATCAAATGTACTGAGGATATAACAGAGCCAATTGAGGTTGGAGATGAAATGGACGAAGAGCAACAAATTTCTGAAGAGGTAAATAAATGGCAATGAAATCAGTGGCGCTTGTTGGCTCAAATACATTTATCAGTTAGAACGCCTGAACGCTGAAACTGCTGCCCGTACAAAACGTGAGCGTCGTCGAGCTAACGAAATCAGGACGAAGACAATTCAGCGTATGCAGTTGCAAATGACTGCCCCTTTAGATATTGGTCTTGAACAGAACGACGCCATTCTTGGGGCCGGTCATGATGAGGTGTTTGATCTGGAGGAGACGGAGAAACGCATGGATGAAAAAACCCAAGTGCAATGGTTGAATGACGATGTGTCCGAATCTATTGACAATGATAACGAGTATGATGAAGCTAGTGATGCAGCGGAGGCCGACGAGGGTACTTTTTCCCAGGACGAGGATCAAGATATGAGATATAGAGGACTCGAGGCTGAGCTGGATGGTCTCTATGATGCCTACAAGCATAGGCTATGGGAACGAGATGCAAAATCTAGGGCGAAGGAGCAGAGATCGAAGAATAAGGAAGAGGAGTGGGTTGGTATTCAACCTGAACATGGTAGTGATGAGGAAAGCAGTGAATCAGAAGGAGGTTGGGGCATGGCCCAGCGAAATAAGCTGCAAACTAGCGACACCTCCTCGGATGAGTCGTCGGACGATGAGGAAGGAGTTAAGACCATACCTAGTCGAAAACGGTCCCGCTCATTGAAGAATCCTGCAGCACCACCTCCAAAACGACAACGCCTTGTTCAGACACTAGAACTACCTTCGGCGCCTTCAAGCGCGGCAACCCAACTATGGTTCAGCCAAGGTGTATTCTCTGGTCTGGATGACATAGATAAGCCTAGAGAGGATACCGACCACAAGAACGAGGATGATACATCTACCCAAGGGAATGATCGAGATAAGGATGAAGTATGTCGCCCTTGTCATAATTTATGTATTCACTTCCAATTCCTTCAAACTCAAACGTAGGTTTCCTCGAACGAGGACGACTTTGAGATTGTTCCCCAGAACCCAGACGATGACATTGACATATGGGATGTCGCAAATGAGGGTGAAGACAAAATTAAGCATGAAGTTCCTCGTAAGCATTCTTCCCCGTGCGTGCAATGAGTCAATCTTTTAACGATGAGCAGAATTCAGCCTCAAAACTGCTGAGGCAGTGACACTTGCTCAAATGTTGGTTAACCGTCAAAAGTCCAAGACGGATCTGATCAACGATGGATTTACTCGCTATTCGCTCAATTCGAAGGAAGGTCTTCCTTCTTGGTTTTTAGACGATGAATCGAAGCACTACAAAGCCAATATACCCGTCACGAAGGAAGCTATCACAGCTCTACGGAACAAGTTGCGTTCCTTAGACGCTCGACCCATTAAGAAGATTGCAGAAGCCAAAGCCCGCAAAAAGCTTAGAGCAGCTCAGCGACTTGAGAAAGCAATGAAGAAGGCTGAAGGTGTAAACGAAACTACTGATATGACAGAACGAGAGAAGGCTAAACAGATTGAGAAGTTGATGCAAAAAGGCCTTTCTGGTGGCAGGAAACCAAAGAAAGAAATCAAGCTGGTTGTCGCCAAAGGTGTCCACAAGGGTATCAAGGGCCGGCCAAAAGGCGTCAAGGGACGGTATACAATGGTTGATTCCCGGATGAAGAAAGAAGTGCGTGTGATGTATCACCTATCTTTGGACAAGTTCTGACTCAATCCATCTATAGGTTCGCGCCAAGAGACGAAGAGAAAAGCATCAAAAGAAGCGTAGACACGCTTAATCCCATTAGATTATGATACTGATTGCTACTGTATGCTAATCCGTGATTGGCTGAACCAAACCTTGCGGGTAGGCAGTTTGTGATGCTTGACAATGAAACTTGTCATGATTGAATATGTCCCGATACCAATTTATCCTGAACGACATTCTCACATCTGTCCCAAAATATTTTCCACGCTGCGTCCGAGGAAAGATCGGAGCAATGCACCTGTGGCGATTCAGATCTGAATGCTACAAACTCCAAAACATAACTCACCTCATAGGATATATAAGGCTCTGAACTCTGATGATCAAGCCGGCGTTCTCTAGTGGTGCTTACTAGGTGACCTTGAGGCTCGATGGGAGAAACGGCTGATTGGAAAAGGGTGTCTTCCTTCAGAACGTATTGTCTTGTTTCATGCTCAAGTACCAAGGGCGTTTCAGGCGTCCGAGATCTGAAATATATTATTCATGTAAAGGTATTTCCAATGACCGATCTACTTACGGAGCGTTGTTCATCGCTAGCTTTGCAAGCTCATTTGGCCATGACGATTCTGGGAAATCGCGGTTACAAGTGAGTTTCATCCGTAGATCTCTTGTCCTGTTTCCTAATCAATAGTGAACGGGAAAAAGAGAAGTAGTACAAACTCATCCGGCATAAGGATGTCCAACCTTACCACTGCTCCACCCCGGAGGGTAGGTGCAGGAGTGATAGTGGTACCACTATCTGCCAGGTCACCTTCAACTCGAATATCTTTTTGAGAGGTATATTCAAAAACTAAAATGTGTGTTTGAGGTGTTGTCTCGTACACAAGACGACGCCTCCACGGTTGATCAGATGCTTGCCAGAAGAGAATCGGGGGGCTGAGCGATTAGTTCACAACTGACGTACGGGATTGCCCGACTTACCTATGCATGAACTCTGTGCTCGGATTTTCTTCCCGTACCCAATCCATAACTTCGTTGAACATCTTGTGACCTTCGAATGGAGGAGACAGTGAGAAAGCTGAGGCACCCCGAGAACGAGAACCGAGAACGATGTAACCAGGCCTATCGAGACGATGAATAAAGGCGCCAGGGAAAAGAGAACGACAGTATATACGTTGCAGTTACAGATGGAGGCCGATCCCCATACTCCCCCATCTGAGCGAGGAGTTGTTTGCGAGCATCGATATAATCACTACAATCAAGTGAAGAGCTCAACTATCAACAATTTGAACATGACACCCTCAAGATACTTACCCGGTCGATGCAATGAAGTGATGTGAAATATTGCCATTGATATGAGTGACTACCCTCTCTTGTCCGAACCATCTTCCGACACGCCGGAGGCGGAAACCACTTGTCTTTACCAACGCAGAGGTATGACCACAAAAAAATGGATAGAGAGCATAGACAGGAAGAATATTTGTAAATGTAGTCGTATGCTTTTGTTCAGTTTCCAGGATGCTGGCGGCGAGCGGTACTTTTACATTCTGCAGATTTCGTCTTCGTCAGGCGTAAACTCAGTGAAACAGTCAATACTGACTTCGATTGCATGTTGGATGATAAGCTTTTTCGCCAAAGAGACAGAGATTTGAGAACTTTTACGATACCATATTCGAACCTGGGGCGAAGTTTAGGTCAAATCAATGAATTATTCATAGACTCACTTTCCCTTCTGATAGATTTTCTAAGAAACAACCAGAAGAACGGGAAAGTGTTTGCAAAGACGTGGATAGGTCAACCGGAAGCGGGGGGACGAAGTCTTGCCGCGCGATGTCCTGATAAATATGTTCAGAGGACAATCAGTACAGATTACCGATAAATTTTGTACCTCTTTGAGAGCTTCTACATGTTGTTCTAGTTGTTCAACAGAAGCCGTGGTGCCAATGATTGTCAAAGACAAAGGTTTGTGGGAGAATTGCAGGCGAACATTGTGGGTCCTAGAAAGTGACAATATTTCACTGCCATCTACACAGGAAACGTATAAGTTTATGGCTCAACGTTCAAAAATTCACTGCCAAACCTTTTCCAAGAAGCAGAAAGGCTTGATGAGGATCCAATGGAAGAGCTGGGAATACCTTGAAGAAACAGCCATACAGCGAATTTCGCCAACAACTTACCAGAAGTTGATATTTCCTTCCTGGATCTTGCCAGCTTCTGACTCTGAGCAAGCGAAGGCCAGTCCCATTTCTTCTCAATGATTGTCAATGCGGCTTCGCGTTTACGTATCTGTTTTGAAACACGTATGCCATAGAGATTCAGAAACTTTCGGAGCTGGACAGCAGTGAAAGATCGATGCAGCTTTGCTATTAACGCCTCGTATTCTGCCTCGTATTCGGTAGAACCGACTGGGCTATGGGACTGAGGACGGAAACTCTCCAGGTCCTCGAGAGTCACTTCCGAATTCTGAGCCACATAACGAAGATATTCTGCTACCTTTGGCCTAGGGGGAGGATGAACGGTATCTGGTAAGTGGGTTGATTGTTCAGGATGGGGTGAATCAGTAGAGAGAGATGCATGTCTCCTAAAAACCAAGCCAGAGGTGGAAACACGACAAGCGAATATGCGCTCAAGACGAGTACACCGTAACACCATGTAAAGTCCTCCCGAAAAACACACTTTTCGGAATTCGCTCGAAATGGAAATCAATGATTATGTAAAATACGTTTCACTAATACTCAATTAAATTTCGACGATCGCTCTGGAAGCAACAACCGGTTTCATGCTTGAATAACTAGCTATGCTAAGAACACTGTATTCATGGACAATGCCAGAGGTTACATTTGCTGCTCGATTGCCGCAGCTTCCCATTTGCACAAGAGGTTCAGATAACCATATCGAGGGTACAGCGAAACAACTATATATATAGTGACCAGCCAATCACATTACTGTCAGAAAAAATCCTGCTGGTCTCCGTCATGCCCGCGACTCTTCTTTTACAGGATCCAGAAAATATTGATTTCTCAGATATTGAGAATAAGTATGCACAATATCTCTCTATTCACCTTACAGTCTGAAACTTTTCCAGGTACCAAGTAAAGCAAGATGAAGGTTTTGACAATATCCTAGTGGTAGACGGCGTTCCCATCATCGGCAAAGACAAACTCGACAAACTTCTGACCAAGATCTGCAAAGAATTTTCAAAGAAAGGAGTTACTATCAAATCAAATGACATTCATATCCCATGGGACGAATTGGCTGGCAAAAGCAAAGGGTATATCACACAAAATCTAGTTCCTTGGAGTGTACATCTCACCTGCACGCTAACAGCTTTCTCTTTATGGAATTCCGCAGTATCGATGAAACCAATCTCGCCCTAGCAGCCCTTCATAATCATCCATTTGATGCCAAACACACTTTCAAACTTAATCGGTTCTCTGACATTGAAAAATACGCAAACCTAGATGAAACATATATAGAACCAGAAGCTGAAGAATTCGTACCCAAGGTGTGATTATATCCCAAAAGAATATCATGCCAAGGTGACGACGGGTCTAGGAACATCTACGAGCGTGGCTGGCCGATCCTCAAGGCCGAGACCAGTATGTGACATATCGTGGTGAAGAGGTCCTGATTCACTGGCATGGGAAGCCCTCACAATATGAGATTGCATACAAACCAGTACGTATCCCCCCTGACTGCCAGCTCTGGCGTGCGAGAATTGATTTTTTCCCCCAGAATTGGACCAACTTCCTCTATGTAGCATGGTCACCATTGGGAACATATAGTGCGACTTTGCATCGTCAGGGTGTTCGCATTTGGGGTGGCTCATCTTGGGGTCAACAGCAACGATTTGCCCATCCCTTCGTCAAACTCATCGACTTCTCCCCATGCGAGAGTTACCTTGTCACATGGTCTAACGAGCCCATTGTTGTTCCTGATAATGCAACACAAGGTCCTCAATATTTCTCACCGGATGACGAAGGCAACAATATTGCCATCTGGGATATCAAATCGGGACATCTTCTTCGCACATTCTCCACAACTAATGAAGGTGAAACTCCTGGGCAGAAGAAGCAAATGCAGTGGCCAATCCTGAAATGGAGTCCCGACGACAAGTTCATCGCACGCACGACCCTTGGTCAAATGATCAGTGTCTACGAGCTTCCCGCAATGGGTCTGCATGGGAAAAAAAGTCTGAAGATAGAGAGCGTCGTTGATTTTGAATGGTGTCCCCTTGGAGAAAGAGACAAGGAGGTAACAGAGAGGGATACCAAAGAAGGAACCAAAACAACGAAGAAAGCCCGGGAAAACATGCTTGTGTACTGGACGCCCGAGGTAGCAAATCAACCGGCGCGTGTCACTTTACTTGGCTTTCCCAGTCGGACTATCTTGCGCCAGAAGAATTTATTCAATGTTACAGAGGCAAATTTCCGTCCTGTCTTAGCATTGCTGCTGCTCATCAATCGTTCAGTGTAAAATATACTGGCAGAATCAGGGTGATTTCCTCTGTGTTAAAGTCGATCGGCATACAAAAACAAAGAAATCTATCTTCTGCAACCTAGAGATCTTCCGGATGCGCGAAAAGGACTTCCCGGTTGAAGTTGTTGAACTCAAAGGCTTGTCTCTGTTATGGTTTAAACCAATGTCACGCTTACGATCAATTCTCAGACACTGTGATTGATTTCTCATGGGAGCCCAAGGGAGATCGATTTGCGATTGTTTCCAGTAGTGATCCTAATCTAGGAAACCCCGGTCCAGGTGCCACTATCAAGACGGACGTTAGTTTCTATCAGCTTGATCATTCGAAAAATGACTTTAGACTTCTCCGTGAGTTATTACGTGTTTACCTTAGAAATCTACCTAAACAAACGACAGGTAGTCTGTCCAGTCGTACAAGCAATGCCATTCGGTGGTCTCCACGGGGACGCCATGTGGTATTGGCTACTGTTGGGTCTTCCACTAAATCAGAACTAGAGTTTTGGGATCTGGATTTCAATTCAGATGATGTGAATCGCAAAGATACCCAAACGTCCAAAGAGGATTGGGCAAGTGGCATCCAGCTCCTTGGTACAGCAGATCACTATGGCGTCACTGACGTTGAGTGGGACCCAAGTGGACGATACTTGGCGACCAGTGCGAGTGCATGGACTCATACGGTATGGACTTTCACACGTAATTCAAATGCGTGTTAAACCAACAGTTTGGCAGCTGGAGAATGGTTACGCCATCTGGGATTTCCGAGGACAAGAACTCATGAAACAGATCCTAGATCGCTTCAAACAATTTATCTGGCGGCCGAGACCCCCAACCTTGCTGGCAAAAGAACAGCAAAAGAAAATTCGTAGAAATCTACGTGAATTTAGCCGAATCTTTGACGAAGAGGACGCTGCAGAAGAGAGTAATATTAGTGCAGAGCTTATCGCTTTGCGCAAGCGGCTCGTAGATGAGTGGAATGTCTGGCTTATGTCGCGCCGGCGAGATTTAGCCGATGAACGTGGACACAAAAACGATAGACGTAGTCCGTCGAATGAAGATAAAGAAGAAATCGAAGTATGGGTGGACGAAGTGATTGAACAAATTGAGGAAGATATGTGATTAGTGGATGCTCGGTTCCGCTCGTTTGCTAGGCATTTCCTGTCTTGTACCATGGATTTCGCATTGATGAGAAAATAAATGCTATACACGTGGTTTCTAGACAGAACCGGGGGCGAAACAGAAGTTAAATAGGCTGTTATCGTCCACATTCCTGGGACAGCATTTTGGTCCGATAACCGTGGTTGCACTCACACTAGCTTTTGATGGCTTACACGAATACGATTCTCCGAGAAAATAGACATTTAAGGCTGAAACAAACAAGTTGAGGATTCTACGATGGAACTGTATGTACAAACGTGGAAATTTATTGGAGGGCGCGCACGCCGTGGTGTGAATTGCACAAAAAAGCGTGAGAAGATATCTACCGGTTCCATGTTGCGGAGCCGGAGCCGCGTATTCCGGTATCTGATAAGACAACACTTGACTAGACGTGATAAAAGACTCCATTTCCCGCCCCGGACTTTCTCTCTGCCTTCCCAATGTCTATTGCCTCTTCCACATCGTCAAGCTCTCTACTTTGGGCGACAGGTGTGTTTCCCTCCTTCACTTAGCTTTGTATTCTAACTTGCGCAAAGCCTCGAAGGAATGGGTCATCCAGCCCAAACCCAAGCCAGGTCGTAAGCCCAAGAAAGACCTCGCACCCTCTGTTAAGAATGAAGACGATGTGAGACTTGTTCCATCGCGATCATCCTTCCGCCACTAACATTATATAGTCCGATGCCAAGGGTCGTCGAGTTCAGAATAGGTTGGTGACTAGTTTTGAACACGATTCCTCCTTCTGAACACCGTGGTTCTAGAGCTGCACAGCGTGCATTTCGTGAAAGAAAGCAGTCTCAGCTTGTCGAACTGCAAGCACGCATCCAACAATACGAACAAGGGGAGATCGAACGCAATGTTGCGTTGCAAAACATTGCCAAACGCCTGAAGGAAGAGAATGAGGCTCTGCGACGAGAGAATGTACTGTTCAAAGACAGGATCTCCAAACTTGAACAAGAGAAAATGGTCCAACAGGATACCAAACGCTGGAGAGAGACCTCTCCTGCGAGTGTCGGCTCCCGAGCTCCTGCCCGTAAAAAACCTCGTCCTAGTCCTGAGTCGCTCAACAAGCCTATATCAGCTCCTTATATGCCCTCGCCTCCTTCCATGATCAATTCCCCCAATTCCTCTGGGTCTTCTGATT
>Ga0157363_1000574_pt1 | contig 28545 bp, 38 predicted proteins | sample AttsexASBM1_FD_111477 | JGI IMG/M metagenome (GOLD analysis project Ga0157363, IMG submission 111477) | Fungus gardens microbial communities from leaf cutter ant in Ribeirão Preto, State of São Paulo, Brazil - Atta sexdens ASBM1 | ecosystem: Host-associated > Fungi > Mycelium > Unclassified ... | reverse complement strand
ATATAATATATACAATTATTTAAAAAATATTGCACAGAGAATTTATCTTTACAATATTTTTGTTTTTACAATATTAAAATTTGAATACAATTTTGAACCAGTACTGTTAAAAATATCACGAAAATTTAATGTACTTTTAAGTTATACAAGTTAAATTTAATTTCATAATATTACATTAAAAAATTAATATATCTGCAACTGAAAAGTATATTTGTTTACATGTACATGAAATTTAGCGTACTTTTCATAAAATTTAAGTAAACGTTAAATTTAAGTTATTGACAACAAAATATTAATATTAAATATTTTTAATGTACCTTGAAATTTGCTTCCATTACAAAGCAATTTTTTTTTAACAGTATAGGTAATGGTTTATTGTAGAAAATCTTACATTTAAGACTACTATAATTTAGTTTTTACTTAAACCATTCGTTAGATATTTTTTCTCAGTTACTTCCTTAACCATCAACTTTCTCTTATATTATTTAAATTCATAATGCAATTTCTAATTGTGAATATAATACCTTTTGCCTATTATACATAACATGTTACATTATATTGGAAAGAATAATTAGACTGAATTGCATTAAAAGAGCCAATATAAAACACTAAAATTATCTAAACACCTTTAACAAGATCTAATGAAACGTCAGATTTTTGAGAAATTGTAACACTTATTTGGAATAGAAGTAGTTTAAGAAAATTGTAAGCATATTTCGAAATTCCAGACTTTTTTACACTTTCTCCTGACTTTTTGCCGATTTTCCATGATTAATTTCAATTTCCTTGATTTTTTCCGATTTTCAGATCTATAGCAACCTTGAATTATTATGTTTGTCTTGCATCATTAATGGTAGCTGGTACTCTTACTTCAATGCCGTCGAGTTCTTCAGTCATGATTATCTGGCAGCCCAATCTCGAACTATAATTAAATACATATATTTAAAACAGTGACAAATAAAAAAATATATATAACTGAATAATAAATACTAACTAAGTTTACATACTTAAATAAATATAAAAATTCGAAGGTATAGTGGAAGTAGAAAAGAGACTGAGACAATTTAAATAACAAATCAAGTGATGTTTGAGCCTGATAGACTCCTACTTAAAGCAAATTTTATTCAAAATCATCCCTTAGGAATATGGGTATAAGAAGCTAATTCATGAATAAATGTAGGAGACATTACAAAGTGAGATTTAGAGAATGTTTCTCTCTCTCTCTCTCTCTCTCTCTCTCTCTCTCATTCGTACAGATCTTTTATTAGCATATAAAACATTTCTCAAGAGAGAAAGAGTACAATTCGAATAAACACGTACGTTGGTCCTCGCTCTTGTGCCAAATCTAGCATGTCAATTTCTTCTTCTGTAGGTTTGTCAGGAAGATTATCAAACACATCCTTGGAAAAAATTAAATGACAAGTGCTGCACGTTAGTGTTCCTTCACAAGCTCCTATATTCAAGACAAAAAATACATCTTCATCAAACTTGTACCCGATTATTAAGAACAGATTTTTTGTATAACGTTCATACCATAACCATCCAACTCAAGGTCATTGTTCACAACAATATCTAAAATATTGTTTCCAATTTCTCCTTTTGCTTTTATTCTTTCTCCATTGGCTTTAATAAATGTTACAGTAACTCTGAATAAAATATATATATATATATATATATATTTATTTTTGATATTTCACCTCATGATCATTTTACCAACAAAAGTTTAATTTTACTTAAATATTCACGAATTAATAATTCTTAGCAATGCAAATTTTAATTAATTATTTACACATTGCTAAAGTTAGACATAATTTTATTTAGAAATTTGTAATTTTGTTTAGTTAAATATATCTAAAAATTTCTCATGTATTAGAAATTTTTCTTCGTAGCAATTTTTACGAGGCATTTTTTGAGATTTTCAAAATGAAAAAGTTATTAATAACATTTAATAATACTAATCTTACTAATTATCTTAATGTTACAGTGTCAAGTAGAAAGCGACTGAGTATATAAAGAACTTTAACTACTTTGACCAAACTCTGATTATCGATAATTAACTTGTCAAGTGTAACTTAGTGCTCTAACGTGTACAGAATTATCACTATTTGTTATCTGATAAGTGAAAAGAAATTAGATTAAAAATGATGAATTGTATGTACAAATTTGTAAACAATCTTGCCGATTGAACTGTGAGCACCAATTAAATTAATCCGAACTTGGTCGAAGTTATTTAAAAGTTCCAAATGCTCTGTTCAAGAAAACGATCATTGTTCCAATTTTTTTTACTTACTCTTTATTCTTAAAAAGCGGTTGCATGAGAGATACAGTTCTCGCGGGGATAATTTGACTAGACATGTACGTGAATGCGTAATTCGTTCCTAAGACAAAAGACGATCGTAATCCCCGCATCAGTGCCATTATCCAATATCAAGCATCAAATTGTTCGCACGGATACACGAGTGTTTTTTTATTCAGGACGTAGCCGAAAATCAAGTTTGAGAGACCAGTTGGAACGCGTGTCCACGCGTACTTCGGATCGTAATACGTCTGCGCAAACGCACAATCCGTCCGTTCTTATAAATACTGCTGGTTTCACTACAATCAACACCAAAGTGATGAATTTTAACGAAACACAGCGCGTCAATCTTGCCCCTCGTACACTGTCCGATTCAAGACGATAGCTCGACGTTGATTCCTTGACGAGTCACGACTGATCCATCGGATCCATCGAATCCATGTGCCACCATGTGCCAAGCATGCCAAAGCATGCCAAGCATTGGAAAGTAAAAATTCTCCGAACTGGTTCTGCGCGCATGCGTAGGCTACGTCATTGCATATGTAATCGGTTTCACAATATCAAAATGCTACGCTAGCATTTCTGTTTTTCTCTTTCTTTAACGCTCATATGACAACTGTTAATTTATTAAATTCTTAATATTTAAATTAAATATTCTATTATGACAATGTTAATAATGTACAACATAAATGTATGTAGGATAAATCGTTCAAAATATTACAGATTCTAATATTGTAGAAATCGTTAAATAAAAATGCATGATTTTGTCATTCTCTTGTTACAATGTTGAATTTTGATAGTCTTCCTTGATTAGGGGAATATTAAAATTTCAAATGCTTTGCATTAAGAACAAAGTAACTTTTATTCAAAACACTTCTTTTTTAAAATCGTCCAAATTGTAAATTATGCAAATATTTTTTCATTATGTACTACAAATATAAAAAACATATACAATTGTAACATTACGTCAAACATTACTAAATTTCTAAAAATCGTTCTAATAACTATATTCTGTAACTCGTTAGGCAATCGTTATGCGTTCACGACTGCATAATGAGTTACAGAATACATGGGCTGAGGGATAAAAATAATAGAAAGACTTTACAAGGAGTATCTGACTTTCCGTTTATTTGCAAATAAAGTACAGCTACATTAGTAGTTAATCGTACTAATTACAGACAAAAATGCTTCTTAGATACAAAGAAATTTGTTTACATTAAGTGAACGAGAAATTTATTTATTTCTAATATTGTATTAGAGAACATTAGTATTATACACTCTAAAATTTTTCATCAGCAAAATATTTACTAAAGTAGTAAAGTATTTACTAAAGTAATCGATAACAGTCACACGTATGAAATTACAATTTAATTCAAGTATTAGCAAAAAATCATATAATCCTAGAGTGCAGAATTTATTACGTGATCGATAATCTATATTTAAATTGTGCTTACATGAGATGCACACATTGCTCAGTCGCTTTCCTCCAAGCTAATAACTGAAAATTGAAATTTGTATATTTTATTATTTCACGTATTATGTGTGTGTATGTGTGTGTGTATGTGTATATGTGTGTATATAATTATGTTTCGACAATGTCAATGACAGTCCTTCGGCAACATATGATATCAATGATACAATACTTATATGTATATATGTATGTATGTATATTTATATTAAAATTACATAAATTGAAAATTGCAAGATTTAGATATATTATAACTGATACATGTTTTCAACTGAAGAAGAAGATACAATACAAATGTAAAAATGAAACGTGTAATAATGATTAAATATTTCGCACGTGTAGCACATTATGCACAGAAATTGTTTTTCAATTAAAGAAAATATATCTTGAAAAAATGTATATTTGCATGATTCTATAAAAAGTCAATTGAACGAGATTTGAAAGAAAGTGAAACGGACATAACAGAAAATGAATCAAATAAATGGAAAATGTATAACAAAAGACAATTTTCGACGATAATATTAAGCTCGAAAAACATCTGTCCTTTCGATCTTAATTTTTTACATCTTTAATTTTATTATTACCGCTTTTATCTTCGAGGATTTCGCTCTTCTCAGTTTCTTTTTCTTTTCCGGGCTGTTTCTTGTCCGAATTACGAAAACGATCGTAACGCGAATCTTCATCATCGCTCGATTTTGATGCTCCCGCCTCGCTCTCTCTTAAAATGTCACCTAAATCCTTGTCGACATCATCCCAAATCATTTTATCGCTACCGTGCGCACGGTAGTCGTCGTCATCTTCATCCCCCTGATTATTCTTACTGTCTTTCGCATTCTTTTCAGATTCTAAGCTATTAGATTTTTCTTCTTCAATTTTAATATAATCTGTGCCGCAAACGCTGTTATTATCAGCCGCAGTAGATACTGGTGTAGCAGATACTTGTGGCTCGGAACTGACAGGAGAAGTCTTTGCATTATCCGATGTATTATTAGTCACGGTGGAATTGGTAGAATTCACATTCGTTGAAGATGACGATTGCAGATGTATTCTTTCCGCTTGACGTCTAAGCGCCTTATCATCATTATCTCGCACATACCTGCAACACATATACGATATTGTAAATACTACTAATATTTTACCTACCGATTATCTTATCCTGTTGAACAGTGATATACCGTTTAAGATGACTGCGAGTGGAACAATGTAAAGCAACTGCTCGCTCTGTATTTTCGCTGCGTGGCAGATATACTTTACATAACTCGCAGTATTGTACTTCGACACGTTTTATGTATTCCGCACCAACTTTTATCATCTGTTTGCCCTTTGATTTTTTCTCCGCTTCGCTTGAACTTTCACCCTCAGCTTTTTCTTTCTTCTTGTCGTTAGTCTCCTCATCTTCTGTAAACAATAATACATAAGACAAAGTGATATTAGATTTAACTGTGAAGAAAATGCTTTAACAAATTAGTATATTTCGTACATTTTTGTTACATACCATCTACATCACCTACAGAATCCAAAGTCATAAAATTATCAAGATTGACTTCCTTGTCATCTTCTTCTGGTGCGCTCGAATCTGCCTCTGCTTCACCGCTTCCATTTGCATTCATTCTTTCTCTCAGTATACTCTTTCTCTGACAAAAAAGAAAAGAATAATCGATTTATATTAGTCTTATCCATACCAATAAAAAATTAGTAAAATTACCAAAATAATTATCGAAATATTAAGAGTTACCTTGATGTGTTCTAGGGAACACATATGTGTCTCAAAGAACATTGGTGATCGGAATTGGATACGACAAACACGACAGAATGGTGTGAGGAATCGTTTCATTTGGCGATGAGATTCAGACAGTTGATGGGCAGCTTTTAAAGAACGGTAATTTAATTTGCAAATAGCACAGAACATAGTGCGAGAAGGTAGAGTGCCGCGTGCTGCATCACGAGCTTCAATACGTCTCTGTTCTTGCCGTTGAACAACTCGCATACGTGTAAGAGTGACCTTATGTCGAGCTGCAATACGTTTCATCGCCGCGCTATGACGTCCAGAGAATAGATGAAGTGAATATTCTTTGAACGTAACACTGTGATGGGCGCAATGTGGGCATTTCAATTTTATAAACTTTCTACCGTCCCGTCTACTTGGCAATTCTTCGGAATCTGCATTTCTATCACGTTCCGCTTTTTCATTTTCATCACGTTCCTCATCATCACCATCTTCATCCTCCTACAAATTCAATAAAATAGTAATAATGACAACAATAGTATACCCATTTTAATAATTAATAATAATAGAGCTGAAACAACTCACTTCTCGCTTCTGATCGTCATCTTCTTTAATATCATCATCCTTTTCTTCCTCATCTTCGGTATGTTGCCTTTCTCTATCTTGTTTTTCCTTCTTACGTTTATCCTCTTTTTTCTTCTTCTCATCTTCTTCTTCCATGTCCTCTTCATCGCGTTCATGTGGCTACACAATGTCGATGCACAATAAATATCATCATAAAATTATTCAAACATGTAAGAGAATGTGTTGTCATCATATTTAAAAACATTATATAAAATATATATTTAATATGCTATTAAATATATGAGCAAACTCTCGGCGAGAGTTAAGATTGTTAAAAATTTAATGCTAGATATTCGATATCATGCAATTTTAATACTAACGATTAAAATTAATTCGTGCAAATTAAATTTTAACAATGTATGTAATAGATGTGTCCTTTGTGTGATTCCTAATATTTATATTATACATATTTGTAACGATTGCGTTACATAATATATTTAAAATCAGGATTATGAATGATAAGCTTGTCTAACGCCACTGCTGAATTACCTTTTCTTCGTCGTCCCAATTACTCTTATTATCATCTTCCTCGTCATCGTCATCGGAAAATTCTGCATTAATGGCTTTGGCCATCTCTCTATCCTTGTCCTTCACGCTGGTCCCGGATCCCGAGTCCTTTTTACTTCCGGGTAGCCTAGTAGTACCGCTACTAATGACACAGCAATTTTGTTTTGACTTATATTACTTTCCAGCATTCCATTTTCGTGCTTCTTTGTCTTTCGTTGTATCATCGAGCAAGACTTGCTTATAGATGATACGTAGAAAATATCGCGATAGTATCGGTTTAATATCTCGGCTTTATATCCCAAAATGTGAAATGCGTTTCATAGTGTACGCTAAAAGTGTCTATTATTCATTTTTCTTTATTTTTCATCGCGTTCTGATATCTTCGCACACTCTCGGTCGTGCCAAAAAATATGATATGAATAGTATATAGTCATACCGCTATAAACTCTAAAGAGAATTATGTCTCATGACGAGTTAAGTACAATTATTTTAGCTCTCGTATCGAAAGTTATTACATTGCGTTTATACGTATCATCACTGATTTCTTCTTTATTAGAAAAAAGCTCTCTTTCTCTCTGTCGGCAGTGGAATATTTGTTTCATGATTGTTTGCATCTTGACTGTTTATCAATCGATTTACTTAGGCATTTATTCACGCATGTATATTTTGTCCGTTCGCTTTCATAAATTATCTTGTGACACTCAGGTCATCGACCGAGAGTCGGTTTGCATGAACCGACTTCAAAGAAGAATATTCAAGCAGGCTACGAAGATAGTATTTGCGTACGATTTTTTTTGGTAAGTGACTGTATTAATAAATTACCTCCTGCGTAGTTTAGTAGTAGTCATGCGCACACGCTGGATGTAGTCTCGTGAGCGTGAGCCTAGCAGCTTTCGACGATAGTCGAGCGAGTGCAGAGTACGCTTGCGAGCCATGAGGACGTCCGATCGAGAGCTCACACGATGAAATGCACCACCTCTACCACCGGTGCCGCGGGTCGAAATGCGACCTCTGTAATTCGAACTCTGATGCGATATTCTTCCTCGACTCGAGGTGTATCTCTGAGTCGGTGGCGGTGCCATTTCGCTAATCCGAGGGGGTGGCGGAGGCGCATAGCTTCGTGATGCGGAATGACGGTCCTCCGAACGGTGGTACGATGACGCGCGTTCGCTCTGTCTCTTGTCCTCGTATACGTTGGACGATGACGATCCCTTGTTATCGTCATAAGCCGCCGATGTGGACGAACCGTACGATGAATACCTCTGTGAGCCGCTACCGCTACCTCCACCCTGCCAAATCAAATTTAATTGTGCTCCTTCCATGCATTTCTTTCTTTTTATTTCGTCTCCCATCCTTTTTCTCTTTTATTCTATTTTATTTTATTCTACGCACGTATGTATGTATATTTACATGTAAGTATACACGTATGTGTATGTTATGCATACATATCCTTTTTCTCCCCTTCTACACGCACGTACATATTTATCTACGTCATATTTACCTCTTAATTGCTACTGTCCAACTGGTGTTAAGTCTAATCAAGTGACTAACCGACTGACATCGAGTGATGGATTGATTGAGTGATCGACTGAGTGACTAAATGGCTAAATGACTAACTCAATCGACTGAATAAAAAACTGATTGATCGATTAATAGCGTAATGTCGGCATTGTAATTTTAACTGATGTTTCTATTTTCAGTTTTCAAACCCATTTGCATTTCATCATTCGATTATCACCATGCATGCAGTGCTAATTGTCTATTGTTTAAAATGGTTCAGCGTCATGACCGTCATATATGGGATTAATAATTGTAATTACTCTATGCTCATTGTATCACCTAGATATACAATTTGATTTTCCCTAAATAATTAAGAATCCCTAAGTATCTTTTCATTGCCTCGTTATAAAAATGTACTTTCTATTGATATTTGCAATTTCGGGAGTAGTAGCAGCGCTCGTTTCCCTCGAGCTAATGAATTCTATGTTGTCATTCAACGATGTATGTATATATATATAACATACGTATAATGCTCTCGATAGACCTTTCCAACTTAGTCGAATTATATATCTGTCATTAGGCGTGATGTGTCAAATATTTCATATACACGAAGATGAATCGAATAAAAGTAACAAAGTTGTTATGTACGTAATCATTTGTGAATGTTTATGCGTATAGTTGCGTTTGATAATAAGATAGTTTGAATGATATTATATATACATATATACACTTGTATATTCATATTTCGCTCGTCTCCCCCACATATATCATGCATGCCAAGTATTTCCCTAGTATCATTCTGTAGGGATATGCATACATTAGATATTAATTCTTTCCCAATTCCCTTTTTGTTATGCGCAAGGTCGATAACATGTCCCAACATATATAACAATTGGAAAGGCCTACGAACGTATAAATATTAATCAAAATTTGTGCTCTTGTAATTTAGCATTTGTGATATAATTTAAATAATTGATTAAACGATGTTTATGGGTGATATTTCATGAAAATCCCATATCACAAGGCGATGTCTGAGAAGACGTCGTTATCTCTCTACAATTTCTCTATACTCTTTATTCTCGTTACTGCATAATAAATCGGCATAATTGCACTTATTGTTTTCTAACGGGGAATAACATGATGTAACTCTCTCACGTCTATCCATTCAATTTGTCATTGATTTTTCAAATAGCTCTCAAACTTTACTAGGATATGTGCGGACAGCGGGCAATATCGTATAAATACCATCTAGGTATATTTCATCTTTTAATGATTCATCTTTTAATAATTTGACGTTTTTGTAGCGTTCCTCTGCAGTAGCGCCCCAACGCAAAAAGAACGAGTGTTCGAGAAGCCGTTGGTTCGCGTTGCTTGAAAGGAAAGTAGGATAACTTATAAATGTTCTGTTTAAGATATACCAATTTTTCTTATATACGAGTGTCCTGAAATCATTTAATATTCCTTTGTGTAACTCATTTTTTAATAAACGTTACACTTCAATCTATAAGTGACAAACTTTCAGGACCATCGTTACATTACATAAAACAACAATATTTTAATCTTCTATTGAAAAAAATTTTTCATTAAATTTTTCATGGAAATCCAAGTTGGGAAATATTCATACATTATCATATAGAGCATTGTATATTGAGGTCGTACTATATTTTTCTCTTAACCTCTTCAAATCTGATTTTATTGGAATCATGTTAAAAAAAATTTTTTTTAATTCAGTTTATGCATACTTAAATAAATAATTCACTAAACAATTAATTTTTTTTTTCAAAATTTTGACTATTTTTCCAACATATACATTATTATGTACATCAATTTCAGATAACGATAAAATAGAATTAAATAATTTCAACAAAAGTCTTCAAATTTGATATACATTACAATGTAATGCTGGGTCTAAAGAGGTAAAATTATTAATCTATCTCATGAGAGATAGAGAAACGGAAGAAAAAGATTACAAAGAGAGAAACAGGGGAAGATACATACCTGATAAGAATCACTTCTTATCCTTTTACGCGCTGAATCACTTGATGATCGATGATCATCTCTGGCAGAATAAGAATCCTAAAAAAAAAAAAGAAATTATTTTAGTATTCTGAAATATATCACAAAAACGCTTCCAATAAATAATCTAATAAATAAATTTAATAAATAGAAATATAATTAATTTGTATTCTTACACGAGGTCTTTTATAACTATTCGAATGTTCGCCACGACCGCCTCTGCTTGAATATCTTTCCGAGCCTGTAAATACAATAATAATCAATATTACAATGTTCATTTACTTCACAGTACGAAGATATCTAATACACAACTTGTGATACTGTAAAGTATTAGATATTTTATAATCTTCAATTTAGACTGCTTTCTATTTAATACTTTAAGACTACGATCTACTTGATGCTTTGAAGAATTTTTAGATTGGTCAGTTAGTAAAATTCTTTTTGTAATTGAAAGATTAAAGTAGCATCAAATGGATTGCATTCTAAAATATAGATTTTGTTATCTTGTTCAATTAAATGCTTTGAAGCATTTGCAGTACCAAATGGAGCACAGCCTCAATTTCTCTTATAAGTGTCTCTCTAATGCTCATAGAGACTGAAATTGAAATTAAATTAAGAAATCCAACCGAAATAAAGAAAATATCAAAAATTTTCAAATTAAATCTTTAGTTCATGGGCATAATTGTTTTCCAATGATGTTACTATTAAATATCTAACGTTTATATATTACCTGAGTTATATTTGGATCTAGAATCATAATTTGTCGTTGAATATTTGAATCTGCCACCCCTCGAAGAAGAGTATCCTCCTCTAGATACATTGCCTCCTGCTGAACCATTCCACTCGTTTCCTCCACCTCGACCCCTATAAGAACCCCCTCCACGAGAACTAAATCCACGACCACGAGAACTCATGGTGGAACTACAAGAAATAAAGAAAGATATTTCTTGTTACGCTCATATTGCATTTATTCTTTTTCTCCATGTTTTATATTTCTTGATGTCTTCTTTTTGCGTCTTAATAAAAAAAATTAAGATTCCTTTATGACTATAATTGAACAACGAGTCTCATAGCAAGTATATTAACAAAATATAAAATTGTGAAAATATGGTAGGCAAAAACAGAGATAATATTAAAGTAGCTCAAGATGTTTCAATAAAGTGCCAGCAAAATAAAGTATTTATCAATTTTTTTCAACCAATGCAAATCCTCGCGGCGTAATTAAACGGACATTACCAACCTGTATTTGTTGTAACCATAGCTCATGGTTGCAACTTATTGGTGAACGAGACAGAGAGAAAGAGAAAGGGGCTGTAGTGGATACAGCGCCAATAGTCTATGAACAAAATAAATTTTTTTGTACAACGTATGTGGCACAAATTACATTCGTAGGAAATATACAATTAATTAAGCCTCTCTGCGCTTACAAGTCATTATTCCAATTAATAATCACGACCGTAGTTGGAACTCCGTTGACGAATGACGCAATTTCGCGTAAAAATCCACGAACGAAATCGATTTTCAACGAGGGAAGGAAAAAGCAAGATCGGACACGAGAAAGATTTCGTAAGTACAACGGCATCCATTGTTCGCGTTGGCGAAATCTCGATACCGGATGCGCCGAGCAACGTGACGATGCGCCACGAAGTGGCGAAGGATATCCATGCCCTTCGTAACGCGGAATATTCAGGAAAATATATTCCCACGTGAGAGCTACGAGTCGATAAAAAGGGTCAATAATCTCGTATTAACGCGATTTTTCAAGGCGATGGCCATATTTTGATATCCTATTTTACGCGTGATGAACGCGATGTAGAAAACTCACCCGAATCCAGTGGGAGTCGCAGCCTTCGTCTCTTCGTTGCGTTGCGACACTTGCGACAAGAACGCGTCTACAATCGATTTCTTGATTCACCCGTACGTATATTATGTATGCGGCCTACTCGACGGACCGCTCAAGTATCCCCCGATCGACGATACTGCGTGCCTCCTCCTCCGAAAAAAATCATTCAACGCGCCAAGGCCGGAGCAAATCGAATAGTCATCCACCAAGCAACCACGAACTAAAATGTCGGCACGCTCATTTTGGAATAGGCGTCCCTGCCACGAATAACGAAGAACATGCGTCATCTTCGATGTCCAATACGTCCAATTGCAGAATGAATTCTTTAGGGACTTTGGCTACAGACATTTTATCCCTGGAAAAAAAATTTCTATTGGAAGATGGTTCCCTATGAAAATCAAGCCTATCACACGTATGTACAAAATTTTAATCATATCGTAAAGTTTCAAGCAAATCGAAATCACAATCACAAAATGTCATATCATGTTTTAAAGTGCTCGATTGTAATTGGTCGATTTGCTTACGGCCTTAATCGTATGATGTGGTCAGCCAATAAACTTACAGCTTCTACATGTTCATTCGTTATCGTGTCATATATTGCCGCAAGCATTTCCGCGTCAAGATGTGAACGCGCTCTTAGATTTTCAGATTGTTTTTAAGTGATTGATAAATATAGAATTGGATTTTGACTAAATTCCAATAATTATTCGAACAATATAATTATTTTTAATTACAACAAAACTTTGAATTATATATTTATTGTTCTCGATCTAATTTTTTTCTATATAATAACAAAAAATTAATAATTCTAATAGTGATATAAGTATTGAAAATAAAATATAATTTATATTTGAATTATTAATTTTTTGTTTTAAAATTATTAATTTTTTTAAATTGTTTAATTAGAATTATCAATTAAATTTTAATTATTAATTTTACAATTATAAAATCATTGGTACTACATTATTTTGCAACTACTATTTTATTGTGATGAACCAGGATAATTTGTGTCACTGAATCCATATAAATAGCCTTAATGGTTTTTGAAAAAAAAAAGAAAAAAAAGAAAAAATAAGGATAGAAAAAAAGAATAAAATACGTATTATTATTATGATTTCAGATAATACTATATTATACATCGAACAAACCGGGTATGCATTGATGTGTTACATCGTCACATTATATTGGCGCAGGTCATAATCTATAATTAATTTCTTCATATTTCTTGTTTTTGAACAAGAACTTATGAAAATCTGAAAATTCGATGAAAATATATGTTTGACCGTGTACAATTGGGACTTAGTTGATAGAATTAATTTTCTCAAGGATTCTTTAATAGTAATTATAATGATAACATACAAAACATTTAAATCTAATGTACTGCTCCTTTGCAATTCTATTTACACATTTAATATTCTTCTAAGCCTGTCACATTTTTGTGTCTTGGAAAAATCCTAATATAATGAGAACGAATTATCTATACTATTATCTACAAGAAAAGGAAAATCAAAGTAAGAGAAAAAAACCGAACATCCACATATTGTACGAAAGTTAATAATTAGTTAAAGACAAGTATAATAAACGTGCAAGCTTTAGCTGCGATTATTCATTTTCGCTCTTTGTAGTCGTACCTCCTTAATTTAGCTCATTATTACAAATAAATTTTATTCTCTCTCCTCCATTCCTCTTATCTAATCCACTGGCTGCGTTCATCAGAGAAAGCAGCTTTGCAATTGTGTAAAATTTTTTAATATACTTTTAGACTCAATGAGAAACTAAGGGCAAGACCAATCATATATCAAGAATTTTACACAGTTGCAAAGCTGCTTTCTCTGCTAAACGCAGCCATGTGTTTTCGTGATTTCAGTAATCATTTTTAAAAATTTAGATTACTAATGTCTGATTACTAATTGCACCAACATTACTTTTGATTTTAAGTGAGGCTTAAAATTTTGTCTGTATCTTCTCTGTCTCTTTTTGGTTTTAAAACGAGATAGATAAAGTCTCTCTTAAAATCAAAGTGACATTTTGGTGCAACTGGGCCTAAGAGATGTACGGAATATGGAGACTCGACTATATATTAAAAGCGTATTATGTATGTATGTACATATACACACGGCGTGACAAATGTATCGTTGAGAATGTTATCTGCGGTGAATTTAGCATCTGTATTTTACATGCATGAGCATAACCACATTCGGTTAAAAGTAAATAGCAACCCGTATTCATTCCGTTTTTTAAATCAATATAAATTTAGTTGATTTATCAACAATCAGCAATTACGATGTACAAATATCTAGACATATCTGCTTGAATGTATTCAAAATAATATTTTTTATGGCAAATTTGTGACACCGTATGTATCGATTGGATGAAAGATTCTCGGTGTAGTTCATCATTAATTACCAACAATAATATATAAGATGAATATTTGCGGATAAAATTGAATATTCGTTTCAAAATACTTCGTATTCTTCATACAAATCCATGCACACATATAACACAAAAAAATACATACATACATATGCACACACAACTTTTTGTAATATTGAGCATCCATCCCTTTCCTTTTTTTTTTATCGAAAAAATAGGTTCGTTCTTTGTAGCTACACTTTTTGTACTTTTTATCGTTTCTTTTTTTTCCCCGTCTAATTATATACTTATTTCATATTTTAAGTGCAGAAAGTGTGACATGTACAACTACAAAGAACAGATCTATTATTATCAAGTTAATGTAACACACTCATGTTTTTCTGATTCGTCTATATAATTATTCCTCGGCTATTATTCGTTCAAGTTGTAGTACTAATCATAATTTGTTTTGCCTAAAGAAACGATATAAGTTATGCAACGTGCATAATGATGTTACTAAGATCTTTTTTAGCCATCCAGACGTAGATATTCCGAATCTAAGACTGAATGAGAAACATTTACATCGTCGGAATGGCTCTCGTATTGACAGCAATTTTCAATCACCAAATTTGCGAGTTCTTTTATACGTTCGTATGGTCTGGAATCCGCTATCACTGTATGTAGTTTCTCTAGTCCTCCTTCTTTCACTACTAATGCACAATATTTGAATGCTAAAAAAATCGGATTATATAAAATAGCAAAAAACAGAGCAGATATAGAGATATAGAGCAGATATAAAACAGCAAGTAATTTAAAGTGTTTGACATAAGAAATATTAATATTGCATACATACAATATACTTTAGTGAGATTAGCAAGAGCCCAAGCAGCCCAATGTTGACATGGAGGAGTATGATACACATCCAGTAGACGTAATAATGGTCCAAACGAACGATAATTAATATTACGTTCTGCATTTAAGTCCCAACTTTCAATTGCTTGTACCATGTATTTAAGAACCTCTTTACGAGTTGGTTTTTCTATTGTCCAAGCGTCGACACCATCAGATGCCATGTGTGCCAATATACCAGCAGCATTGTATGGAACCTATACAAATCGAAAAATATATATATTTAAGAGCATATTAGAAATTTGAACAATAAAAAATGTTCGAATAAAACTGAAATAGATAATTTACAAAAAATTGAAAAAAAAAGGAAAAGTGAGAGAAGAAAAAAAGAAATACGAAACCTCGATTCCATCACTATTAGAGCGTAACAGATTGGCGAAGACAGTTACATATCGTTCCTGCATAAGATGGATCCGAAGATATTCGACTTCTGCCACATTTCCGAGCAAACCCATCATATTCCTCAATAGTTCTTCTTTATGCGGATATTGCTAGATATGCGAGAGAATATTTGTTATGCAATAGAAAGAAAATTACACGCATATACACACTTAAGCTAATTGTAAGTACATTCTGTAGTGCCTATAATCAAACATATATTGTAAAACATACCTGTACACATTTCAGGAAAAGTGCCATGCCTTCCTCATCTAAGAATCGTTCGCAATTTATAGACGTTTCGTCTGTCATATTCCACATAGTTGACCATGCGACTTCTAATACATCGTCGAATATATTTGTCTCCACCCTGTACTCCACCAATTCTAACATAGTCTTAACACAACCCAATTTGCCAAGTAATCTTTTCTCTTTACCTTCCACTTGACAAGCTAAAGAGTTCAATAGATATATGCCAATTCTTTGAACGAAACTTTCTGGTTCTGAGTGTTTGGCTGAATGTAGAAGTACTTTTACAAGGGTTTCATAATTGGACATCTATACAAACAAATTGATAAATGGTTATTACATAAAGATACAACTTTTCTGTTTACAATATATCTTATAATTTGATAGCAAAAGATTTAATATAAAAAACTAATAATATTTAATCATGTAATATGCAACATAAAAAAAAACAAAGTAATACAAACCACGTCATGTGGTATGCGGAATTGACACAATGCCAAACAACCGTTCCGCATCATAGTTTCTTCATCTCTATGTGTACTCATACCAGCAAGGAGAGTACTGATAATCCTTTTCTTCATTCGTGCTACTAATTCACCCTTTTCCTTCATCTTTACTATGTAAAATAACGTGGCGCTGTTATATACGACATAAAATTAAAATTGTAATTATTGATGTTTAACAATTGCTTTCTCAAATATTGCAGTTGCCTCTCTTGGCAATTTATAAATTATAGAATGTGTATCTATGCACATACCTTCCAGATATTTGTATATGCTTCTGAGCTGGATGCTTTTCCATCGCTTCCAAGACAGTACATAGCGCTTGATCCATTCTATGACAATTTTCAAATCTAAATACATGGTATAAATCGCTCAATACTTTTTGCAATAATTCTTGTTTATTGTCCATACAAACATGAGCTGCGATCAGTATTTGATCCTCATTTGCATCGCCAGCGACCTAAATCAAACCACGAGAAAATACATAAATAAATTAAAAATATTTTTTATTTTATTTTTTATTGCAATGAAGCAAAAAATAGTTAAAAATTTTTCATCTTGTAATTAGTAGGTATGAATTATAAAACATCTTGTATATCGTACCACTTTTGCTGGTATATCATGTCTTCTACAAGCACCATGAGTAGTTCCATAAAGTCCTAAAAATTGTAATGGCTTATGTATTTTAGATGCGAGTCCTGGTATATCGGAAAGTTGTCCAAAATTGGTGTCCTCAATATTTGTATTTATGGGACGTTCAGCTACACCTCTCCCTGCAAGGTTTGTGCCACCGATGTCTAAAGAAACCAACTGAGGTAGACCAGTCACTAGGTCAGACAAGATCTTATTAGGATTCTCAAACTGTCCCTGTTTATGACACGACTGAGAAATATCCAAGTGCCTAAAAAAATATTCTATATGAATCTATATTGTTTAACACAGTTTAGCTTAGTTTTGCGTATCATCTAACTGTATACTTGCATCTTTAAGAAAATTTCTAATTAAATAATGTAACAATTATATTATTTAAGTATAATCCAAGTTTTGTAATATACCTCAAATTCTTCAACTGACAGATGTTCTTAACAAAAGATTTTGGGTCAGTATTGACCTTAACGTTGTACAAAGCTAAGGATACTAAATTTGGTACCAAGTGATAAAATTCAAAAGTATCAATGTTACAGCTATTGGATAAATCTAGATGTGTCAAATTCGTTAATCCTGCTAGTAGCAGTGCATATTCTGATGAAGGTATTCCTACATATGCTAATGCCAGTCGCTTTAAATTCGGCGTTTTGAAAACGTATCTTCGTGTTTGGTAATCTCGTCCATAGTATTGTAATTGGACATAATTTTTGGAGCCGGCTGTAACAAAGATTATAGATAGTTCAATAATCCATACATATTGGATCACATTAGGATAGAATACATAGATTACAATAGTTTCTTACTGGCACTTAAATTAGAAGGTATAATCATCGAAGTTCCATAACATGCTAAACTGTGTAAGTTCTCTGAATTGGCATTAATATGTTCGATAGAGATTTCTGTTACATTACTACAATCAGTAAGTTCTAAATCATAAAGTTTGTGGCTGACAAGCGTCTGAACCGAAGTGTCGGTCAGGCTGCAATTAGAGATCTTAACGTGCTTCAGTCGGGTCGCCGCTAGATTTTTGAAAATGGAGAAAAAGCAATCGTCATCCTCGGTCGCCTCACTACGTTGCGCGTATTCTATAATCTTGTCGCATATTTCGCTCGGGAAGGTTATTCCCTTTCGTAGTATCCGATGGCCGCGTCTTCCCTTTATCGAAATAATGTCAAGATTCTCGCAGATCAGTTTGTAGCACAAATCAGTAAGGCGCTCCGGGCCTACATATTGATCCGTGTGAAATAAGTCATCCAGCTCCGCCATTCTCTCTCGGAATAGCTCGGATTTTACTAGATCACGACTGAATCACGCATCAAGGAAGATCGCGCGGTTATATCTTCTTCGTAATTACGTTATTTTCGGTGCTGCTGTTGAACAGAACGTCTGCGGGAATACGTGCACGTTATGTCAAACGTAGGATCAGCTGGGAACGCGCGACATGGCGCGCGTCACAAATGCTCACGCCGACACCACATTTAGCTGTTTCGTCCGCACTGCGCGTTATATGCAGTTATATATGCCGCAATCACCGCGTCCACCGACATTCGTGGATTCGCGTCTGGCCTCCTGCGGATATGCGACACTCCAACTTTCAATGTACTCCAACGTGGTCTACGATTCACGGAGCATAACCAATGTTATGATTATACGTATTAAAAAAAAAGACACTAATACGATTTTGTTCGAAAATTCTTCGAAAAGCTTGAAGCTACAGCTGTTACCACATCACTGTCGCTGCCATCCCCACCCCCTGCCATTTCCACCACCTTCACGCTTCCTGTGTATTCTTTTCTTTCCTTTCGCTGACATCGTCTACCTACGCGAGTACGCGCACCGCGTAATAAATATATTAGATTCTACGACGTTTCTAACATATCACTACGCTATCTTAAGTAATTTTATCGATCACACTGAAATTATCACGTAGAATGCTATGTATAGCCGTGAGGGAGCAAAAATGCTATCCAATTCAAGTGTAGCGAGTAGAGCTGCACTTACACTGAGTTTCTACTTTTAAATTCGTATCAGAATAATTTTCAGTTTTCTGTTTATATATGCCTAATGATGATAGAAAATTCGATTCATATTCCATTAACTTTTAACTCGATTACACGGCATTTGACATTGGCTGTGGTCAAAGTCTCGTTACAAATGCTTTGAAGCATTTCATGGATCAATTAGAAGAAAAAAATTTTACAAACTGACCAATTAAAAAACGCTTCGAAGCGTTTGCAGCATCGCGTTGATCGTACTCATTGGCTCACGTAGAATCACATACAGTTTTCAAAATCTTTCCAGCGAGATTCGCTCAAATTTGACTTAAATATAGATATATTGCTTTGTAGATTCAAGATAAAATGTAATTATTAATATAACTTTAAATAATTATTTAAAGTCATTACATAACTTTATTAATATAATTATAAATAATATTGATAAAATTTTAGTGCTAATGGTTAAAAAATATTTTTTTGTTGTAAATAAATAATGTACTATTTCTTGTCTCTTTAAGATTCCTGTTTCCTGCATATATAGTTGAAACATTTGAACATTTTTTTTAAGTATTTGGTGTACATTTCTGTGCGTTTTGTTTTTTACAAAAATTTTCTTTCAATCTCTATGTATACATTCAAAATTGATTAAATTACCGCCATTTTTCGCGTTTCCAAGGAACCACGAAAAATGGTGGTAAATACTTGCATTTGCTCCAAACTCCGCTCGCGTCTTTACTAATCTCAAACGTTACTCCAGACGTTTGGATCTATAAAACTTTATTCGGCATTCGCAGAATGAAAACCGGTGATTTCGAATCATCACAACGGACATCCTCCAGGATGCTTCCGAGCGTTACTTCGTCCAAGATAAAGCTCGGTGCTTTTGGACGAGTCCGCAAGACGGGGTGCGATCGGAATGTCGCTTCGATTCTTCTTCAACAACGACAGGCCTTTCGGATTATTCACGAGAATATGGATGTTACACCAAAACCGTTAGTCCATGCAGCTTTTAGCACCATTGATGAGAACCAGACGACCGCTTTGGAGACCATTGGATTATTCCAGACCGGAAGCGGTTCCCAACTGCAGATAGTTTCTTCGAGAGCCAGCGGTCTCGTGACTAATTCTTCTCTCCTTCTTAAGTCTTTATCCGATGATTTACAGATGGAAAGTCTACTGTCGACACAGGTTTGTGAGTTTTTACCCACGGAGAAGGATGAAGATGTCGCGCCATTGCCATTTTTTCTACCTAGGTAACAGTAGTTTATGTTATATGTTTTAATTATTTCTAAGCAATGTATAATAACTTTAACTTTACTTTTGGAGCATTATCGTATTTTTATGAGAAATATCTTACTCGACCAACTGAAAATAACTTAATTAATATTAACTTAATAATTTTATACTCAACACTATATAATTTTTTTTTGCATTACATTTTTATTGTTGAGTGCGAAATTACAACATTAATTATTATAAAACTATTTTAAGACAATCCTAGACTGGAGCTGTCTTGAAGTGGTGTCGTCTGGGATATACGTAAAATAGATTTAAATAAATACAGGATATTTTTTTAATGTCGAATATTTATTTACAGCGACGACTCGGCAATATTTGCGACACGTCCGGAAACTGTGACAATCACCTTAAAGGAAACGCAGACATTCTTCATATTCGAGATGTTGCAGATGACTGGGGATCTGCGAACGCTCGAAGGACAGGCGATAAAACAGGAAAATAAGAATTACGAGTATGTAACAATAGGTCCGGGCTCCGATCGGAAGCTAGTGAATGTCGAGACGCAGACGATACATGTGTTGACGAAATCACGTGGCACTTACTACGGCCTGAGGTCCCGCAGGAATCAAGGGATGATTATGAATAACTGGGTGATCCATGATACTTATGCGGCACCGGAACTGATGATAGAGAAGAACGGACGTATGATAGTACACACGAAAGAATCGATACATCGAATGCAAGAAACGCAGGTACAAATTATGTGGCATTATAAACTTAAAAAAGCAATTATACATTTTCATTAAATCGCGAAAATTAAAAAAAACATTTATACTATGTATGTGCACATATATGTAGATAATTGGAAAAATTATATTGTCATATTATTTCTATAAACGAAAAATTAATGTAATTTAGAGAAAATCTTTAAATATAAAGAAAGAGTTTTGAAATGATAGATACAATGTGTCCACACAGGATGAAACAAAGAAAAAGAATATTTAAAGATTAAAGATTTTCTAAAGTTTTTAAATTTTTAATATTTCAGAAAATGATAATATTTTTTAATGAAATAATATAGATCAATTTAAAAAATATAGAAATTTTTTTACAAAAGATGTCAAAGAGATTTCCATTTTGTAATAGAAACTCCGATACAAACTCCCTGAACCTGAAACAATTTCTGATCAAAGCCCCGAGGAGCAATTGTCTCGTATTTGTCGAGAGACAGGGTTCTTGTATGCGGTAACCATAATGGAACGTATAATCGCAAACAATGTATTCGCAGAGGCGCAAAAACGTTTTACTGGCTTAATTAAACGCGATCCATGCGCTCTGGATTTGGAATTCGATTATCACTTGGATTTGCTGTGGACATTCGCATTTGAAATGGTGCACAATCGTCCTGTGACTGCATTTCGCTGGAGTCCGGCCAACGCGAGCGTTCTCGCTGTTGCTTATGGCGCTAAAACCGGATCCAACAATGCGGATGGAGTACTGTTGATCTGGTGTGCCAAAAATCCTAGCCAACCTGGTCGCGAGTATGCCTTTGATAGTCCGTTATCCGATATCGATTGGAGCAGAGAAAGACCGAATCTTCTGGCGATTGGTTTCTATGATGGAAGTGTGAAAGTTATTGATGTTAGCGCAAAAGAAGTGAATATCATCAGGCGGAGTCATAGAGAGACATCGACAGCTTGCTCACCACATTGGCAAGTAAGTATATTACTTATTGCAATATTATTATTCTAACTTTAATACTACGCGCACTATATTTAATTTATTTATTAATTCTAAAATTTACGGTACAACTTTGATAATATTTAATTTTTTCCACCAGGTTCAATGGTGGAGCGGCGATGAGCAATTTAATTACCAAGAACAAATTTATACTAGTGATCAAGATGGCCGGATATACTGCTATCGTTTGGCAGAAGATTTGTTTGCCACAGAGATTATGCGCTTATATAGAATCGAAGGTAAACTAAGTGGAGTTTCTAGAACAGATCATTGTGTGGCTTACGATGTGCCCATCAATCGCCAACCAAGTGCGCTTATTCTCCGAAGACATCCCATTGTCAGCAACATTTACTTTGTCGGCTCCGATGAAGGTTGTATTTATCGATGCTCCACGAATTACTTGCGTCGGCACGTGGACAGTTTTCTGGCGCATGACGGTCCAATTTACTCATTTGAGTTCTCGCCCTTTTGTCAGAAGTTATTTTTAACCTGCGGCGCTGATTGGTGCATCAGGATCTGGGCTGAGGGTCTTACTGAGCCACTTATCACCCTATCGACAGCGATGGCATGCGTAAGGAACGCTTGTTGGAGTCCTACAAGTTCCACTATTATCGCCAGCATTGTAAACGACCAGATTTGCGTGTGGGATATCCATAGAAAAACACATATTCCAGCATCTATAACGATTTCACCGAACGGAGCGAGATTAGTTGCTGCTGGTTTTACAGCGAATGGGAATCAATTAGTGATCGCTGATATTGAGGGTGCCGTTTACGTCTACAATCTCGAAGGCATACCGTTTCCACCCTATGATCAAACTAAAGTATTAATTGAGTCTATCCATAAGGCATTGATAACTAAACCGGAATTGTTAAGGAAGTTGAAGAAACTCGGCCCACCATTCTGATCATTCGATTCCTGACGAGGTAAGTACAAAAAGAATTAAATTAAAAACAGAAATTTATTTATACTTTTGTGAAGATATTTTTTAATTAAGTTAGAAGATCACGATCACAAAAATGGATCACGAAAAGATTACGCATAAATTGTAAAACTAATTCTTTGAGAATCTGCAGTAGATACATAGATTTTTATATCAACAAGCTTTTTTATATAACGACAGAAATGATAAAGGAATACTCTTTTAACAAAGATTGAAAATAATTGCCTTTAAAAAATAAAAAAAAATTCATCGTATGTAGACGATTTCTATTTAAGGCTGCTTTATTATCGACTGTAGTCGAGAGGCTCTTCCGACACGTGGGGACCCCTCTCGAGTCTGCCGATTGCGGCATCGTGAACCTCATCACGACAAGAGAGAGTATGCACTTGAGAGAGGAAGGGAGGGAAGGAGGGAGCAAACTGAGCGTTTGGATTCGCCGCGGGGTCTCCGCCAGCGGGGCCCGCTCGCACGCGGCTTCAGGCCGAGGCCGGGGCCGGGGCCGGGGCCGGGGCCGGGGCCGGGAACGGGGCCCAGGCCTGAAGCCTTCCGGTGTGTGAGAGGAGAGAGGGGTCATCTCACCCTGCCCTGTTCTCCTCCGTGTTGCTGCTGCTTGTGGGCACGAACCGCGGCTACCGCCGTCAGCAGGCAGTCTCTTATTACGCCCGCGCTCAACTCTACGCGAATTCTAAGTCCTCTTCTTAGGCCGTTCTCAATGATAACGCGAATCGCCCTAAAAATATCAAGATTCCAGCAATCGCATCGAAATAACGGATTTTATTCGACGAAAAAAGGAGCGAGGCAAAGTTTTAAATCCTCTTTGGAAGAATAGAATGACGATGTGAATATCGTAAGTTAATTATCGTAATTGTTAGGCAAGATCGAGAATAATTTGGTAATGAATGATAATACTGGAGAGCAATATGGATTTTGACAGAGTGAGCTATTTATATTTTTAGTAGAGAAATGATATACTGATAAAATTATAAGATTATTTTATATTAAGTAAGAAAGGTTAAATAGTTTTCTTTATTCTTATATAATATGAATAACATGATGTGTATATCGAAATTTTGATCGAGTGAGCGTAAATTTTATGATGTCGGCAAGATTGTTGTTGGTTTAATAATTAAATAAAAATTTATATAAAACATTTATTTTCTAATCTATGTGATTGAACAGAATATTTCGGATGACATCGGGATCTAATGAAATGAATGATCATTTTAATAGGAACATGAAATTAATAACTGACAAGACAAGAATAATATAATAAATTGGAGATTATAATAAAAATAAAATTAATTGATAATAATAGAATTAACTGGTTAATCATAATTTAATAGGAATTATCGCTACATTGTTTTTATCTTTTTATCTATTAATTCTTTATCCAACGTGAATTCAATTTATCGTTTATTTTTTTTAATCACAGATTATTTATAACATTTTTTGCTTGCAAAAAGTATAATTAGAATAAAAATTAAAATTTTAAATGAACAATTCTCAGATTATTTCTTTTTTATTTTTATTTGATTTTAATTGTTACTAGTATCCGACTTATCAGGAATCCGAATTATATATATATAGGAATAAAAGATGTACAATAATTTTAATTAAGTTAATAAATTTATTAAATTATTTAAATTAATTATTTTGTCTGGAAAAATTGCAAAAATTAATTTACAAATTTAATAATTGCGAAATTTTTTTTATTAAAAATGTGTTTCAAATAGAATTTTGACTTTAAATTAGGTAAGAGCCCCAAATTCTCTAAGTGCCTTATACATCATCGCAATCTTCTTACTCATTGTCAGTTTTACGATATTCAGATTGGCGTTGCGTTTTACGAGGAGTTTTATCGAATAAAATTAAATCGGTACTTTCTGCAAGTGATCATACGTGTGTAAAGAAAGAAAATCCTCTTTTGCTCATCGAGAAAAGAGGTGATTAGCGAACCTGATCACTTCGGCAGTAGAATCACGTCGGCATTAACACATGCGCGCCAGGAATCCACGTTAGGCTGCACCGATCGTAGTTACGATCAGCGATAGTTTACATTTACAATACACATATTTTTGAAAAGAACAAGAAAACCATTAATTAAAAAGAATTGATCAAGGGAAAGAAACTTTTTTAGTTATTAAAGAAGAAGAAAGCATTATTATTACAGTCATTGAAAAGGAGAAAAAATTTGAAGAGGAAGAAGAGAAAAAGAAATTTTAATATTTATAAAAAAAAGTCATTAAGAAAAGAAATTTGTAGCTGAGAAAAAGAAAGTTAGAAGAAAGATAATTCCTACGAAGATAGAAATTGATTACATAACAGTAGGAAGGGAGAAATTTATTGTTATTATTATTTTTATTAATAATATTATATAATAATTTTTAATATAATAATTTTTTAAATTAAATTAGTTATTAAGGATATATTCTCTGCAAATTTTTTAAACAGTGCAGTTAAGCATTGTATTTCTTATTAGACTACTTGGATGTGTACCGCAGTTCCCAATGATGCGGAACCATCTTTAAATTGTAGTCTCTAGGCTGATGACCTTGCACGGTAAGGGCCATACAAAAATAATTAAACAGTAAAACAGTAACAAATCCAACATGTTGATTTTCTAATTACTGCTTACATTTTTGTGTCCCATAGCTCTAAAAGAACCTAAAATTTTTGTCAAGTTCTATAAATAGATTTAAGAATGATTAGATTTAAGAATGTCAAATATTTAATTTAATATTTTAAATTCATATTGAATAAATGTATATATATGAGTATACGAATGCATTATAAAAAGAATTTAATGATCAGTAAAAGAAGAAGTAGTCGAAATATTTGTCCAACTACAATTACAAATTTATTCGTGACAAACAATTTTAAATGATTTTTGAAAGTAGCTTTCAAAAATGCTATTTTGTGATATTATTGCGTCTACAGTATCTCTTGTAGAAGTTCGCAAGTAGTGTTCGCGGAATTTTGCACGTATATACTGAATGTACGATATGAACGACGACGTTGCTGGACGCAACAGATGATATACGATTATACGAGTAAGTACACAAAATCTTTAATTGATTTTTTATTATTATTTATTACTCATAATCAAGAATATATTATTTATTATAGTTTAATTTCTCTTTCTCTTAAGTATTATACAATAAATTATAAATATAAGTCATAAAATATAAATTGTAATGTTATAAAATTATTAGTGAAGTGCATTTTATAAATTAATCTGTACATTATTATGTACATTATTATGTAAATTATTATTATATCTATTATAAGATTTTATAAATCTTATTTTTTAAAAAAGTAAAAGACATTTACAAATTTAATAAATTTCTCAACAGATTAAAATTACAAATTCTATTTCAAAAATTTTTTAAATTTTTCTGGAAAAGCTAGACATATTTTTGAATCTTAAACTCTATATCATTAACATCGATTTTTTTATCCATAACTATCCATCTTTCTCGCACTTCTCCCTCATTGGAGAAAAATAAGTAAATCATTTTGCTTCCCACAAATTCTTGTCGGCAAAAACATCGGTATGATACCCGGGCCAAGGCCGTCAAATGAAGATGGATGTGTCATATGGCTGATGCATTTATTTTTCGCGAATGCAAAGGCAAACGTGTTGTACGAGTTGCTAGCATGAGAAAGAAAGAGAGAAAAAGAAAGGGAAGAGAGGAAAAAGAAAATACCATGGAAGCGAGCAACATTGTATTTGCACATAAATCAATCGCGACTCGAATTATTAGCAGGAGAGCTCGCGCGATTGATCACTAAAATCGATTTTATCGCCGTGTCCGGTCGCATTGAAATTAATATCTTTAATTGCACGAGAGATGATTAATCGTCGCCAAATGCACTATCGAGATCTTTCTGCGATTACGGATGCTGGTTGAAAAAGTTTCAATCTCACTTTCCTTTTCTTAGTTGATTAAGTATTATTGAGTACTTTCTAATTATGCGTAGCAATTCTTAGATTATTTATGCTCTTTAATTTTTCTAAATACTCTTTTAATGCTGTGTGATATCCAACTTAATAATCTAATCACAGAGTCATCATCGACGCTTTGAAATATACATATAAACCAAGAGGTATTTAGTTAAATTATTAAAATTAATAATTATAATATTTACAATATCTATAATCTTGATTAATATTCAAATGAAGTTATAAAAAAAATCGTCAATTTATTGTTATTTTTGAAACGAATTGTTTGCGCATAAAACAAAATGTATTACATTTGATTGATAGTGTATATTTTATCAATATATCTACATTTCAGTTAATTGCCTCGTTAATATTTGAGATCAATGTGTTAAAATTTAATCTTGCACGATTAAATTTGGTTCTTGTGGGATCACGAAAATGTCTTATTTCTCTTCTCTTGGTGCCTTTCACCAATCATGAACATGTACGTGTGAAAGTTCAGAGTTCAGAAAATGACAAGTAATGTACACTGATCAAGATATGTTATTTGAAAATTATCAAGTACATAAGAATTTATGGATGAGATAATCCTAGTATTTCAAAATAGTTGACATTTAAATTTTCATTCTCTAGCGTGACTGTATTTGTTGAGTACACAACAAATCGTTTATTAAATAAAATTATTATAAAATTTATAAATGATTTAAAAAAAAATAAATATAATATGACTACAATTATTAAAATATGATAACTTTGCATATGTCTTAATTAGTTATTAATTGTAATTGTTTGTAGCAGATAGGATTTTATTTTGAAAAAATTTATCAACTATTATTCTGTTAGTAATTATATACATATATGTATAATATATTATATATAATGATGATATAAGAATATCAATTTTTTAATTTTAATTTAATTAAAATGAAAAAGAAATACATAAAATCGTGTCAGTGACAGGACAATGTTCTTTTCAAGCACATTCGTCATTTAAAAATAGTCAAGCACGCTTTATTTTGCAGAGCACGTTTAACAATTAGTATTCAGTCTGCTTGGAACACCCAGTGTAAGCATGTATATAAGATACTGGCTTCCTCGAGTAAACTTGTTTATCAAGTTACACATGGCGATCGCTAGTGATCTTCTGGAAAAGGATGAGAAAGAGAGAGAATTCTATGACGGGATTGCATCTTTTTCCTATTGGCTATCCGGTATTAAGAGAAATACTTACACGCTATAAATACGTGAACATCGTTACTCCACTTGAAGAATGTATATAGTAGGTTTTAATTGTAAAAGATAAAATATTTTCTACTCTTTTTATTGGCAGAAAAAGAAACATTTTTATGAAAAGAATATTTAATATTATTATTTTGTAATAATATATTTTGTAATAATTATAAAAAATAATCGTTAGAAATTAACAATGAGATAGTTTATGATAGGACAATCAAAAATTTTTATATAAAATATATTTTATATAAAATAATTATATGAAATATATATATATATATGTATATATATATATATATATATATATATATATATATATATATATATATACACACACACACACAAATAAATTTTATATATATATTTTTTTTTTTTTTTATATATATATTTTTATATTTTTTTTTTTTTTTTTTTTTTTTATTTTTTTTTTT
>Ga0157363_1000573_pt1 | contig 28556 bp, 22 predicted proteins | sample AttsexASBM1_FD_111477 | JGI IMG/M metagenome (GOLD analysis project Ga0157363, IMG submission 111477) | Fungus gardens microbial communities from leaf cutter ant in Ribeirão Preto, State of São Paulo, Brazil - Atta sexdens ASBM1 | ecosystem: Host-associated > Fungi > Mycelium > Unclassified ... | reverse complement strand
CGAATTCGCGCGGTGCGGCTTAATCGCATATTGGCTTAGACATTTCCTTTTCTAATTCGAAAACTATAGCGAGTATCTCAAAATAGTATAAGAATTTTTTGTTCCCTTTGATCCATTCTCCACTTCCAATGTGACTCGGACCCATCTTATAAGACACCCTGTATACACAAATGTATCTCAGGCAATTAAAATCAAAGTATAAATAAAGAAATTATTATTTTCGTAAAATATCGTTCATTTTGCAGTGTCAATATTAACATGAATAAAGTATTGATAAATGTTGCGTCTTATTAATCTAGGCGGAAAATAGATATGCTGACGCATAATTTGCGTATGTTGTTGACATGAATAATCTGTTATTATAATAAGACATTGCGTTTTATTATTGCAATTACATAATAAATATAGTTGATTATTGTGATCAGTTGCTGTGTGTAGTAATGCTGTATGCTACAGTGAAAGTTTCACTGTACAACTATCGTTAATTAAAATGGAAATATCACAAACTGTGCACAAACTGTGATGCTTCATCGATCGAAGGTATTATTATTTGATTATTTATGTTGCATTTATTCAATAATTTCTATTCGATAACTTATTTGACTATTAATAATGCATTTATTTAATAAATTTCGTTTTTCTTTCAGTTTCAAGTGTTCCCAATGTAAAAAAAACAATATTGAGAGTCTTTATTTTAGACCGCATATATGAAAAACATAATCAATACTAAAAATTAAAGAACATTCCAACAACCCACGTACATCCTCGCATTCTATCTTATGGAGACACTCACATGATGCTTCAGTTTCCAATACTGAACAAAGAAATCTTTCACAAGAAATAAACATTAATCGAACGGAATCTGGACGTCAAATTCTTGGAGAACAAGAGCGTATATTAGAATTATTATGAAGTATAAGTGCTAAGGAAAGAGCTAACGAGAGAAAATCTAATCAAGCACTACAAGTATCTCATGATCAAAGTAAGATTTTTGAGGATTGAAGTAGGTGGATATTAATTATTATTATTTATGCGCATGAGAAAAACATGAAAGAAGATGATAATTGTATTATATAAATTTTATTTTTAAATTTACAGAGAATATGCATACGTACGTATATACATATGTAAATATAGATGAGAAATATGCTCAATATTTGTATATTAATAGTAACATCGTTTCTACAAGAAATTTGCAAAAATAAAAATATTTCTTTGTAATTAATATATTAATATATTAATATAATTAATATTATTATATAATATTTATTAATGATATTACATAATAAATTCTCTCCAGCAAACGAGAATGGATTAAAATGGATTGAAATTTATTTCTATCCGATAATGCATATTTTAAATAGCGAATACTTTTTTTGGATTTAATTGGATTCAATTGGATTCAATTAAATTCAATTGGATTGAAAAACTGCATTCCCTATTCAAAATTTTGAATTGAACAATATTCACAATTGTGTTTGTGTGCACAGAAAAAGCTAATATTATTTTTAGATTGAAAGGCACAGAGGTATACTCCATGCAATTCCTATAAATGAATAAAAATGAATTCAGAATTAAAAAACATTCGTGAATCAATATTTCTGAAAATCTGAATTCATTTCAATTCATTTCAATCCATTCTCGTTTGCTGGATACATATTTGTAAAATTTCTTTTCTTCTCCATTATATACAACAGAATATATATGTTTAACACAAAACTTTTTCGGATAATTTTATTATTTCCAATCTAACGAAACAGTAATTTTAAACTTATTGTTAATTTCATATTTTTGTTACAATAAAATCAGTCACATTGAATTTTATTTCATATTTGTTATTATATTTTCGTATTTATTATTAAAATATAACAATTTTTTAATTATTATCTTTAATTTTACAATGTTTTCTACAATGTTTTTTACAATAAACATATAAACCATTGTAATATTTACGGTTCATACTGACCACAAAGATGCTCATGAAAAAATGTGTTATGCAGAGAGACTTTTTGCACCATGCGTAAGTAATTACAGCTATTTCACTACAAATATCGCATGTCGATTTCGAATGTTTTTTTAGTAAAAATCGACCAGTGTTTCAAATTCTACTAGCCTATGTTCCAAATATCCTTTTGTACCAAGCGTATTTAAACAAATTAGTAAATCTTGGTGATGAAAACTGATTGTGCGTTAATGATTGTAATTTTAAAATAGTTTCTAGAATGAAGTTTTACATCAAGATCTAAAAGTATGACATCTGAAAAATACTTGAAATTCTTCCACGAAATCCAAAAACACCTAACGGTTGTATTTCTCCTGTGTTCCAGCCGGTATAGTTAATAGAACAATATCTTTTGAATCTGGTCTATTTCTTTGAATTATATCCGGACAATGAATTATCCAGTCCATGAATCTAACAGTAAAACTGAATTTGGTCCAATTTGGATAATATACTTCCCTTATCCAAGTTTCAAAATGATTAGATGTTAGTTTACCAAATTTGATCGCCATTTTTGACGCCATAATAAAAATATTATTTGCGATAAACATCGTTTCTTGTTTCTCTAAGACTTAATATCCCATTAGGTTCTTTTAACACTATAAGAAGTGGAGATAATAATCTACTATTAGCTGAAATAACAAGTTGTATTGTATAACTGTGCATAATCGCAGATATTGACTGTGTTACATTCTCTACTTTTTTTTACTTTTTTTAGCTTTCTCTGTCAATGTACGATCAGCATGTAATTCTAATTGAAAATCACTTTGGTCCGAATTATGTACATTTTCAATTTCCATAACGGTCAATATATAATATTTGACATTTTCAATAAACTTATTATTGTCTGCTTGTAAAGTTTCCTTTGACATTAAAGCTTTTTTAGTTATAAATTTCATAACTTTTCTAGATACAATTTGATGCGCGAGCTTAAATCTTTTAATTCATTCGTGTGATGCTTTAAAATCTAATAAGTTTTCTTGTTATTGCGCTTGCAAAGCCCATCGTGTAATATCAATATTATGGATCCTTGCCCCTCTATGAATTGCTTCAATAAATTTATCTAATATATATGCTGAAATTAATCCCAACTTTTCTATTCTATTACCACCTACATTCATTTGCTTTTCCCATCATCACAATTGTCCTGCTGATATTACTTTCCGAAATCTTGAGTTTACAGATTCAATTGTCCTTGACTTTAATCTTCTCCAATATTCAACTGCTTCTCTTTTATATTCTATTGAAATATCATCGATATCACAAACCATTTCTTTTACATTGCATGCATAATTTTCTTCTTCATCTACGAGTTCTATTTCTTGTGCTTTTCAACAAAGGAGAATGAATTAAAATGGAATAAAATTTTTTTAATGCGTACTTTAAATCCTGAAAATGGATTGAATGGATTGAATGAATTGAAATGGATTGAATCCGAGCTGACACTAATTTAATATTTAAAAAAAAAATACATATTTAAAGTTTACAAATTTTATTCCTAACAATATTTATAATAATTATACCTGAAATTAACTATTTCAAATTGGTATTAAAAAAACGCACTTTAGTGGAAACCTGGGATTATGATTCTTCTACGTTACCCGCTACACCACTCTTTCAATTGGTAAATTTGTTATTCATTCTCTACTTTAATTACAATCAGCTAAACGAAATTATAGATATAATAAAAATATCATTTGACAGATATAATAAAATATAAACAATTTATATTACTATAAGACAACATTGGGTAAATTTCGTATAATCTAATCTCGCTTGGCCGATGTTGCGCGCCGTAATAGTCTAATATTCGGGCTGTGTTCAACTTGATTTCACGATCAATTATTTTACTTCTGATTAAAGAAAAACAAAAAAAACATAGGTCAATTATTTTTATGTTACAACTTTTTTGAACTTAGTTGGATAAAAACGAAAAATTTCTTATTTATAATTTTGAATAATTTAAGTAGTATTTATGGTCCACTTTTAAATAAAAACTTTTTTTATTCAATTAGATTGAAAAACTGCATATTCAAAATATTGAATTGAGCAGTATTTACGTTGCACAGAAATTGCTGATATTATTTTTGAATTTAACTGAATTAAAAAACTGTACTTTCTATTCACAATTCTGAATTGAGTAGTATTGAATAGTACGATGCACAGAAAATACTAATATTATTTTTAGATTGAAAGGCATAGAGGCATATGCTCTATGCAATTTCTGTTGTTCCGTCTAGCGGACTCCCCCGACTCTTTTCTTTCGTGGAGATCTGGAATTCGTTGAAATAAAAAGACAGCTGCAAATAATGCACAAATTGAGCGTTATAGAAGAAAATTTTCTTTTCCCACAAAAACTAAAACGAAGAATCCAGTATCTCCTCATAAATGTCGCTCCGAGATAAACTAAAAACCGGTGCACGTGCACGAGCGGTGGGAGCAAAAGGACACTGAGTTTATGCCCCTCACACTGTAAAAAAAAAAATGTGTCATTGGAAGCGTAAGACCGGTACCAAAATACTTTTTAACGGTTAAGTTGCGGACGACTCTCACGAGTCCGTGATCACAAAATCTATCACACGACGTTCAGAAGTAGATTCTAGGTAGGGGTAAATGATGCTGCACATGCGCTTTCTTGACGCACTGCACGTTTTCCCATAAATATTAAGGTCATAAAATTTAAGAGAACACTTTTCCATACTATAGACTCCGACATCCTTTCCTTCCCCATGACTAATCCGAGAACAAAGAAAAATCTTACTACTAGTTCACGAAATCTATTCCACCAATCCAAATAGGAGTAATCGGGGGTTTAGTATAAAAACCGCGGTTCCATGGCCCTCAGTGTGATTTTTCTCTCTGAGTTTGGAGAAGCTATAGTTGTCAGGATTTTTGAAAAAGGCTTCCGATTCTCGAAGCTCTTTTTCTTCAATAGAGTCAGTGCAAAACCATACTATTATCTTAAGATCAATGGTACTGGTTGACCGCGGGAATTAATGAAGCGGACCTGCCGCCCAGCATCCCATAGTCGACAGCACTCTCTCCGACGGTCTCTCGGGCACTCGATACATCGCTATCGTCAAGTAGTAAATCTTGGGATTTCGCTGCAGTTGGATGGTCCCTCCTCTTCTTGTGTATTTCCTCTTTAAAGACGACCAAATTTTTAGTTCACTTTTTGTGTTCACTCAGTTTTTCAGTCCCTCATCCCCTAGCGGAGAATAATGCGCGCCGACTCCATGTCCGCTCCTCACACCGCGGAAAACTCTAGAGAACAATCTCCGCTAATTCAGGCAACGGTCCAAGAACAGATTCCGGTCGATCAGCCTCCAGCTTCGACTCTATCATCGCTATTAGAAATTTTTTACTCCCCTGTCTCCTCAGACTTCTTCGATAACCTCTTCCCGTTCTCCTCCTGTTTCATATCCGATATCACCACCCTTGATTGAGGAATTTCCCGCATATTATCCCTTCAATTCCTCCCGTAAACCTGACGTTTACTCTCCTGCTAGTCATCTTCCTCTCCTCTTTCATAACGCCTATCAGTTATTGGAATACATGTCCTATTTTATTCCTTCCATCAAAGACTGAGTGATAGTTGGCATACACAGGATTCACTTGCTTATTTTCAGTCCCCATACCATCCCTCATTCCATCTTCTTTCTTTCCAATCATATGAGCTTATAACTTTAATTTTCTCCTTTTCCTTCCAAACTTTCCACACTTAAAATAACGTCTGTATCACACACAACTCTATTTCCACACACACACACACACACACACACACACACACACACACACACACACACAAAAATTCGTACGTCCATACTTCAGAATAAAGAACCAAAGGCTTATATTTTTATATTTAAGAAAAATGTATTACTAAATATTTCTTTTATTATATTACTTTTATTAAATTTAATCCTCGTTAATTAATTTGAAAAAATCTCTCTTTGTATTCATTGTAAGTTCTCCCGTGGTTGCACTTCGCCCTCTCCCAGGTTACTTGAATTAAGTTCCATGATCGAAAGCCAGGACATATGCACGTACCGGCACATCTGATGTTAATGCGTCCTCCCGCTACTGATCCAGTTTAGGCCCTTTAAATTAAAAATACGACTCATGTGTTCGTTTAGCGGAGCACAAGTTGAGGTTTCCACTTTGTCTTTCATTCGACCCTCGGCTCGTTAGGAGCCTTGGGAGCGAAATGCTTCCCGATTTGCGTTGGTCCTTCCCCATAGTTCTCTTGCGGTCCGGAGTCTGCACACGACCAAATCGGTCTATAATTCGGTTTAATAATTTCCTGTTGCGTTCACCTCTTCAGCTTCATGCATGCGGAGCTTGGACGTAAGACTAAATGAATAAAAATGCATTTAGGAAAGGCATAGACATTTGAAAATCTGAATCCATTTCAATCCATTCTCATTTGCTGGGTTGCTAGCTATATGGACACAATGGCTTATAATTTCTACCGAGAGTTTAAACCGGATTAGAAAAACCAATCAACTACAGACGAGCATTTCCCTGTCGTTCAACTGTAACAGGGGAATACTCAAATGTAGTTGGTTCCCAGCAAACGAGAATGGATTAAAATGGATTGTAATTTTTTCTGTCCGAATACGTATTTTAAATAGCGAATACTTTTTTTTGGATTTAATTGGATTCAATTAAATTCAATTGGATGCAATTGGATTGAAAAACTGCATTTCCTATTCAAAAATTTGAATTGGACTCAACTCAACATTATGACGGCCGCATCTAAATCGTGGAACCTAAGTCGTAATTATGGGTCAGTGCACAATCCCGAAAAATATTGTGCGTTGATCGACTATAACTGGCGTTTTATAACTCAGTTACGACCTATCATTGGCCTAGTTCCACCGAAAGTTTAAACCGAATTAAGATTTAAACCGGAATGTAAGAACCAACCCAGCAAACGAGAATGGATTCAGATTTTTCAGAAATATTAATTCACGAATGTTAAAATGAATGCTTTTCAATCTTGAATGCATTTTTATTTATTTATAGGAATTGCATGAAGTTTATCTCTATAAAGTCTTTAAATCTAAAAATAATATTAGTTTTTTTTGTACAAAACACACACATTGTAAATACTATTTAATTCAAAATTTTGAATAGAAAATGCAGTTTTTCAATCCAATTGCATTTAATTATATCCAATTGAATCCAATTAAATCCAAACAGTATTCACTTTAAAATACGCATTCGGATAAAAAAAATTTCAATCCATTTTAATCCATTCTCGTTTGCTGGGACACTAACACTATTTACTGTTTTTATAGAACTTACAATTCTATAAAAAAAAATCTATTTGGTAACTTATTAATGCCAAAAACTGATTTTGTACAATACATAAAAATATTTTTAAAATTATTTTTTAATAATATATATGATTTTATTATACAGGAAGTAGTGTAGTTATAAAAATTATTAACAATCTTTTCAAAAATATCTTTAGCTATCCTTTTAAACAGTTTTCAAAATATATTTGGTAACTTTTTATGGTAGAGTACGTTTATTTTATACATTGAAATTTGCTAATAGATTTCAAATCTCAGTCCGGTCATAGAAAAACTGCGAGTTTACAAAATCTTTAATTTTTTGTAATTCACTTCTGGCTTTGGCAGTAATTTGATGTACTTTTCACTTTTATTACTTTCATATTATTATTTTCTTTTTAGTTTATTACATTTTTTAATTATTATGTTCTTATTTAGTTTATTATGTTTATTATGTTTTTTATTATATATTTTTAATTATTTTTCCAACTGAATCTCTACAAATTTATTATGTAACAATGTTACAATGTGTAAGTATTACTTCAAAAGTTATGCGGAATAATAACACATAACACTTTTGAGGATTACTTATAATTTGATATTTTATATCGTTTTCGTTATGTTGTGTAATATTTTTTATTTTATTAATACAATAAATTTTTATAATTATAATCTTGTAATAAATATGTAAATCGCATATATATTAATTTGTAGTAGACATATAAAATACATAATTCATTTTATGTGAAATTTATTTTTGGAGTATGTTTTATCATTTTTTATAATTTTATGATGTTAATAAATAATTAATAAAATGTAATGACAAATAAATCTCAAAAATATTTATTATTTTATTGTACTATTTTAAAAATATATATATAATATTAATATTTTACTTTAAATATTTTTAATTTTACGATATCTATTTTTTTAAATTTGGCTCTTTTTTCAATCAAGGATATGGCGTTAGGTCACGTGTTTCACGAATCTCAACATCAAAGGTATCGACACTCGATTCAAGCGTCAACATAAAAATGCAGCTTTACTGATGTAACTGATTAAATTGGCTCGACGCTCATTTTCGGCATCAAAATAAGTCACGTAATAGAAATTGACGAATATCAAGCATCAATTTTGATGACGTGATCTATTTTGACGCTGAAAATAAATGTCGAATATCAGCATGAAAAGGCATTTCTATTTTGATGCCGAAAATGAGCGTCAAGCGCTGGCATGAAAAGACACCTTTACAAAAACATACTTTAGTTAGCTTGTGTTGCTGACAGATTTCTTAACCTGAATAATCGTCTTTAACGATTGATATTTTGGTTCGCGGAACAGAACGACACTTATTTCTGCCAAATTCTTTCGTTTAATGTAAAAATGCGTCGAATAAGCCTGATTTAATTGATTTTTATAAGGTGCGAGGAAGCTAAACTGAATAATTATCAACGGTTTCGGAACATAATCTATACACTTAAATATTCTTTATGCTGATTCTATAATGAAAATCGATAGCTGAAAGTTTTAGTCTTAATCAGTGAAGCCAGAGTCTTATATTCATAGTCCTTCCTTGAGAAATGAGGATTCCTTATTCCTTCATGTTTCATAATCCTTCCTTGATCAAACAAAGAGCCTTGTTAACTTTCTCAAGAGAGTTTCCTTAAGGAGGAGATATAGCCTTCATAATCAAGCAAATCTTCAAATTTAATTCGTCATACTGGTCTTTTTGATAGCTTTTAATTTAAATCTGACGCATCGATAATTATTTTTGATAGGTTTTTTTCGGAAATAAACTCTAAAAGCATTTTTTCCTTCGTATAACAAGTATTATTTCGAATTCGATTGAAAGCATTGATGCATATTAAAGCCGTTGTACACTAATTTAATTTGAGTATAAAAATAAAATGCAAATATTTCGATTATAAAATACATATTTTTGTATATTATAAAATATATATTTTACATGTATTATAAAATACTTTACATGTATTATAAAATACATATTTCATCTAACAATACAATAAAATGTATTTTACAATTTAATCGATTTAATTCTATGTTTATTTATAAACATATATTTACATTATTTTATGTACGGCAGTTTCAATGTGCATCAGTGCGCAATGAGTGCGTCCAATCAAATTCACTATTAGTTTTATTTTTGTTCATTGTTGCAAAATGCTTAATCATGATCTTATTTAATCAACAATGCCTTTATAGCCTTTATTATCCGTAATTCATGATATTAGGTATGCATATATTGTATATTGTGATATGCTATCCTCAATAGGTTACTAAAATCCCTAAAATATTCTTTTCTTCGGCAAAGCAAACTTGAAATCCGTTTATGAAACAAAGAGATTTTGGAGAATCGAGAAATCCTTCATGGAGGCTTCCTTCTTAAACTAAGGAAGGACTGAATGAATACGAGTATTAGTCGTACAAGTTGGCTATGTGTCAACTTCACCAATAAGACTTAGGACTATCGATTACCGACTCATAGAATCAGCGTTATAAATATTGTTTCTACTTGTTAATAATTAGAATTAGTTAGAAATGAAGGATATGAGCAAACAATATTTAAGATTAAATAATGAAGATCATAAGTAAAGAATATAAACTATGTATTAATGAAATTCTAGCTATGGCTGCTATACGACATACTTTGCAAAGAGAAGTATTTACTCTTAGCGATGAAAAATTACTCAGCGTATGCTACGTTAGTAAAGCTTACAAGAAGAAAAAGATGAGTTTTCTATGTCTGGCTATGACAACAGATACTCCAGGATCTCTTATATTATACCAAGTGAAGAAGAACGATAAAAATGTTTATAAAAAGAAACAATCATGGTCTCTAAACGATATACAAATCATAGATGGTGTGAAAAATGATTCAATGGACATAGAGATGCATATTGACAAAGTTTACAAATGGTCATCCACTACTGTACAAGAAAGGCGAACGTTTGTTAGTAATTTATATGCTTATTCGTGTAGCTTAACTCAGAGGCCAGAATTTAAAAATATTCCTAAAGAGTGGCTGATTGATCCAACCGCATTGAAGGAAACTGATAGTATCACATTTACACCTGGTATGTCTTTATTGTTCAATTTAATGAGTTTGCTAATGTCTTTTTTTATGTAATTATATTCACAAGAAAATTTGTTAATGATTGATTTTTCTATTTAATTAATAATATAATAATTCTTAGATCTTTTGGCATCACCTATTAGTTCAGATTATCAACCCATTACTGAAAAGGAAGCTGCTGACTTAAAACAAATGATGGAAAATTGTGAATACGCTGTTTCCAACGCTGAGCTTTTTATGGAAACTCTTTCAAAAAATCTATCTATTCTTGATGGGGTAAAATAAATACTTCTTTCATAAAAAATTTATCGTAGAAATATAAGTAATACATATGATATATAATACATATGATATATAAAGAAATTTAAATAATATTGCAATATAGTTTATTAATAATTTATTAAATTCTTCCTTAGGAAAATGTACATTCAGTCTTAGCATCAGAGCAGAGAGTAACACAACTGATGAATAGTATAGACGCAGCAATAATCGAAGCTTCTATCGTAGAAACGCGACTAGCGGCATATGATGAAGCTTTAGGAAGAATAAGAGAAGTTATGGCTCGAGTTGGTCAAAAAAATCAAGCTATACATACAGCGAATAATAATGCTAGGCTTTTGTTGGATAAGTTAAATCTAGTAATTGTAAGTAGAAGAGAACAAAGTATAATTAAAAATTATGAAATTATTTTTTTTATTATTAAGGTGATGTTTAGGCACGATCCTAGAGGCATGCGCAAAGAACCGATGCATGTGAATGAGTCGGATGCTCACTGAAATAAGATAACATTTCTCAAGAAGACTCGAAGCCTACTGATCTATCCGAATATCTGAAGACACGGTAGTGTCTCAGTGATAAGCCAAGCGTAGCAATATCTATCTTAGCGAATAGCCTACTCAATGTAAATAGAGCACAGAGATTTTTTTCTGTATTGATTTTTCTATATTGATTCGAGATCGCGTGAAAATGCTTTCCTTCAAGATGCCGAAATCTTTAGGAAAAATTGGTCTCAAATGAAATTGATAAAAATTTATGATATTTTTAGAAAGCCGGACCAAGTTTATTATAAGCGTCGTTTTACTTGTATAAGATAACTTTATATTCTGTAAATCGACACGAGTAAAGTAGTATAAACAAACAATATTTACATAGAAATTATTAGCAGATTCTGTCTTCACAACTATTGACACTGCAAAGGCAGCAATCTGCCAATAATTTTGATTTATACAAATATACAAATATTGTTTATGTTTGTTATTTTGCTCAATTTATAGAATATGAAGTTGTATAAAATAGAACAACGCTTACAATAAATCAATCTGGCTTTGTAAAAATATTACATAAATATTTTTATCAATTTCAGCTGAGGCCAATTTTTCTTCTAAAAATTTCAGAAAATTTTGAAGAAAAGCGTTCTTTGTCTCAAATCAATAGAAAAATTCTCCGCACTCCATTTACATTGAATAGACCATGCACCAACCGAGATATATTCGAATAAATCAGGTACAGTCAGTAGGCTTCGAATCTCCTCGAGAAATGTTGCTATCTTATTTCAGTGAGCGACTCACTCGCACACAGCAGTTCTCCACGCGTACCCTAGGATCACATTCATCCATACCATGATAGAATTAATAAGGTGAAGCATTCCCGTGGATGCACGGCAGGAGAGCGAATTTAGGTAATGTTTGATTGACTGTTATAACCAGCGCTATTATATACAGAAAAATGCATATTGGGGAACATTTGATTGATTATTTCTAGTATTGTTACCATCATTATGCGCAATGTTTCACCTTATTAAGGGTTGACAGGAGAGATTATGGAGAACTCTAGTTGAAAATGAATTTCTTATTATGCTCAAATTCTTTATATTAAAATACTGGATAAATTGTGTTTTAATTGCGATATTTGTAATCAGAAAAGGCTCCTGAAGGCTCGTACAGAGCGATTTTTTTTAGAAAATAGGCAAAATAAAAATTGTTCTGAAATCTCCTGATGTGTATTATAGTGCAGTTCAGGTATACATAATTTTATTAAGAAATTTTCAAGAATCAATTTGCAAAATCCGGCTCTGTATGAGCCTTCCCAACTTCATAAAAAAAGAAGCTAAAAAAGTTTTATGACATAATATTACTTCTTGGAGATAAAATATCATAATATAAGCATAAAAACAAGTATCTGCATCGTAAATAAGGAGTATATCATTTTATTCATTAAAAATGTTTTTAAGAATGAAACTGCAAAATTTTGTTCTTTAACAGGCTTCGTAGTTTCGTAAGCCAAAACAAGTTTTATGACAAAATATTTTTTCTACGAAACAATATATAGAGTCTAATAGTGTAGCAGATATGTAGTTGCACACTATTAGACTCTACCATATATCGTTTCGTAGAAAAAATATTTTGTCATAAAACGCGTTTTGGCTTATATTTTGCACCACACACACACACACATACAAATAAAGTACAAATGAATTGGCTTGTCACTCCTGTCGATCCTTAATTCCATCATGATTCATACCTTACTTATTACAATTATAAAATGATAGAAGCTTGAGATATCTGTGTTAGGAGATATATATAATTCTAAATATTCCTAAATATATGTTTGTAGATTGTTTTCTTATTAAATTATTGTTATGACTTTTTTTAAATCTAAGGATTTCAATTGCAAAGGCAATAAATTTATTTTTTTTTCAATTGCAAATGCATTAAATAAACTTTATTTTTTAATAAATCGTTGTTTACATCGCGATTTTCAAAATGATGCTTCAATGTTGTTTATTTTTAAATTTTCTCTCTTTCTCGAAATAATATTTCCTTAATTCAGCAATATTAGATAGCCTTACTTTATATTAAAAATAATAGATTTGTATTATACGATAAATAACTTAAGGGGATTCTAAAGTGAAGCCCGAACTCTGATAAGGTCATCAAAAGTTGCTGTTTTACAGCATATCAACATATCTTTATATCATATAGATTACTACATCAATATCTCATGCTACTATGATAAATGCAGTCACACGTTTGTGTCAATTTTCGTATAATAAATTCGTCGCGATAAAGTGTCTAACAAGGGGAATATCAGATTATGGTATCGATTTTAATGCGCATTTTATATCGCTTCTTAAGCGAAAAAAAAAACGATACGTATCCGGCTATTTTAGCCATTGGCCATAATTTTGAAGAAATCGATTTTTTAAATAATTATTGTAATAATTTGAAAAATGTATAGAAAAATATCAGTATCTTTATAAATTTCACTTTATTTCATCGAATACTTCTTCAGTACGAAGAATCGCTGCATGAGCAAGTTGAATGCTTATTGAAGTGAGCAACATTTTGATTAGCGCGCGGTGTACTTGCTGCGTTCAGAATCATCATCCGAGATTCAGAATCATCCACCCAGATGTAATTTTATCCTTAATATTCGATGAAATAAAATGAAATTTATAGAATGGAATAGAATTTTATTATACATCAGCGTAGCCAAGAAGGAGACTTGATTTATATACATAAAATTCTTAACTCATTCATACCTCGTCCGCAAGCTGTCGCACATATATTATTATAAAAATTAAAAAAAAAATGTTTGCTTTACTTCCCTACTTTTCTGGTTAAATCCTCTGACTTCGCTTCTTTATCTACTTATCTTTATTTCATTTTATTTCTTTTCGCTTTATTCGTTTTTCTCTCTTAGTTATATCTACTTCTAATGTAATATATTTTCGTTCAATACCTACATACATTATCTTTATATCACAGACTTATCACCATCTATTATTATTATCACATATTTATTTCTTACTTACTTCTTAGTTCACCTTACTTTTCTTTTCCTTCCATTCCTTCCCTCTACCTATACATTTCCTCCCTGTCCTCTTTTGACTCTTTTCACTACTCCTCTCTCTTTCCATAATTTCCTTATTATTTCCCCTTTCACCTCATTTAACTTCTCATCACACAGTTTCCTAGTAAGATCTCTTCCTTATCTTTTCCTAATTTAATAAACTTTTCTTTTATTTCTAAACATTCCTCTATGTAGTGCTTTAAATTATCTTTTCCTTTGTCACAGAATATATACTTTTTCCTATGCTCTTCTACCCAGTATTTATTACCTTCTTCTAAGTCTCACATCTTAATTTGAACAAGGCTCTCACCTCTTCTCTTCTTTTCCCTTTCCTTAAGTTATCTTTCCTCAAATATTCTGGGACCCTGCTATTTGTCTCTTTTTCCTTATATTTCTCGTTATACCTTTCCTTTTGAATTTTACCATCCTCTCACTATCTTTGCACTTCTTTTTTTCTATTTATTAATTGATCCTCAAAATCTTCTTCCTCATTCACTTCCCTTGCTTCTATACTCCGTTCCTATTGAAATACTTCCTTTTCTGTCCGTATATATCCCCCCCAATCATTCTTCTTCTTTTCTTCCCAAATCGCGTTTGTCAAATTTCCTGCTCTTCCTGATTTTATTTTATACTCAAATCTTGCTCTTATTCCTACTCTGAGCTTAACCATAAGAAGCTCCATGATTAAATTGTGCAGAAATCCAAACTAAACATCCATCTTATATAATCCATCATAACCTTTTTCAATTCCTCTTTCTCTTCCAAATTCCATATTTCTATTCCATAAGCCATAACACCTTGCATCAAATATTTAAATAAGATCCATCTTCTCCTGAAATCGTTCTTGCACATCCTCTCTCCTAAACCTCATATCTTTCTTATCGCCATCTTACCCTTTCTACTTAATTCTTTAATATGCTCTTTACAGTTCCATCTATTTAAAATAAAGTCTAGACATTTAAATTCCTGCATTTCTTTTATCTCTTTTTTACTCCATTTCCATATTTTTTCTCTTCCTCTCTTATTACATACCAATACCTTAGTTTTTCTGTACATAGCTCTAATTTCTTTTCCTCTAAAAATCTCCTAAAACTTCCTATCATATCCTGCAGGACTTTCCTATTTTTTGCGAATAGAACTATATCATCCGCATACACAAGATTCCAAATCCTTTATCTATACCTATTCCTGCGATATCTCTGCCTCTAAATTTTTCGTCTAAGTCTGTGATGTATAATTGAAAAGAAGTGGACTCATCATTCCTGCCTTATGCTTCTCTTCATTACAAAACTTTCAGTATTTCCTAACTTCGTTCTAACCGTTACTTCCCTGTAGATCTTCTCAATTCTTCTAACCAAGCTCTTTCTTATTCCCTCAAGCAGTTCCTCTGTTCACTTTGTCAAAGGCAGCCTTCAGATCCGTAAATATCATGAAAACTTTCCCATTTTCTCCTTTTTTTGTTTCCTTCCCTCTGTATGATGTATATAATATTATCACGAAGATATTATCGATCGTCGACCTTCCTCTTCTGAAATCTGCTTGAGTTTCTGGGATCATTCTTTTCGCCTCTTTTTCTAGTTTATTTTTCAGCACCTCTGCATACAATTTATATGCTGTACATAGCAATGATATCCCTCTATAATTTGTTGTTTTTTCTTGGTCACCTCTTATATATAGGGACTATTATGCTTTTCGTCAAATCTTCTGGAATTTTTTCTCCATACCATCTTCATTAAAGACCAACTTCGTTCATGGCCTTTTCCTTGCATATTTCCACGCTTCTGTCGATATCCTGTCGATGCCAGCTTTCCTAAGTTTCATTTTTCTTAGTGTCTTCTTTATCTCCTTCAGTTCTTCTTCTTCTTCCAATTTTGTGCTTTCATTTTTCACTTCTCTTTTCTCTCCATTAACCTCTTCGCTACTCAGTTCCTTAAAATGATTTCATTGTTCTTTATTTATACTATTTTCAATCTGCCTCTTTCTGTCCTTTTTCTTATTAATATATTTTTATATATTCCCCTCTCTTTTCAAGTTCCTTAATTCCTCTTCTTCTTCAGCAATTCCTTAAATCTCCTTTTCTCTTGCAAATAGTCTTCCTATTTTTCCTTTCCTTCATTTCCAATATGACTTTTTTACTTCCCTCTTATTTTTGGTACACTTCCTGTCCTTGTGTTCTAACTTCTTATTCTTCCTTTTTTCCCTCTTCTCAATGCATTATATACTATTTGTTTAATTTCTTCCCAGTTTTCTTCGATTTTCTTTTCCCTTCTTGTATTTCTTCTTCTTTTCATTTCTTTTCCTCTGTGTTCTGGTATCTTTCAATTACTTCCACATCCCAGACTATTATTCTTTCCACACTCGTTCCGCTTCTGTGGTTGGATTCTCTTCTTTTTTTTCTTCTTGCTCCCTGATGATCTTTAAGCACAACGGCAAATGATCCGAATCCACTCTTACATCCACTTTAAAATCTATAATCCTATCCTTCACATCATTGACCTTCATTAACCATTACATAATCTATAATCGAATAATTTATTACCCCTCGCTCCTATATACGTATATTCGTCCTTCCAATCCCCCGGTGTGCTTCCGTTTACAAACCTTTATCTATTACCCTTTATCTATTTCACAAAGCTCCTATCTCTATTTCCTACAGTTTTATCCTTGCTACATCTCTCCATCCTTCTCCCTCTATTTACATTCCTCCTAGTTCCTTTATTCTTATATTTAGATCTCCTCCCACGATTAAATTTCCTTCTTCTTTTTCCCTTATACATTCTTCCATCTTTTCATCCAAATTTTTTCCTCCTTGTTCTCCATAAACCGAGATAATCCTTTCTCTTTCCTTATTTATTATTAAATCCTTATTATTAAATATTATTTATTATTTATTATACCTTCTCTCTCCTCTTGTATTAGCCTATCTCCTTGAAGCTTCTAGTCGTTTCTTTTCTCTATTATAAAACTGTTATTAGCCCAACCTTTCCCTTCCTCCTTGCAAAATGACACTCCCATATATGTGTTCTTGATAATCTGTCCTTTAAATCTGTCTCCCAATCCTTTTCCTCTATCCATGTTTCACATAGGCTGATAAAGTCAAAACTTTTCACATACCTCGAAAAATCTATATCTTTATTCCATATCCTTGCATAATTCCAGAACAACATATCCTTCTCCCTTTCCCCCTTCCTCTTATTACTTTTCCTCTTATCCCCTTCTCCGTACTTCTACCTATTTTCCTATTTTCCTATTTCTTCTTATCTTTTCCGTTATATTTTCTTTTCTTCTTTCTTTTGTTGACATCCCTTATTCTCTTCGATCCTCGTTTTTCTCCCCTCCTCTTCTTCTTTTTGGCTCAACCGAAATTCTTCTGTGCTCTGTCTCTAGCATTATTATTTTTCTTGTTCTCTTCTACATTTCCTTTATTTCTCTCCGCCTCTTCTTTTTCTATCTCTATCCTTTCCACGCTCCTTCCATTCTCACTTTTCCTAATCTTACTTTTACCTCCTTTCCCTTGCCTCTTTGCTCCTTTGTCCATCTATTCATTTTTTCTTGAATTTTCCTTTCCTTCCAGTTTAAGTTATTTTCTATAAATATTCTCTCCCCTTTTAACTTGTGCTTATTTTTTATGATTCCTTTTTTTTCTCTTCTCCCTCTATCTTAACTATATACACTACCACTCTCTCTAACCGCAACTATATTACATTCCTCTAACTTTTCTTTTATCCACTCTTTTATCCATATCTCTCTTTTTTTCTGCTTCTTTTTCCTATTTTTTGATTCTATCTCTATATCTCCCTTTTATGACAAAATTCAGTCTCCTTTCCTCTCTTTCGCTATTTATCTTTTCAATGTATTGACCTCTCTATAACTTAGCTCTCTCTCATTAATAACTGTCCCTGTATACTTTCCTTTGCCACTTACTCCAGTCTTGGCCTCTTCACTCTTCTCTCCTACTGCTCCCTGTTTTTTTCCTAACCTCTCCCTCTAGCTGCTCAAATTTGACCTCCGATTCTCTGCCTTTCTCTGTCAATTCCCTTACTCTAATCTCTGCCTCTTCCATTTGCTTCGCCCATTCCTCCTTTAAACTTTTGACTTTTTTAGACTTTTCTTTTTCCATGCAACTGTATACTTCTCTTTTTATCTCTCTAATTTCTCTTTCTAGCCAGCCCTGTATTTTCTTTCTTTCCTTCTCTCCGTAATTTCTCGCAATTCTTCTTTCATCCTATCCGCTTTGCCTTTTTTCCTAATATTCACGAATGCTCCTTTTTGTTTCTCGTTATCTTTTTTTGCTCCGTTTCCTGTTTCGCCTTGGCTTCTCTATCCGTCCCTCCGCTGGCCGTGTCTACCGGCTCCTTTCCCACCATAACTTCTTTCGTCACATTCTTTCGCCTGTCTCCTATTATCTATCCCCTATCTCTGTCTCCACTCTCTCGACTTCCTTATTGCCCGCTTTCGTGGAATCGCACATCCTAATCTAATTATTCGCAATACTCGCCTATTATTCGCTATTCTTTCTCACACACTCTCCGCAATCTCTCTTGCATTCTCATTCACGCCACCTAACCAAGTCTCTCACTTAACCAAGTCTCAAAATGAAATTTATATAGATATTGATATTTTCCTACATACGTTTTTTAAATGAACTAAATTATATTTAATAGGGCTCTCGAACTTCAAACAATAATAAATATTAATTAGTGGGCAATGAGAGTATACACAGCGCGGTACTTGACATGCAATACATAATATATTTATTATAATTTTACATTATTGTACTACTATTACATATTTGATTTTCACATGGATAGTATCTTAAAATAATATGTCTATAATTTATTTCTATATATCGTATCATAATCGCGTTGCACTTCGAATTGTGATCTGCAAACGGACGTTATTCACTTGGTTATTCAACGAAGAAAATTAACGGCATTTCTCAATTAAAAAGTAAGGATATGCTCATCCTCTGTCGAACGCAGACCATCTCCAACATGCGGATTAGAATATTGTTCGTGGAAATTATGGATTGCTGATGATGGTTTAAAATAAATCGAAACATTCAAGAAATTTATTATCAACAATTACAGTAAAATTATAGTAAATATATTATGTATTGCACGTCAAGTACCGCGCTGTGTACTCTCATTGCCCGCTAATTAATATTTATTATTGTTTTTTAAATTATTACAATAATTATTTAAAAAATCGATTTCTTCGATACTATGGCCAATAGTTGAAACGACCGAACACGTATCGTTTTTTTTTCGCTCAAGAACTGCCTGTAAAAAACGCATCAAAATACCCGACATCGTCATCTAGTGTTCCCCTTGTAAATCTAATTCCAAGACTTCGACGTTGTTTGTTCATGCGAATTATGTGTTTGTGGACCACAATTTCGTAAGTACAGATTGCAAAGCTTTTATATCCAGGAAATGTTATGATATTGACAATTCTAATGCCATATTGGACTAAGAAATAGTAAAGAAGATTTCAATTTAAACAGTTTTTTGTCCTCGACATAAACTCCATCTCATAGACACTTATTAATGTATATGCTTTATCCTGGAAAATAATTTTTAAAATTATAAACAAGAAAAAAAGTAATTGTTATACAAAAATTATTAATCGTTTAATCGGTAATATAGATGACTTTTAGGATCCCCTCAAGATTTAAATAATATATGTAAAATATCTTTACAATAATTTGATAAAAAAACATTATAAAAGATATGGCATAACTTTTTAATCAGAATTTTCTATCAGATTCTATTTTAGTTTGTTGAAGAATATGAAATTATATAATTTTTTTTCTTTTTAAGTTGCAATTAGATATTTCTGCAACGTACCAACGTACCTTGAATGAAGCAGAACTTCCAGGCGAGAGAGAAGAGCTTGGCCTTGCTGGTGTAGCCCTCTTAAAAGCTATCACAGCACCTCTTCCATCGGGCTTAGACAAACTAAGTGCTGTTACTGAACAAAAAAGGCGATTGGACAAACTTAAAGCAAAATTCTCAGTCATTGTTGCTAGACATTTAAACAATCTCTTTATACACTTGGTAATTTCATAATTGTTTTTAATATTTCAACTCTTTTTTTTTTTTAAATAATATTAGGTTGGAGAAAAATTCTTCGGAATTTTGTTAACTCAAAATTATATACAGAATGTATTTGTTGCAAATTTTTGTCTATCTGGTGTGAAAGCTTACTTTTTCCTAAAAGTTTGTTTTTAACAAATATTCCTACGATTTTTTGTTATCGAGTTACACGCGCATTAAATAAAAGAGCATTCTGTTTTTGATCGCTCATAACTCCGTTAAAAATCATGATACCATAATTAATAAAACATTCTTGAAGTTGAAACGTTACTCTATCAAGTGATGTAACTACTAATTTTTTTAGAATATACGATTATGTACAGGTGCTTCAGATAAATTCAGATAATTAAAATTAAATTGAATTTTCCATTACATTGACTTTAGCAGTAGATGACTGTTGGCGCTCGATAAGTCAGATGTTAATATAGAACGTGTATAAATATCAGAGTTAGTGAGATTAAGTGCAAAGTACAATCGAAGAACGATAATTGAAGTGCTTCGCGCCATTCATCGACCGAAATTATTCAGTTCTTCAGATACCATGATTGATCATTTACGACATGGCGCAAAAGTTTGCAGAAGAAAGTTCTGCTAATCCAGCGAGGCAGAGTGTGGATCAGATTCCAGAGAGAAGATTGCAAGGACACCGGCTAACATCTAAAATGTTAGATTTTGCGTTATTCGCTATGCACAATCGAATCACCAATCCGAGTGAACATGCATGCTCAAATCGCAGAAATAACAACACGTAAATTATAAAACTTGACTCTTTATTAACACTCGCATAAAAGCAACGGCTAAGTTACAGTGAATAGTGTTTCTGAAGGAAACAAGCTCAAACGGATGCATTGACAGTTTAAAACCCGATCCAACTCTAACGGCGTCTTCTTGGCAACCGTCTATCAATCCTTCTCGCTCATGACATGATTCAGCGCGCAGAATTGAAGCAGCGCGGATATAACATTGCTCTCCCTTTCCTTTATAGTATTTTCTTTTGGAATACACTGAGTGTAATCTCGCATTACACCAATTGCGTGTAAGTGCTGCACTATAAAAATATACATACATGATATATATTACTTCATGCTATCATGTTTCTGCTGCCGGTTGATTTCTTTTTTTTAAATTTTTAATGTCACTCTACACCGCTCTACACCGTCTCTTTGAGATCGTGTAGTAAAACCCTACTTCGTGCATAAAATTTGCATTACACTATAGCCACGTTACACTGAATTAGAGATCTTAGATATAACAGAGAAGCGCAACCTATTTAAAGATTATAATTAATCATTTAAAGAAAAAATGGCGATCTGCGTTTACATCTGTCATTCTGCAAACGAAGTGCGATTCCTATAACAGTAGTGTTTCTACTGACTACGAAGAAATACTGATTCTCTTTGGAGAGTATTCATATCAAGATTTAAAAATCATGATACTTACTGAAATTAGAATCCTAGAAGACTTTCCTTAGAAAAAAATGGCAGAACCAATCAAAAATCGGGAAGCGATTCCGCTTCTCTGTTATATCTAGGACCCTACACTGAATGAGTTCGCCTATCACTAGCCAAAGAAACACGTTACACTGTCTGAGTGTTGCACTGATGGGCAATAGTGCAGTCAAGAGAAAACACTATTGTCGTCATAGATTATCGTCTCGACAATCATAACTTCAACGTTCAACCAATATTTCAAAACGGTCACGCTCTATTCTGCGCTATTGCACAGATTACCGAGCCTCCGTTTTTCAGCGCTATGGGAGCAGACTTTCGACTGCTTCATCAGAGTCATCAGAGTTCTCTCGACTTCTTGATTCTTCCCTTGAGCCTTTGATTCTTTTTTTGGACAGGGAATGGGAAATTTAGCTTTTACCTCAATCCCGTCCCCAATTTCTGCCTCGACATTTATCCTCCGTCCCGCGAGTTTCCTCCGTGTCTAGATCCATTCTTGGAATACCAACGTTTTGTGAACCTTGTAATTCACTTTATCAGAGCGAGGAGCAGCCTGATACTGAGCTGTTCCTCTTATATTACGCTACTTGTTGGAGTAGTGGGGGAAAGAAGAGAATTGGAGTTGAGGGGGGCGGAGAGGTGGGGGAAATTAGTCGGTCTTCAATAACCGGAAGAATTCCATATTTTATTTATGTTGTAGCCATTATCTCTATTTAGAGTGTTAGGATGTTTTTGTATCTCTATGGCTTCTCTATACTTTCTTGGAAAGTATAGAGAACACTTAACACTCTAAATAGAGATATAATGGCTATAAATAAAATGGAAAACCATTCGGTTATTAAAGACTGATCTGAGGAATTTCCCCCACCTTTCCCCCCCCCCCCACCCACTTTTCTTCTTCTACACGGAGGAAACCCGCGAAACAGATAATCTTTATATAGAAAATACCCGTGGAAGCCTCAAAAATACATTTTTTCAAGTTGTTTTCTTTTTACAAGTTGTTTTCTTTTTTTTTTTCATTTATTTATGTGCCAGTCCCGATCATTCTGCTACTGCCGTCAGAATCGCAGAATGAATTCTCTTTGCGTGATGTGCGAACGAGCTCGAATCTTGTATCAGTACTGAATTTTGTGATTGGAAAAGAATAAACGCAATAATTGGTTTATATGTAAATAGCTTATTTAATTCCTAAATATTTTGAACTCTATTTTTTATGTACGAGCTCCGGAAGACTTAATTTAACTTTCTCCTAATTGTCTCTCCGCCAACATAAAGAGCTAATCTGTCTGCATGAACTACCTTTCTCCTGTGTCTAGGTATCTTACCAAACTGTGACTACGTCACTCAGCTTGTCGACTGTAGTGAAAGGTCCTTCCCAGTTACTCTGTAGCTTAGAATTCCTACCTTTTTTCCTACGAAGATTAAAAAATCAAACTTTCTGTCCTTCACGAAACTGTATCTGTTTAGTCTTCTAGTCGTACTAGATCTTCATGCGTTCGGATCTAATTTTCATCCAGTCAAGAACTTGATTGTGAATCTGCTTAGTTTTTCTCTTTCCAATACACCCTCCTACCAACCTTTTTTTCTCCGGTGGATTTCCTCTTAACAAATCTACGAGTAACCTGAGGTCTCGACCGAAACATACCTCAGCGGGGGACATACCGGCTGCCTCATGTTTCGAAGATCTATACGTCAATAAAAACATTGAGATCCAACGATCCCAATCTTGTTGATTTTTGCAACGAACTTCGCTAAATAGCCCATAATCGTCTGCTGCTCTCAAAGGAGAAACCATCATGAAGGAAGTTTATTTCTGGATTCTGAGAACTGTAATGAAACCATGGATGGAAACTACAGCCTCCGAAAGACCATACATTTTTTAACAGAACGACGCACAAGCTCACACAAGCCATTTAGTGCAAAATTGGCTTTTTAACAACGTGAAACGCGTTTTGATCCAAGAAATTCTTCCAATAGTCCAAATTATTAAACTCCTAGATTTCTTTTGGGGCATTATTGAAAAGATGTCTAATCAGACACCTCAACGTGGCAACTTTTCAAATTTATTAAGGCAGTGATATATGAATTTAAACAAGAAGCAATTAAAGAGTGTACTCGCGCTTTAGATAAAGGATTGAAGCAGTGATCGCAGTAAAAGGGTTATATTGAGTAATAGTTATATTGAGTAAAATTCAGAGAAGATTCATACAAAACAATGTTTGTGTTTCAAGTTTTTTTCTGAATAAAATGATGTTTTAATAAACTTTGTTTTGTCCGGATTTAGCTGACGCACCATGTATATTTGAGCTAAAATGTGATATTACTTTTCCATTGCGCAATGATTATAAGTGTAGTATTGGGTTGTCCGGAAAGTTCGTGCCGATTAACCTATATAATTTACAATAAATGTATACTAAAATTTAAATCTGCGTTTCAATTTTCCTTCAACATCGGCACGAACTTTCCGGACAACCCAATAATCACATTTTTTATTCAAATTTCTATTTATTTTACATTTAAAAAATTAGTATGATACTATTCGACAGACTAAGGTTTCAGCTTTAAGAATCTATTTTTTAATTGCAATACGATGATTTTTAATCAAGTTTAATCCAATTTGAGTAATTAAAATCAGTATGCTCCTTTTATTTAACTCGCGAATAATTTAAAAACAAAAAATTGTAAAAACATTTTAAAAAACGATTTTGTAAAGAAAACTCCAAATTTTCACGATATAGATAGTCGAAAATTTTCGCAAATTTTTTTTGGCACGTAACAGATCCACAAAATGAGAAGTAAAAGTTCTTTTTTCTTTAGCTCATTTTCTATATTTTCGAATTTCAGATCACTCATACATCCCTTTTATCTTCGCAGGGTAAGATCCAATCATAAAAGTGTTAAGACAAAAGTTGTAGGGTTTAAAAAAAATCTATTCAAACTGATCTTATCTTCATCTTATCAGTTTGATCTTAGGTGATGTCGCGCGTCGTATCAGATCACGTCGATTTTTTTAAATGGAACATCCAATTTTTTTATTCCAATATCTAAGCTGATATCGAGAGCTTTTCAGAACTAATAAAATTATTTTTTATTAAATACGAATTATAAATCTTGAAAGTTACAATACTGCTGGCATTACACAAGATGTTCGATTGACGGCTAAAATCTCTTTCAAGTTGTTCAGGATCGTATCTAGAATAACAAAATAGATACATATATTTATTAAAAAATTGAAAAAATATAAATATATATATATATATATATATGAGAACGCCAATGAACGAAAAATTTTAGATGTTTCAAATAATACGATACATATTCTTCGTTATTTAAGATATGATTCCGCGTCGAAATATTCGAACATTCTTGTATATGAAATTAATTTATCTCAGATGTGATTATACGCCAAAACGTTCAGACTTTCAACACATTCAATCTAAGACAGTAGTAATCCCCTCTAAATTAAGTTAAAATAATTGCAAAGAATTTCAACAATGAAGGGGCTTAAGAAATCAGTGCGAAATTTAAATTATTTATACAGTTATAATTTTAATTTGTGACGATAAAGAATTTCTTGTAATTTTAAGTTTGAACAATTTTGCTACAGTAGTGGAGTTGAAGAATTTTACAATTTTTTTCCATCCGGTCAAGGAACTAGTGAATGTAATGAAAATTATTTTTGTCTTCATTCCTGCATTACTTAGCAAGATAAAATAAGAAACGACTAAAATGGGGGATCGATTGCGTATCATCGCCGAATATTCTTATTTCTCGCATTTTCATCTTATATAAAAAAATACGTACGAGCTATGAGCATAGTGAAAATATAATATCCCTATGCTCACGAGAGTAAAAATCACAAATGTGAATGCGAAGTGCAAGTGATAGATACTCGTACGTGACCAAAATAATACATAACTTTTGTTGTGACGCACGTAAACATTCACGTGTATATGTATAATTTATAACAATATAATTTATTTCAACATTACGATATTTATGAACCATATATTATTCAAATAATTAACATAATAAAATTATCTATATAGGGTCAAGCAGATCGTAGTGTACAATAATATTTTTAAATGAATTTTATAATCTTACAATTTTATAATTTTCGTTTGAACTGGAAATTTTAAAATTTACGCAAAAAATATTATAAGACATGAAGATTTGCTTTGATCGTATAGATCATTTCATTATCTTAGTTATTTAAATAATTTATATACTTAATATATTTATATACTAATCTATATAATTTTTTAAATATTATATATTGTCTGGGATTTCAAATGGAATATCCCGTAGTCTTCTTATTAAATTCAAATGTCTTGCGAATTTTGTCATTTTTGCTCTATACAAAGCATAAAAATAATGTCCATTACTGGAAACCAATATGTCTATAAATAGAACGGATTTTAATATTATAAATTTCAACTAATTTCAATCTCGACACGCTTTAACACCATTTGATATAATTTGAAACATAGAAATTTGAAACATAGAATTTCTTGTTGAGCAATGTCACGAGACACATTTCCATTATGATGAAAACTATCCAATCAACTGAGAGCTCACTTTTATCATTTATACTAGATTTCGAGATACACAATCGACCCCCAGGTGATCACATAATTTAACATAGCTTATTATATTGATTAACCATTTTATCGCTTTTATATGCTTTGACTCGAATTTAAGCCAAAACGTTTTATGTATGTTTATGTAAACATTGACTAAGAATATTAAATAATTTAAATTTATATATATTGCGCACTGTTTTTAGCGCTGATTCCTTAAGCCCGTTTGTTGTTAAACTTTTATTTTGATTTCGAGGAGTCCGTTAATTGTTTGTAAAAAATCTTATTGCGAAAAATATTAACCTCAGCCAGAATTCGATCTCTCAACTTTTCGAGGCGAATATCTTAGCCAACTCGACAGTAAGGTTTCAGAAATATTTTTCGCAATACTGATAGTGAGAGAACGCATAATAAGGCAGCGTGTTTTAAAATTAACAAACGATCTTGTAAATGAGAATATAAATATGTATTTAATGAACGGTTAAAGATTTTAGATGTTTCAAATAATAATAATATATATTTTTTGTTGAATCGAAATAGAGAGATATGATCGCGCGTTGAAACGTTCGGACATTCGCTTATGAAATTAATTTATCTCAGATGTGACTGTGCGTCGAAACATTCAGACTTTCAATACATTCAATATATAAAGTGTCTCAGAACTCGCGTACCATCAGTTACCATCGTATTCTTCGTAAAATTCTAAAACGAAAAATTGTGAAAAAAACCAAAAAGCAATCTGATGAGTGGAATTTGAATGATGAGATATTGAAGTTGACGAATGGACGCGCGTGGAATTCGCGCGGTCAGGATCGGCACAACCGAAATTGGCACTTCAGTGCACAGTGTCAAAGCGTGTTTCTCATTATTCTTTGCATTTAATTTAACTAATTAGTTAAAAATTGTTTAAAATACATCAATTGTTTTATTTAAAAATTGTTTAAAACGGCTGTAAATTATTTGAAAACAATGAAAGTTATTTATAAAATGTTAATATTATTTGAATATTAAAAAAGTTTAACAATATCAAATATCAAATTATGTAATGCAATGTTACAATTATTTTAAAAAGTTTATTATTGCTTTATTATATAACAAATGATTTTAATAATTAATACATAATTTTTAATATTTTTTACAATAAATTGCAGGTTTTAATAATAATTAAAAATTTTTAAAGTAATTTTAAGGTATTTTATATAATTTTTCGATTTTTAAATCAATAAAAAGAATTTACAATATTTCATAATAATTTTTAATTTTTGTGAACTATTTTAGATATTATAAACAATTTTTAGGTTTGTAGCAATGATAAGATTTTGTAAACAATTTTAAGATTGTATTGAATATTTTTAGGATTTTTAAATTGCAGAATCTAAAACACTTTTTATATTTTTATGAGTTATTTAAGCAATTATGAATATATTATGATATTTAAATTTTTTTTATTTTTAAAGCAATAATAAATTTTTTTTTAAATAATTGTAACATATTGATATTCGTTAAATCTCTTCAATATTCGCGCGCGTTAAATAATATTAAAGTTTTATAAATAATTTTTTTGTTTTTAAATAATTTGCGGGTGTTTTAAACAATTTTCAAATTTTTAAACCAAATTGTATTTTAAATAAATTTTAACTAATTAGTTAAATTAAATGTAATGAAAAACATACTTTGATATAAGTGTCAGAAATGCTTTGCGCCAGTCTCAATTGTGATTCTGACGTGTTCGACGAATTCCATGCACGCCCATTCATCAACTTCAATATCTCACCATTCAAATTCTATTCATCGGATGGTAGAGGACTTTTCATCTTAGAATTTCACAGAGAATACGTTGGTAATTGATGGTATGCGAATTCGGAGACGTGTATAATATGATTTATGTATCCTTAAACCATATTATACAGGTTAATACATATACCTATATATACATATATTGGGTTATCCGGAAAGTTCGTATCGACTAACCTATTGTATATAATTTAATAAATGTATACTAAAATTTAAATCTTCTGCGTTTCAATTTTCCTTCAAAATCGACATGAACTTTCCAGACAATCCAATATATATATATTAGGTGTACAAAAAAGTTCTGAGCTTTAGATTTGATACAACCGAAATAACAATTTAAATTTTATATATCTTCCCTCCTTTTTGTGGTTTTAAAGCGTTAACATTTGGCCTT
>Ga0157363_1000572_pt1 | contig 28576 bp, 20 predicted proteins | sample AttsexASBM1_FD_111477 | JGI IMG/M metagenome (GOLD analysis project Ga0157363, IMG submission 111477) | Fungus gardens microbial communities from leaf cutter ant in Ribeirão Preto, State of São Paulo, Brazil - Atta sexdens ASBM1 | ecosystem: Host-associated > Fungi > Mycelium > Unclassified ... | reverse complement strand
TTTTTTTTCAGTGTAGGTCAATTAATTTCGTCGTTCACAATTTATAATTTTATCTTCATTAGATAATATACATATATAATCAATACGTAATTGTACACATAAACATAGATAAATATTTAATACAATACGTATATATAAAAAAGTAGATGATATTAAAATATTTAAAATATTAAATTTTCTGAATGACTGTTAAATATATATGTTGATCGTAGCTACCAATTCTAATCATGTTTGCCGTACAATTTCGTCATCGTACAGAAAGCAATTTCCACGAGGAAACGAGTGGCTTAATTTTATCGGAAAAATAATAATATAAAACAAGCCGTCGAACGACGCTGCTGTAAGAAGCTATCCCATCTCGCTCTTCCCAGCCATAATGAGATTTTATACTTGCTTATAATGAAATAAATATTCTTTTATTTCTCGTTATATTGACCAATATCTTTCGTTCCGTCTCTTCGAACGCATTGCCATGAAAGGACGTAGCGTTTAAACGACAAAGCCGCACTTCCGGCGTTCAGACAGGCACAACGATGCACCCATCGTGTTTTGGCGAGGCGAATTACAACGATAGGAAGGGTGCATAACGACTAAACGGACAATCGTCGACGCATCCGGACGGATCGCGAGTATGATGCGCCGGGATATGTGGAAAGACAGAGAGGCGACGAGCCATCCAGAGGAGGACGAGGAAGGCAAACGTGTCCCTCTCAGCAGGCAGCAGCTCGTTACTCGCGACCCGCGGCTCACCGTCTCGTGGAATCGCGTCTGCGGCTACCAGACACGATTGTACTACACGAATGCATACGCTGGAATCATAGACTCTTATATTATCGCGTATCAAATATCCACTTTCTTTCTCTTTTTCTTTCTTTTTGTCTCTCTCCTTCTCTCTTGGCGAATCAGCCGAGAAATCAGCGTCGGCGCATCAATGTGCTACATCGCTGATTACAGCATTACATCGTGTGGACGATTGTTTCTGATATCTATACATTTCCTACAGTTCCTTTTAAGGATGAAACTTGTCGTTTTAAGCAACAATAAGATCAATTTTTTATTAGAATTATTTAAAATTGTTCGCGGATGGTAAATTCCAAGACTTGCTAATATAGATATTATGTATTAATACTTCAATTAAGTTTAAATCTCGTCGGTCGATATCTCTAATAATTCTTGCAATTAAAATTATGGGTTATGAATGTTTGTTTCGATGCCACTAACCGTTTTCATATTCATCGATATATCAAAAGAGATACTTTATTTTTCTTGTAATATCTTCTACCATATACCTAATCATCAGATGTCAATTTATGCCACGCGGTGCTCCCGTAACGACCTCGAGCCGCGGGGATAAAACGAAATATCGAAGCATCTCCCGTGTTGATGGCGAAAGAAACCCTGTAGCGCAACGCCTAACGTATCAGCCTGGAACTCGCGTCCCGTGCATGGAATCGTATACGAGCGTGCGCATAAAATCCACGGTGGTAATACTACAGTGGCACGCAAGCGTACGGGCGCCGTCCAACGACTCCACATTGTTCTCCAGGAGGGGGGGGAGGCTCGCCGCCACTAATTGCACATTGTATACTATTGTTGCTCTCAGCCGGTTAACTCCTATCGATCTGCTATCTTCATATAAAGTAACGCAAAACAACGTAATTAATTGCCAGTCTCCCGAGCATTGTTAGACGATAAATAACGCGATGGGGCCTACGTCCAATTAAAATATTCAGTAAGACAAACAACAATGGGACGACCCTCCTCCACGACTTTGCCGTGCGTGGTTCTCGACCACTTCTTCCTATCCGGTCGCAGTCGGCCGGTCGGACGATCTTACCGTCTTTTCTTCTCTTCCTTGGAAGATTCTCGCATGTGTTCTCCGGCGGTTAACCTGCGCGCAGGTGGAAGAGATACGAGCCTGTACCTGCGACTTGCACAAAAACGAAATGTGATATTCTCCGTGCGGTGTAATCACTGCTATTCCCGGATTGTCGGTAGAATAAGGATCTCCCTTCCATTTGAGCGTACAATACATAGCGCACAATACCGTTTGACATGCTACGAGAATCGACAATTCGTATAGAATACAAGATAAGATATGATCTTTTATCGGACTTTGTATGTGTCATAAAAACTAATTGATTTTATTTATTATAATTACTTCGAACTTGGACTGATTTTAATTAATATAGTTTAATTATAAGGATCTCATTTTGTTGTAAAAAAGAAATAAATATATAATCTCTCCTTAATAATTTCAAGAGAATTTTACTGTAGGCTCACATTCTAATTACGCATCATGATTATCATCGCGTTAACACTACAACCATTCATGATATTTCGCTCACTCTAAAAAAATATTCAATGTAGGTTTAACATCATATGATGTTTACTTACATAATTCTCACTGTGTTGGTGTTAACACCAACATGATGTGAATTTAATATCATGGATTTTAAATCTACACCATAATGTTGTGGATTGTGTTAATATAAATATCAGGTTATAAATCCACATGTTGGTGTTCACATTAATAAAATTATATGAACATCGCATAAATTCGAGATTTTTTTGAATATTAAAATTGTTAAAGGTGCCAATTTAGTAATTTCCTATCCTGCATTTTCGGTTAATGAAAAATTATTTCAGTATTATTCATATACTATTAAAATTATTTTAGTTATTCGTACTGTTAGAATTATATGCTCACAGACATATATCAATATTATATTTTAAATTCTGTACTATAATTTAATACAAAAAAGAAAAGAAAAAAGTTTAAAATAATTAGCGGGGCATCGGCGATTCTAATGATAAATGTTACTTGGTTTCTTTCTGAGTATATTACAAAATGCATTAATGATATATTGTATTATAGAAAAACAAATTTTAAAAGAAATTTTTAGATAGAGAAACCAGAAGATTCTTTCTACCCAATATCATATCTATAAATCATATGTGGTGAAATGCAAGCATGTCAATATATTCATGATATTCCTGTTACAAGAAATTCTCTTTTCTGTCCGTCTTCAACTATGCAATTACGTAATTATATAAACACGCTTAACTTTTATCTCGCTACATTTACAAGAAACTACCGTTAATCTTAACCTCACTCATCGCGGTGCATATGATTAGAGAAATTGAAGGAGGAAATCTTAAATGACGTTAGTGTCGGTGCGATCCGCATTTAGCAATAATTAATTTTCTCGCTTGCCTGGTAGGGCAAAATGCAAAAGACTCGAGTAGCGAATAGACTTTTCCACACATTCTCGCGTTCATTGCGCGATGTTTAAACGTCTTGATTACAGGTTATCCATCGGTGTCTGCTTTCTAACACAACGTATCTATAGCCTTTTTTTTCAATTTAGCCCCGAGTGAAACTGGAATCATAGTCCGATAAGTACGCGGCGATACGCACCGCTCGTCGCGGTTGCGTAAGGCATCTACTCTTGTTCTGACGCCCGATATGTCGGCGAGACACATTTTTCCGAATACCAAATCTCTTTCGTATCTTTTAACTAAACTGCCGTGACGAGATCGAGATTAGTCTCATTCACTTTTGCCATCGCCTCAGGTAATATTACGCTTTATTCTTTTCCGACAACAATATTCAATAGTCATCTGGATTACATATATATCCTGTACGAAAGAAAAACAGTTTCGATAAGTTAATCATAAAACTCAGATTTGCGGTCCGACATAAAGGTGGTATACTTTGGTATACTTCAATCTTCGCGGCATAGCACTGCTCTCATGGCTCGGCAGCTTCCAGAGGAGCACTGGTCTCAAGCGCGATACGCATGCCGGCAACTTATATCAGCAAGAAATTGCCTTCAGGAAACAAGGCATTCTGCATTCTCGCACGCTCTAACGATGTGGGCATCTTTCGAGACGAGAGATCGGGCACCTTCACCGTGATTCGTCCATCTCATCCAGATTCACGAAGTAACCGCGCGCTGGCGAATGCGCGTACGTCTATTATCACACATTAGTAGAAGCTGAAATGTTGGCGGTCAGCTGCGAATAATGTAAAATACACTCGCTCTCAGAAACATTGTATCGCGCACGAATAAGACTGCGTCGCGCACTTCTTTCTCTCCTTTGAATACAGATGAGAGAGCAGTGTGTACCACAAATTCTATCTCTACTACATAAAATATAAATCTCTTTTTTACTTTTCACTACAGTAACGAATTTAATAAATATAAAGCCATATACGGAAAGAACGATTTTGCTAAAATATCTAAAAATTTAAGTAGATATAAATCTAAAAATAATTTTGCTGGACAATTATATAGAAAACTCAAGTACAACGAGCAAAATTTTAATACTTTAATGTCAGCTTGAGCGTTCCATGTAATTATTTTAATGGTCCAGAAATTATTTTTTAGATCTATATTTAACTAAATTTTTAGATACTTCAGCAAAATTATTCTTTTCATATAAACACAAGAGAAGTCATTAAGCAAAGAAGATCTTTTAAATCTTGATTATTATATATAAATGCAAAAGATAATTTTATCGATAACATTTTTAGAATTAAACTATATAAAAGATTAACACATGTAATATGTTCCAAATTAAAAAATATAAAGAAAAAATGAAATATATATATATGTATATTTTATGTGTTTATTAAAAAATGCGTTACTGGTTCACTTTACTGTCCTTTATCAAACTATACAAATCTCACCCGCAGTTTCATTCTTCCTCTCCGTCTGTTCATGCCATCTCTTCTTCTCTTCGTCTTTTCTTTTCGCTTTCTTCGTTCTTTCTTCCACCAATCTGCTTTCCGCTTCTCCATCTTATCTGTACGTTTCACTCTCTTTGTCGAGCGTCTTTCCTCTTTCACTGACCGGCTGAGCGCGTTATTTATTACCCCGCAGAAACGACCGCACAAAACTTAAAGCCCGTACGCGTGTACATTTTCTGTGTGCGGCTTTTTATACCGTACATTACAATGCACGCGCATGCAAGCATTATACTGTCCGTGTGATTCATTACCAGCTGATCCTCCGGGCTCTTGAGAAAATACGGAAACTATAATTGCGCGAGACTTATGATGCACATGGCGCCTCATACGCGAGACCATTTCATGAATAACGTGCGCGCGACGTTCGAGAACGCAAAGTATTATGATCGCTGCGAGATTGTATCGCTCGATCTCTTCATTCGGCTATTCTGCCGTAGCCTTCGAACGTTCTCGTTGAACGCTACACGATTTGTAATCGTTATGTCATACAAGCCTCTATGGAAAATTGCATTTCAAATACGCAAAATAGACGTTGATAAATGTACGCGTATAATTACATTATGTATTTATGAACATTTAAAAATATTGTAAAAACTCGAAAGGAAATAATTATGTGTCAGAAATTTGAGAAAAAAATAGTATTTTATATTTTTAAAAATTTTTCTTTATAAAAAAAGATTTTTGTCCGAATTTATTACTCATCACAGAAATCACGTTATGAAGTCGAGTTATAAAAAAATATCGAATATCTAATGCTTAGATATATTTAAAAGCCACTCCTTGAAGTCTTAAGTCTTCACGCTGTTAACAGAATTAAATCAGCTTCCTCTTGTAGAAAGATTCAATATCTAGCTTCTAATACACATAAGCAATTCTTGGAATTTTTTCTGACGTAAGAGCTTTGTGTTTACCACTGATCCGACAGAGATTGGCGGCTCTATCGGTCTGTAAAAAAAATGGATCGTTCCCGTACGTCAATTTTAATCTCGATCACGCCTGTTACGCGTGAATTATGATGGAACAAAGATGACCTAGTAATGATACGACGCAATCAAAAAATGGTTAGATGAAAATTATTTTAATATATTATTATTTAAAATTATTTTGGTATGTTGTATACGTTTCTCACAATTTTATTGAAATAATTACACTGAGAGAAAAATGGTCTGGATTGGATTAAATAGTAATTCTGATGACAAATAGACGAATCAGAATTTTCTGATTAAATCTACTAGAATTCTAGCCAGAGATAACTAGAATTCTGATTGATATAATTATTTTGAAATAAAAATTTTTAGTAGATTTTATCAGAAATATATTACATCAACTAAAATTTTAATAAATTTAACCAGAAAATTCTAATTCGTTCATTTCAAGAAACTTTTTTTCAGTATACAAATATATGCACATAGTATATACATAAATTTCATTGTTTTATTTCATTGTTTTATTAAATGAATTATTTAAATTCAAACCTTTAAAAAAAAAATAAAAAAGCTGCCAAGTGTGCGTGATCCTCAGAAAAATCGTTATACAAATATTATACGCTTGTATGTGTGCTCCTCAAAGAAAAAAATGACTTCCTATTCCAAATCTATTTTTCCCGAACTATCAAAAAATAATAATTTTTTTCAAAAAGTGTGTGAAATTTTTGCCAAACAGAAAATATATTTAGTTGAAGCTAATGTATAATTATTTTTAAACGGAAATGGAAATGAAAACGGATACAGAAACGGAATCGCAAATGGAAAATGGAAACGGAAACGGAAACGGAAATGAAAAAGTCGAACTAAAGTCGACTACAAGATATATTTCCGTATTGCCGAAAATACAATATGAAAAAGATATCTTTCCATTATTTTGGTATATTTTATCATTCATTCGCGAGCAGTACACGGGGTCGCCACCAGACGGTCGATTCAGTTTCTCGTATTTGAAAATCATACAGGATAGAATAAAAGTGCAACATTATGAGAAATTTTATTCGTGTTTTAATGAATACTAATAAAATCATTTTTTGTAATCGAGTACGCAAAGGAGACTACTATGAAAGATAATGGTTCTTGCGCATAGGTCAAACATTGCAGGACCCAGAAATAGAATGTATATTATCAGTCATGCAATTTCATTTCGTTTTGTGTAAAAATTAATTTAGGAATTCGATATTATTAAACGTTATATGTGCCGAAATATGAAAATTAAAAAAAGTCTTAAAAACGACTAAAAGATATCCAAAGAAGTTTTCGCATTCGCGTTGCGCCTCCACTTGGCGCGAAACACTACCGTATCTTTTAATTTTATTTCTTTAATTGTAACATGAAAAATGAAAAAACACACTTTTCATCATCTCTGAATGACATGAATGAATTGTTGATGTCTACGCACGTCTATATTTGGAACTTATGGCTACCATTATTAATATATAAGGAATGTGTAAGGAATAGGATGTGTTGGAAGGATTAATAATAGAATCGATTACGTAATAAAGGTCGACGTGATATAATAATTTTATAATAGATTTCCCATTTCTTCTCTATCCGTCTATCTTTCCCTCTTTTTCCTTTTTCTGCTTTCCATAATTTAATTCTTCTCTCCAGACTCTTTCTTTAAAATATCGAAAATTGTTATAGTAACAATTTAATAGTGTTAACAATAAATGGCGATCCAATATCCATCGATCGATTCCAACCAGATCGTTATTACAATAATTTCACTGGTATCCTTTCATTCCGTGTTTTGCATGAATAGATAGCATACATTCACAATTTATTTACGAGCTCGAATTCCCGCTTATTGAGTGCGGATATGATAGACCGTTTCTCCATTTTCCCTTCTCTATCTGTCTCATCAAATGATTTCTGTTGTTTGTTTTTTTTACGCATTGCGTATATCTATGACCACTCATCTACTTTTGCTTCCTTTTTTCTTGAAGTCACACGTACAAAAATTTTTAGTCACAGTTGACCAATCACAATCGAGCACATTCTAACGTATCACATTCTAAAACGTAAGATCGCAATTTTAATTGTAATTAGTTGATTTGTTTACGGTTCTTCATCATGCGATGGCCTTTACTTTCTTCCTCATCCGACCACTCCTCGCCTCTTTTTTCTCTCCCTATCACGCTTTTCCTCCATGGAATCATCAACATTGCAGTCAGGTGCCGCTACTTACACAACCTGGTGAATTCCATCTCCGAGTTCCCGTGCACAGAGAAGAACCGAACCGAACCGAGCACGCACTCGGACGAGGATAGAGGATACAGCAGGAGCGGTTTCTATTTTCTGCCGTTCTGGTGTTCGTGAGCGCGACCGTTCGAGTGGCCGATTTCATCGAGGCGGACGCTGCCGCTGCTGCTGCCGCGTGTATGTCGATTTATAGCATCGCGGTCCATTAGAGATAATTGTTGTTGGTCGATATCCGATGTGTGTACCGAACGCGATACAAAGTCGTTTTTCCCTCTTACATGGTGTGTATCCGCGCGCGCGGTTCGGACACGCGGCCGCCATCCGGTACGGTTGTTTTATTACGTGCGAAATTTTTCTACAGGCTATCCGTGCGCGCGCGACCATAGACGTACACTATCCACACATGTATAAATGTATATTGAACATACCATTATTGGCGTCCGCTTGAACGAACTAGTTTTATAGTGGTCGTTGTAAACGCCGACCGCCAGAGGAACCCGGTTAATTGGAATGTTGCTCCTTCGATTAAACTATTAAAATAAAATCTCGATGTGTCGGCTTGGAAAAGCTTCTTTTTCTTCCCTTTTCTTCTTTCGTCGTGGCATTCGTACGGAATCGTAATTTACACTTTTTGATAAAGAAAGAGAGGAAGAGAGAGAGAGAGAGAGAGAGAGAGAGATAAATATCGCTATTTATTAAGCACTTTAGACATCTCTCTCTCTCTCTCTCTCACTGATATTATATGCATAATTTACAACTTGAATTATTACATTTAGAAATAATCAAATAAAATAACAATTAAAAATAAAGATACAAGAGAACAAATAAATAAAAGGAAAAAATAAATAAGAAGATACAGAAGAAACTGAACAATAAATTAAAGAATTAAAGAAAAATAAATGCTACATGCACAATTGATTGAAAAAACTTGATACGCAGGTATATAAAAGTGTGTTAGTGTGTGTAAGTGTAACTGTGAATGAGAGTGTGTGAAAGAAAGAAATAATGAGAGAAAAAAAGAAACACAAGTTTCTTAGAAAAATCTCTTATTTTTGAATCACGATGTCTAACGATACAAGAAATATCTACTAGGTTTATAAAGAAGACACAAAAAAATTGATGACATTTTTAGTCTTACGAATCATAAATATCGCATAAATTTGTGATATTTATTTAAAACTACATATTACATATATAAAATTTAATTATTGTATATCGCATTTAGATTAAATGCGATATACAATAATTAAACTTGTAATATTGAATATTAGCAATTTTAATCTAATATTAAAAATATTTAGTACAATATATTTAAAATGCAGGAAATTTGAGAAATTCATAGTTGTTTCCAATTATTATCTCTTGAAATTATCTCTTGAAAAAAGATCAGTTTCGATTCATAGAATTTATCATTAAAATATTGAAATTATCGTTTCCAGGATATTTTGTATCATTTAAGTTTTTTGACTTGTTTGTATAGCCGAGGCTGTTCCACGATATAAACGGGAAAATGCAAATCGCCGTATCTCGATCGATTTCCTTCTTACTGTTATGTTTTTTTTTTATAAGCTAGTAGCTTTTCGCTTGCGCGAGCACAGCTACCGAGGTAGCGCCCGACCAGATCAGTAATCTCTCTTGTGCCGGTTATGGTGCAGGTATTAATCTTACGCAATTCATCTCGTTGAGCTTGTCTGGCTTATTAATCCTAATAACGACAGTGCGATTCACTTTTCGAGATTCCGCGTATGGCGAACAAGCTATTACCGTAGAAGGCGAATGAAAAATCGTACGCGTTTCTCTCGATTTTGTTATTTTTGATAATACCGTAATGCGAGCAATTCGCATGATCAGTATCTCTCCGTAAACTTGCAAAAGCGTAACGAATTGGCGGCACGCATGTAGCGAGATAAACATTCTTCCTCTTCAGCTTGATATAAAAACAAAAGGAGAGGAAATAGTTATAATTAAAAATATAAAGATGCAAAGATAAATAATAATTTTACATAGCAAGTACATACCATCTTACATCACGAGAATCAACAGAATCTTCTATTCCATTACGACGAGCTTTCATTAAAAGGCCGAACTAATAAACGTTAACGAAACAACGTATGAATTATGACTTCCTGCGATTCCCTTCTAAAATTTCGCGCGATCGTCAACTTCGGTAAGTGCACATAGATGAAAGAGAAATCACGCAATGCAAATAAATACAGGACAGTGTACGGATATATTTTTACTTAAATACTTAATCTCACGGCACGTTTCTTACGCATTTATTTTCGTTATTTAATTCTCCGGTACTACGTAAAGTAGTACTGGAGAATTAAATAACGAAACTACTACGTAGTCCCACGAATCATTGCTATATAAGATTATAATCTAGCAAATCAGCCCATTATCCCATTTTTAATTTAAATGACTTTTGAATTTGCATAATAATTAAATATTAATAAACGGCTCGTGTTTCTTAAGAAAAAAAAGATATTTTCGCAAGATAAATATAAAATTTTAAATACAATTCCTACACATACATTATGTTAATATGTCACTAAACTATACATTACTCTAAATAGTAATGTATAATTCAATTCGTGTAGCTCGACAATGAAAAGTTAATTGAAGGCATTTTTCGTTTTAGAAACACATATACATTTCGAAGATTGCATGTCTCTCTCTTGGCACAAAAAAATATATATTAAATAAGGATGCGAGAAAACGTCTGTATCGCAGTTTACACTTTCAGCAGAATAAAACGGCTTCCGCGCATCTGCCGGCCGTTTAAAGGCGACTGACAGTAATATTCGAGTGCCCATAGAGAAAGTGGCCGTTTCCTATTTTCCCTCGTCGCACTTCAAAAGACCAGGCGCGCGCGCGGCGTCCTCGAGCCGCACTCTATGTGGCCATGTGGTGATTTTAGTGTAACAATTCTCTTAAACTGGGTGGGTTTACGTTTGCGCGGCCCGCACAGGAGCGGTTGTAAAGGGGCGTCGATTGATTGATATTCGGATCGCGTCTGTCTTTAGCCGAAAAGATTTTAACGTTCCTCTATAGAAGCGCATCTTCTCTTAGCGCGGAAGAGAGGTATAGGTTGCCAAGACGCCGAAATACTATGTGCCGTCTACTCGCGCGACGAGTGATGCACTCCACGCGCTTTCTTTGCCGCCGCATAAACGTATGCGTGCGTCGTGATACGCATTACGCATCGTTCACCATCCGCCACGGCGCAGAGAAAGAGAAGCGTACGTTGATGCCGTCACAAATTCTTTTGTAGACCCATTCACGAAGGAAAGTTCTGAAACGGACCTCTTTCTAATCAGGTCAGCCTGTTCTTAAGATAATATCCTCTCGACTAGTTAATGGGAGACGACAGCACTGAAGTTTCTAAATTACTGTCAACGTAACGGACAAGCGTTTCCCTTCCTTTTGTGTGCGATTGTAATCTTATTCTATCTTACACACTAAGCACTTGGAGCGAAGGACCATGTCGAATGAAGAGAAGCTGTTCCCGACGAGCGCAGTGCAGAGTTGCGCGAGGATTCGCATAACAGTAGCATTGCATCACCACCAGTCTTGCCACGACCATATATGTTTCTTTGCTCCTAGTAGCTTCCTACATCTCGTGATAACGTTCTTTATAAGGCTTGGATCTTCTACAAACGTGATCACACGTTCGACCAGGTGAAAGAACGCAAAGTCATTAAACTTATTACAAATGTAACTAGAAATATCCTTAAATGATAAACATCTATATTTATCGCCATCTAATTTATTAATACAAAATTAATGGTACGTAATGAATGTATAATATGTAATATGCTATGATATGTCAATATTATGTAATAAGCTATAATATACAGGGTGCTCTAAAATTCGCAACTTAAAATATTATAGTAAGAAAATTTCCGAAAAATTAAATAAAAAAGAATTATTGTAAATTTTTATTTTAAACAATAGTTTCTAAGATAATAAGGGTTTAAATATGGCCAGTTATAGGCTACGTTTAGATGGCCACTTATCCATAAATCGTACATGCGGTAGATTGGTGAATGCTAATGAGTGAACACTTCAACGAGCTCAAAAATATTCACAGGTGATCATCTAAACGTAGTCTGCAATTGGCCATATTAAAATTATATTTTAGAATATTCCTATTATTTTAGAATTCCTTAAAATAAAAATTTACAAATAACATTTTTCGTTAAATTTTCAGAAACTCACTATAATGTTTTGAATCGTGAATTTTGGAATACCTTATATAGTTTTGATTATAACAAAAGCATATTATAAAATTTTCAGTATTGACTTGATTGACAGGGTATTGACTTGACAGAAGTAACTGATATACGATATGTCAGGTCCTATAATATTTGCATATTAAATCGATATAGCTGAATTCATTGTTGCCTCTTTTCCGCGAATTCTTTCATTTTGCTCATTTTGTGCTGCGAAAATAACAATCAGTACAAGATGTTTTAACGACTAAAAAGTAAATTATCGTGATTAATCTATATATTTGTGTACTAAAAGTATATATGTATACTTTTTGTACAAATATAAAACAATAACAGTTAAATAGCGCGCATATATATCTATAGATACTATAGATATATTTTATGTACTAGACAACATAGATGATTCTTGTCTAGTACATAAAATAACGCATAGTAATTAGCCAGAGGAGAAACAAGGGGACATACACACGCCGCTTTTCATCTACATAGCTTTTCGCAGTAAAGTTATTTCAATGTCGGAAAGGAGTCGTAAGAGAGCGCGAAGGATATCTGGCAGGCACATTTCCACGGTCGGCAGTAAAGCCGGCTAACAGTGGCGCACGAAAGTAAATGTTATAACAAACATAGTGAGCAGAGCTCACGACGCCCCGCTATTTAACATTATTTAGTTTGCTTTGTGGACGTTTAAACAGTGCCTGCCTACTTTTTGTATGGATATTTGATGTACCTCGCCAGCTTCAAGCTGCTATGTGCGTATATACACGTATATACACGAGGATGCCGTGTTTGTTTTCTAGGTGGCGGTGGATGAAGTAAGGATAGTCAAATCGTTCAGTGATACATATGCACACGCACCTAATAATGAACTGCAGACCTGCAATACTGTATTTTGATAAGAATATCAAGAAATCGTAAAATATTTTCCTCGTAGATAAAATCCAAAAACAACGCGAATAAGCATAGATAATAATTTGTACGGATGATAATTTATACTTAATGGCTCGGATACAATATAGACTTGGACAGATACATGCTGTACTAAAGAAGATGTAAGACAGATATTACGAATTCAATGCGCTGCAATAACGTTAGAACGAATACAAAATCGTGAGATCGCATTCGTCGTTCTTGGGAAAATAGTGATTCTTTCGTTTTCGGCCGATATAGCACTGTATTTTTTCTCCCAAAGTAAGGAACGTCCGGCGCGCAGAGATTTACACGCGTATTAAATTACACGTGACTTTGTGACACGCAAAGGAGCCTTTTCTTGGGCAGAGTAGTACAGGACAAGGCGCGTATCGTGTAAGAAACCCGCGACTGTTCGTCGGGGCATAGAAATCAAGATAGAAAGCTCGTATACCTGCACACGGTGGAGACAAATGGTTGTGACGTACGGCGTGAATTCTCTCCCGCGCGGGACTCCCGCTTAAATCACACCCGGAATATTTACGGTACGGCGTATCACGTTTCAATATATCTTATTGTGGCCGCGGTCCCGCCGCGTCCGTAATGAAAACGTGTTTATGTAACGCCCGGTATGTCATATTCCAATGTATCAAGCGCAGGAAGGCGCGGAACCGAATTAACGGCGGAGCATTAGATTTATTGTCGAGTGCGCACTGAGCTTTGTTAGTTAATGAGAGAGCCTATATCGTTCCATTGTGGCATCACGCGGCCGATAAAAATGGTCCTACTTGGGTGACATCGGTATTCTCGTGAGAAGAGAACGATTCCGCCGTTACATCTCAATGTCATAAATCTATGATTACTATGCGTACTCGTAGTAAAGCAAAATTAATGAACTGCGGAATGCGTTTCTTATGATTTCATCCTGCTACATTGTAAACTTCCGCGTCTCACGTTAATTTTAGAAATGTACAACAGAAGTCTATAGCGGGCTCCAAGATATCCCGTTACCTCTCTAAACTTTTCCTCTCATCCATATTTTCAAGTGTAGATGATAGAAATTCGTTCAACGGAATCTTCGGATTCCGGAGGAATGTCTCGGAGACATTTAAGCATAATCAACGGTGTTAGGCACCGTTAAGATGTACAAACTCGCACTATAGAAAGAGAGTTTAACAAGACAGTTTATGCCAAGTCTCGGCATAAATTGACCCGAAAGTCTAAAAAAGGTCACACTATTAGGAGATACGAGAAGCGCTCACTCGCGCGAGAAACAAGGCGACGCAGGTCTTCTGAATTGGCAACTTGGAAGCGCGTACTGAGAAAGGAAGCGCGCGTCACACCATGCTTTCACGAACGACGTTATACCGTGCTACCGTAAACGGGGTGCCGGCGAGCCCATTTTCGCGTTACGCAAAGTCTCATTAGACATCCTATTCTCGGACGTGCGTTTTAATCGAGCCACTCGTTCCCCGGCCGTGAGCGAGTGAGCGAGCGAGCGAACGAGCGAGGTGCAACGTCCTTTAGGCCGGACTCTCCTCGTATTCTCTCTATCGGAGAGCCCCTCGTCTAGATTCACAGTCCGTTTCAGGCACTGAAACGAGAGAGAAGTGAGAAGGGACCTACTTTCTATCGTAGTTAGCCTACTGTTGGCGGACACCGCACGGCTCCACAGCATCCGGCAGCGCCCGGGGCGAGCCATCACTCTCGCTGTGCGAGATGAGATCTCCGTGAGCCAGGTGTCCATTGTTGCTTTTTCAACGCGGTTTCTCTATGACTATCACGTAAATCATGAAGCTATACCTACTCAATGCGTAACCACTGATCCTAAGCCTACGAATTTCCGTAGAGGATTACGATGACCGCGTGTCGACGTGACTGCCACGTGCTGGTATTTCCGATTTACGGGGAATCTCGCGCGACTTCTCCGCAATGATCAGAGATGGTCACGTCGGCAGTGTAAAATAAATTATATAATAGGCAGCAGCCACGTGGCAAAAGACGACTCAGCGTGCTGACTTCACGCTTGGTCATCATGGCTGACGATGGCTCTTTAAGCACTGTACGTGTTATTGAAAGAAAAGAAACGATGACATTATGTGCATTTCCATATTTCTTATATGAGTATATACATCGAAATAAAATTAGGGTTGCCACAGAAAATGAATTTTCAAATTCCTTTTCCTGAGGTTTTTCAGATGAAAATGGAAAATTTTCCATGAGTGATATAAAATATGTAAATTTTTACACTTAGATTCAAGGATTGTAGGAAAGCTAGTCTATATTATTAAAAACAATGGAAAAAAGCTTAGTAGCATAGTACAATTTTAGGCAAATTCAAACCAGCAAAAAATAAATTAGTTTTGAAAAAAGAATGCAGTTATAATGAAAAAGAGGGATCAAATAATAATAATAACTGAATAAATTATAAATTTTAATTATTTTATTAAAATCATTTAAAATGATCAAGTTTTGAATGTATTTGACTATAAACAGATATAATATTTAAAAACAGATATAATATTTAAAAAATCATAACAATTATTTAAAATAGGAGCAGTTTCAGGAAATTGTGAGCAAATTTCGAAATTCCAGACTTTTTTTACATTTTCCTCTAACTTTTCCCGATTTTCTTGGTTTTCCAAGTCTGTCGGTGTTTCCCTGAAAATATTTTTACTTAATAGATCAAAGACACGGGAAATGAAGAAGCGAAAATATAAGTTTATCCTGTTGTAATATTAAATGAGAGAAAGTTGCGCGAAAAAAAGTTTAACGTTGAAAACTAGCGGTGAAACTGTAGAAAAAAAAAAGAATTCGGTTTAGACATTTGCATAATTAATTTATTACATTTCTCCGTTTGTCTCACACGATAACAGTTCTATATACTGTCGATAACATTTTCGTGTAAAAAGAATGATGTTAGCGGAACCTGCTTCGAAGCGAATCGCATTAAACCTGATAAAAAATAGTAAAAAGACTGGAGGATACGATTTATGCAATTTCCATCTCACGCACATTCCTGGTTAGTCCTTAACGAGTCCGTAAATAACCACGAATGCTCCCCTCGTTGTAAAGCTAACTCATATGCCCCATAAACGAGCAGTAGACACGGGATTTGTGGAGTGTAAAGTATCAACGTATTGCTAGATACATTTACCTGCGGTCATGAAGCTGCGCATATGAAGTTCGTGCGTGCGTGCATGCGTGCGTGCGTACTTTGGGGATGCTCGACCGTCCGAAGCGTCAATGTTAACTGCGTTCGGCAGATAGAAAACCGTTGGCATGCCTGGTCGGCCACAAAGGCCATTTCAGCGACCACAATGCGCGTTGAAAACACGCACGGCGTATATGCGTATCCGCGGCCGTTTAGGCGCATGCAATATACTCTTACCTGCGCGCGCGGCCGCAAAGACGGGAAAAAGACCCGAGAAAAGTACCCGCGTAACCGCACTTATTAAGACGTCGTTGGTTGGGCGGAATTTAAAGTGCCTACCTAACGTAGTGGTCGAGCACGAGCGGATAGATTATTCCGCATCGGCGTGCTTTCCAGTAAGAAAGTATGATCTTCCTGGTAGTAGCAGATGTCTAGTAAACGAGGAACTGAGAAATGAAGGGATGCACAAATTAAGGGATGAACGTGATAGCGCGATTTACTTGAGTATTTCATGTACTAACAATGCCCTTTATGTTAGTTTCTATCAAAACATGGAAGAAGTTTTATTTAAGTAATCTAAAAATTTAGCTAAATAAAAATCTAAAAATAATTTTGTTAAATCAGCAAAATAATTATGTAAGACGAGCTGATTGATGAATATCAAAATTTTTTGCAGCATTGTCCATCATGTTTGATGGTTCAGCAAAATTATTTTTAGACTTGTGTCTACTTAAATTTTTAACTTATACTTAAAATTTGTTCTTTTCGTGTATAGATTTAATTTATCTTTTTCTAATTTTAAGAATTAAAAAAAATTAATATCAATATTTATTAATATAAATTAATTGTAGCCTCGATGTGATTCTTTATTCTTTTCTAATTCTTAAAACTAAAAAAGATAAAAAGTAAATTAAATCAAGATTAAAGCTATTACATTGATAGAAAAGGCACATTAATAAAATATTGTAAATTTCATCATATCGTATAAAATCTTTTATAGAATATATACTAAAAGAGGAGAATCTAAAACTAATCTTAAAATGACGACTGTATGTTTTTTCATAAAAACTGTATACATAAATTATGTTTCATAAGTTATGTTCAATACACAGTTCGATAACATCTCGCAATAAGAAAACGAGATTGTAGGGAATTGCGCTCTTTATAAAGTTTTAAATTACCGAAATCAAACAAAATAAATTGGACGGGCGAATCATGGCCGAGCTACAGAGCGTAAAATGAAATCTGTGTACATCGATCTATTCACAAGGAATATTCCTTCGTCTGTCGATGAATCTTCTGTCGCGTGGCTGTCGAAGTTATTGAAGGTGAAATAGAGAAAGAGACAGAACGATAGTATGAGTGCGAGGTCCCGTTGAAGGAACGAGAAAGATCAGCAAAGCGAGGGTGCGGAAGGTACGGAGAGAGACCAAAGCGCTTCATGGTAGCTTACATCAAAGAGTCGGCCTTAATAGAAAGCCTTAGAGGCGTTTGTTCGAGTCTCCTCATCTGGCTAAATATTCCTGACTGAGGAGATATCGGCGGGCCAAGATACACAGCACGGTGCGGATCTTACGTATAGAACAAACAGCCCGGGCCCCGGGAATACGCTTCCGTTTCTCGTGCCTTCTGGGTAACGACCGCGTATTCGCATAAGTTTCCGCGAGTTTCTGCAATCTGCGTGTACACATATCGAGTCGTTGACTCCAACGTAATAACCAATGGGCGCGTTTTAGTGCGAGCGGCGCGCAACCCCGCTCTGCATGTGCGTCTATGCTCGCGGCGTACGATATGTACGCCTTCTATCATCGCGGAAGAATCGACCCGCCCGCGCCGTGTCGACAGACGGCGGAATTCGACTAATTAATATCAGTGTTGACAGTGGGCCCGACAGTTGCCGCGATGAGAAACTTGCGAAATTTCGAGTGATGAAGGAAGGAAGGAAGGAAGGAAGGAAGGAAGGAAGGAAGACGGGAACGGAGTGAGTCTGCCGGAAGTTTGGAAACAGTTCCTCAACACCAACTAAGACGATGTCAAGAAACGATATTGGAGACATCGACGTCGTCTTAGAATATATCAAAATACGGGAATATGTTGAAACTCGATGCGATTTCATTCTACGAGACCTTATATTTTTTGCATTTATTGATAATTATGTGAACAAAAAGAAATTCTATTTAAATCAACAGAATGGCCCAACAAAATTTATAATAATCCAGGCAGAAGTTATTCGATCTCATCAAAATACGGTTCTTAATAAACCCTTTTGTTGGTTTAATTAGAGCATTTCTCATTCTTTTCAAGTATAATTCTTTTTTACTGATTACCATCCCCTTTTACATTAATTCTAGGAAAAATTAAATTATAAAATTTCCTCCGGTAAAAAGAGCTGAATAGTAATTAAAGAGTACTCGCATGAATTCCAATTCTTACTAACATTTAGCTGCACAAATGTATAATTAATCTTCGATTGGATGCCAACGTATTTACTGTAAATCATTAAAAAAAAGTACTCCGCATGCGCAACGCCGATTAATACCTGTGGATATACAACCGCGAAACCATACGCGCGTTTGATTGATTTAAACAGTCCCCCTTATCCTCTGACAGATACAAATGAATCGGATGCGTCCGTTACTAAGCGCCGTACAGATGTAATCCTTTAAAGGGATATTCGGCCTGCGATTCGCTTCGGTTAAGCTATACAAATAGACGTGGGATGTTCGCAATCAGTGTTGGTCTCTCTCTGCATACTGGGGTGGGCCGACGCGGCTATTTATAAATGAGTCCTCACGCAGAACACACCCTTTGACGAATCAGCAATCTTCCGTTATTATTCCACCATTCAGATACTCGCGGCACTCTGCACGTACGCCATCATACAGACTCCCGAAATTACGTCCGAATGTAATACCTTGAAGTGATATTATATTCGCATCATACCTTCCCTGGCGATCTGCAATTAGTAATGTCCACTGATATTAGAATTACTTGTATTTAAAAAAAGATGGTTACTCTTTAATAATAACTGGCGATAATAGAGCTCTACAAAATTTTGGTGTACTTCCAAAATAAGGGTATATTGGCTAGTCTAGTTAAATAGAATTCTAGTTGAAAATGATAAATCAGAATTTTCTTCTTGAATCTATTACAAATCCAGTTGAGAATAATCAGAATTTTGATTAATATGATCAAAATTTTCTGGATCATTCATTTTTAATTAGAAATTTTTCTCAATATAGCAGTGTCAAATTAGGTCAATTTCTCGAGCAACTTCGCTGAGAGGTATAGAGAGTATAAGCCGCTAATTACTCCCGTTTTAGAAAGCGAAGCCTTTAATTTGAATATCAACGGGAAGGAGTAACATTATGCTTAACAATTATTCAGGCACGGCGAGAGGCGGGCTCATGAATTAACAAGATATCAGTACCTTCTCCCGCCGACCATCCCCGACACTCTCCCACCCTCCCAGTCTCCCACGGAACGAGCTGGTACTGCGAATCATCGTGCCAAACGACCTCTGTAACGACGAAGCATCCACCGTTTGTTTGTACGCTTACTTTACCGATCCCGCCTTCTCCCTGTCACTCCTTCTCACTCGCTCTTTTCCGTCGTCCTCTTGCACGGAGTCTTCCGGCATTGTTTAAATACAATTTTGTCGTTTACTAATTAATGCGTCGTACACATCAAAGAAGATGTTTATTGGTTCATGTGATACTAAAGAGACGGTAACGAAGAGGTAACTCACTAAGGGAACGCTTGAAGGAGCTAGGAAGGGTGGCCCGGGCATTGGTTTGAGAAGCGGTGAACGCCCATGAAAATATCTATATAGACGCAGGAAAAGTATTCTCTCTCTCTCTCTCTCTCTCTCTCTCTCTCTCTCTCTCTCTCTTTTCTCTATTCGTTCTCTCCTCCTTTCTTGCACTCCTCTCTGTCTTTCTATCTGCCTTGCTGACTCTTCTCCTTCTTCTCCGCCATTCGTTTCCCGTTTCTCCTCTCGGCTTCTCTCTTGTTCCGTGTTGCTCGTTGCTCTTCTCCTCGACAAACGACGGTAACCACCCACAGACTCATCAACTAACTCTGTTCCAGAGTTACCGAACGACGAACCCTCTTTCCATTCCCCTCTACCCACGGTCCTTTTCTCTCTTTCTATTTCCGCCTGCTGTGTCTCGGGTTTTGCGGACATGCGGCGTGACATCGCACGGCGTCGCCGAATCAGTCGTAGTTGGCTTCGTAGTTTTCGTTCTCAAACGGAAAACGGAATACAAACATCCTTGTGAACGACAACGATCAGTGAACGGTGCTAGTAAGCGGCGAAGGCAAGCAGTAAGTTGTTCAACCGCGTGATTCGCAGGTTCTCTATCAGATTTAATTGGATAATCCTTCTATTTAGAGGTCACATCATAAAGTTGAGTTTCCCGATTCACATGTTTCATCACGTAAATTAGGAGAATAAGATAGACAATTCTTTCTCGCAATATATTTTTTTTTACAACGTTTTTAATTTTGCGTAATAAAAATGATCAAAATGAAAGAAAAGAATGTCACAATTTAATACGCTTTTTACTTTAGTCATTTTCATGGTTAAAACGAAAGCTTACACTATACAATGCATTAAATGACATATTGAAAGAGCGGATTACAAAACGCAACCTTTCGTAATGAATGAGAGCAGGAGGCAACACTTTGGTGATAACGAGAAGGGAAGAAAATGCGGAGTAATGAATGCAGGATCATAGCACAGTGGTAAAACGAAGGTACAAAAGCGGATTAGAAAGTATGATGGAACAAAAGCGCATTGTGATTGATCAGAACTCTAGATATAGCCTGTTGATATCATTATTTCGAATCAATGATATAAATTCTCTGTCTAAGCACTAAGCGATATGTAGAAAAAAAAACGAGGAATCGAGAACGAAAACAAATCGAGAAGGATTTAAAAATGAACAAGGTAGAATAAAATGACGTTAATGAACGAAATTTATCTAAAGCGAAACAAGAAGATCAGAAAAAAAATTTAAAAGCTAATTTAAAAAACAATTTGTAAATTCGCAGAAAAAATATTCGTATCGTAGACAAATAAAACATTGCAAAAGTAAAAGCCCAAAGATCAAGAAAAATGGCGGTTCTTTTAATGGCTTGTTTACTTGAGATTGTCGTTCTTCGTGCATACGATTTATGTTTCCAATGAGCAAATCCCGAAAGCATCCTGAAATTAAGAGAGGGACAAACAAGCGAACGACACAAGAAGGGGAGACAGCAACGGCCTATGAGGGAATGAGATGTAAGGCCGAAGGACGAGGGTCAGGAGGCCGTGGGTCCATGTGATAATGTTGTGCTCCGCCGACCGAACGAAAACGGTATCGAGGGGCTCTCCTCGTCGAACGGGACGCATTATGCTCGACAGAACAAGAGGAGGCGCGCGTTGGCCGTTCCGTGCCCTTCTTCTGTCAATAGGCTCGATTTCCCTTTCAAGTTGTCAACTCTTTTTGTGTGCCCGGCAAATTGTCGCCGACGGTGGAGACGAGAACTATAGTTGATGTTAACAGGAGAGAAAGAGAGAGAGAGAGAGAGAGAGAGAGAGAGAGAAGGAATGAGAGAACTGGGAGATAAATTAACATTATTGTTGCGACAAAGACGGGGGGTACCAAGCCCACCCAGACTGTCCTATGCGTCCCCCGCGGGAGCCGTAGCTACGTAAACAATTCCACTTGATGATCGGCTCGTTTGATGTCGCCTGATTACCCTGTGCAAACAATCGTCGATTCTCTCTATGGAATATCACGATATTTTCTTCCACTCGTTCCCAATTCTCCCTATCACCCGGAAAAAATGTCCCTTGCGCGCTTCCTCTCTGAGACTAGACGTTAAGCCCATTCTGCAATTGCGTAAGCGTAGTTGTAAGTGATTGTAATTGTAAGACCAATCACAGACGAATATGAAAAGAATATTAGATTGTGATTGATCATTTCTTGCAACTACAACTACTTACAATTACACTAAATAATGAGTTTTGATGATGACATCCGCGAATGATCATCATAAAAAAAGGAAATTTCGATTAATTCATATAGAAATAAAAACAAAATGTTCGCATTCTCCCGTTATAATAAAATTCTTTTTTATATTTTCATACAATTTGTATGCAAAGTGTATCTGTACATTTTTTTATTAAATTTTATAAGAGTATTACGAAGAAAGTATTATGAAGATACATATGCATTAAGAAGGATAAAATATATAAAAAATCCTCCGGAACTTTTCTTGATCGACTCGTTCGGAGACGCTCTTATTACTAAACTCGAACAAAACAGCCTTTCACGCATGAATTCACCGTAGATTACCTTCCACTCACTTTACTCCTACACGTGTGATTGTACATACATTTGTCACGGCAATATCGATCTGTAACATTATACGAATATAAAAAAGTCTAATGGGAGAGTCTCTCGTAATAAACGCAGTATGCGCGTCGCATTTTTGTTGACCATTCCATGATCAATCTTATTAATTACCACTTAAAATCTCCAAACCGAGAACCCTCCGTCTTTTTCTTCCTACCTTCCGTTTTATTTGATGATGCAGACATTATACGATTTTCCCACTCGGTCCACGATCATAGGAAAAGAAACCACATACCGTTCTGGAAGTCCTTCGACTTCGATAAAGCGAAAAGTACCCTCGAGAACCCGGTTGGTCTTCCCGTCTATCTACTTATACACGCGCGTCCTTAATTAGAGTGCCCCCGCTCGGCGGTCGAATCCGCCTTACGTAAGAGTCGTCGTCGGTCCTCGCGTCGTCACAATGGGCGGCGATAGGCAATCATAAAGAGATTCACTGTTTTGGACGCGGGCGACGCGTAATCTGAATAAAATATACGATCGAGTAGATGATAGATAAAGGACAATGCCCTTTTCATCGCGAAATGGAGGGATGCGAAATAGAGCGCGAGGAGGGAAGCAAGAGGGCCCGAACGAGCGAGGAGTACTCCGACTTTCAGCGAGTCGACAAAGAGGCTCCTTCTATGCAAATTAAATGCTGTTTCCATAACCATTCGTCCGTTCCATTGAGTGAGGTTCGGTTCTTTGTCATCAAGGTAAAGGGAACTTGCACAAGGGGCCGCGTTCGCTCGTTCGCTCCGACCAACCAACCAGCTAACCAACCCAGCCGCCGAACCAACCACCACCCACTCATCCATCCGACCACCACCCGTCCACAAACTACCCTTCTGATTTCAATAACCAAAAGCTTCGCTCCTCTGTGTGATGCTAATAAAAAAAAAATCTCTTTTTTCCTCTCATCAACCTTGATGTTGTCTTCCTTCTTTCTATTCTCTTTTTTATTTGCTTCTACTGTGACAGAAACTAATATTTCGGATAGCTCGGCAAAACTGATCGATTATTATTGTGCGATTTATAGAAATTCTGCTTTGCTATTTATATATCTATGATTTGCATTGACTGTATCTTTTTGGGATATCGCTAAAAATATAAATCATATTATATTCCAACAATTTGATGAGTTACGTAGAAATACTAATATAAATATAAGTAATGAACGACTAAAAAATATATATTTTATAGATTTTAAAATCGATAAAATTTCTTTTAGATGTAATATTAGACTAATAATATTAAATATGTATAGCAGAGAAATCTAACTTAATAACCTTTTAAATTATTTGCTCGTTCAGTTTGATTCGACAGACTTCAAATGTCATACTTTAATTTTATAAAACCTGAATAATTAATATTCACTCATTGACAGTAATAACACGGAACATAATGAAATGAAAAGAGAATTAAACGCTAACATTTTAAACTTTTAAAATTAAAAAAAAAAATTTTACATTTCTCTCTCTTTACATTGATAAATTCTATAATGCGTTTATACATTTTTAAAACGTATTTCGAGAGAGAGAGAGAGAGAGAGAGAGAGAGAAACTCAAATATTCATATTATCACAATTATTTTATCACGAATTATTGATTTAAGTGTAGTTCGCAACAAAAGTTGCAAAACTGTCTTATTCTCGTTTCTATCAATGGTTGACTTTAATTTTTGTTCAATTTACTCTTCATCTTTTTTCTACTTCTTAGAATTAGAAAAAGATGAATAGTTAGTTGAATTGAAATTAAAATTAATGTACATTGATAGAAACGGACATTAGTCGATTTCGTCAGCGATTTGACTTGACTCAATTTGATTCGACTTTAGAGGCGAGCACGCCGATAGCAATAAAATTATCCAACACAAAGAGCGCCAACGGGCATGCCAGTCGACCACCAGTAATGATGCAGCGCGTTTATGTTAAGAAAGCACACTGATTGCCTCCGAACGGAAGCAAGCTGCTCCTACATCTCGTCGACTCGTCTATATACGTACGCATGTAATCGTCCACGCGTGTACGAACATCGGTAACGCATGTAAGCTACGAAGCCTGACAGAAGAGTTAAGAAAGAATATTTTTTAGTTAGTAACTAAAAGAATTACTAATTCGCTTCGATATGTACAATTATACATCGCAATTGTCATTCACTTAAAGTTTTATATTGCATATATAACAAGAATCTTTTACGACATTTAGAAAAAAATTAAACTCAGGTCAAAGACGCATTTCAATTTTTCATTCTTAATATAAAAACTTGCGACAAAGGAAAGACATGAAGCAATATCTCAGATAATTATCTGAGGTCTAACTAGATAGTTGATAAGACACTAGAACGAGTGCGCTACTGACCGGAAATTAATGATCAACAGCAGATTAAGGAGCATCTCGGGGCTGACGAACAAGAGAATGTGTGGCGAAGAGAAGGAAGAAAGATGGATAAAGCTAGGTCTCGTTAAGTTTCTATCACCTGGCCTCGCGTCGAGAGAGAACGGCGAGACGAAGGACAAAGCGCACAGCAGAGTCACTGGCAAACTATGAAGCGGAAACGTATTTAACCTCTCACCTACATCACATTAACGCCGGGTTACGGGATAGTCTTTTTACGGTACCACGTCCCTATGGACGGTACCAATGCGCAACAACATCGAGCGTTTTACGATACACCGCGACACCGAACGCTCAATCATTTATGATCCCCACATCGTTCGCGGGAACTACTCGACTACGTGTACGGGAACTTGTCGTATCTTGTTCTGTTTCACGGAAAATAAAATGTCGATGAAGCGAAATGAAACAAGCTCTTTTTATACTTGGAATTTTGAAGGACTCATAAATCAAATCCTCACTGTAATTATTTTAATCTTAATTTTTTAAATCTCTAATATTAATATATTTTATATAAAAGTAATAAGACATTGTAGTCTATAAAATTTTGCCTAGAGTCTAGACTTTTTTAAGTCTTGAAAGATACGGATAGGATAAAAAGAATTGATAATACGGGAAACAGGATGGCTCCATTACAATGAGAACATCACGTTGCGCATTGCGGAAGACGATCGCGTGGAAATTGAAGAAAATTACGGCTGCCAGTCGTAGGCACGTGATTTATATTTACACGTTCCCTTAGCTCGCGGCTTTAAGCTCAGTGGTCGACCAGTCGAATGGCTTCGCACAAGGCTGTTACGCGCCTGAAGACGTTATTAGGCACGGCGGCGTATTATACTCTTCAAATCGCACGGTTCAGTCACACCAAACGCGTAAGCACTAACTATAATCTTACAATCTGTTTGAATAGAATATCGATTACCGCGATGTAATTTTTCGTGAAACGCACAGCACTAGTCTGCAATCTAGCTGCTGATTTTATTTTTATATTTCTGAATGATAAATAGATTGTACACAAAATTCACGACTGACATAATCTGGAAAGTAGCAGTTTTACATTATTTATATTTAAATTTAAATTTTATATATTTTACATAAAACGCTAAAGATTAAAAAATTAATTTAATCTTTTTCCTTTTTTTCTTTTTTTATGTCCATATATAAAATATGTAATTGAGGCATGCCACGATAAACACGTTTAAGTGCTAAAATAATAAAATGCATTTATTTTATTATATAAATAAATTGTAAGTGCTAATTGTAAAACTGTATTTTATCACATAATTAATATTTCGTGGAAAAAATGCTACAAGCGGAGAAAAATAGTATTAATACAATTCAAAATAATGTAAATCTAATGTACAATTGGTATTAAACATACATTTTGACTTGCATTTTTATTTGGACTTTCGTATTTTTTCTTTTTGTCATCACGAGAATCATGTAAATCCGGACAAGCTAAAACCGAAGTGCTGTTGCAAAAAGCATCATAACAATATCTGCATAAGACATATGTGCTGCGACGATGCTAGTTAGCGAGACATTTAATTAGGCAGATAAGGCAACCAAGCAACCCGCTATCTCTCGTAGAATTATGCACGGATCATACGAAAGAGTATGCGTGCATGTATATGCGTGCGTGCGTGTGTGTGTGTGTGTGTGTGTGTATGTGTAGCGGTCAACGAGTACTTTACTCGTACGCACAGCATTTCGCGAAGTATCTACTCTAATAAGCCGCATTAAGACGCAGTCCGTCAGTTTGCGGTATTCGCGGAGCTTACCATACGAAATGTTCATCTCAAAGTGAAGCGGAGGACGTTTCACTCTCGAGGGCGCAGTGGAAATAAAGTCGGTATTACGACTTTAGTCCGGCTCCATCGCGAGGGAAATGCATTTACAACTAATATGTATGCTATTCGAAATTCCTGCGAAGTTACCGTGGACGTGGCGGCAAAAACCTACCGTGTCGCTGCGCGTTTTATTAAATTCCGTCCAATATAGTCGGTCTTTACTTTAATTACTCTCGATACGAGAATCCGGGATAACGTTTAGGAGACTGACACGCGCAGTTTGCCGTTTCTGAAAATGCTTTTGCATCGCATCTCGTTAACTCGGAATAAATTGTATTACCCCATCCCCATGCTCGGCAGCAAAATGTTGGAATATCGGTTGCACCTGCTTTAAACTCGTACTTTGCAAATAAATAGCTTTACGTTCAGTTGGAAGCGTGCTGTTTCACTCGTCGATGTCCTTTGTGACTCCTTATTAGGGTACACGTGCCAAATCAGTAGCTAGCTCGGTTATCTGACTAGTAAATGGAATCGCGTGCATTCAGGATTGTCTCGATATCTCGAGCAGCCCACATGAACAACTTCGAGACTTCAAAAGCGCATTACGCACACCCTACACATTGTCCCTTCGACATCTTCGATCCGGTGTGAAGCCAAGATATCTCGTACGTCCTACGTAAAAGATTTAACGTTCCTTCACATCCTTTACAAACACATTCTGATTTACGCGAGCAGCGTATATGTGTTACACATATATGTGTTAATGTGTATGTTTAACATGCAGTTACATCTCAAAATGTATTTATAATATCATACTTACTTCAGCATTTCTTTTAATTCCCATCTTATTAACGTATAAATTAGTCTATTTTATTAATGTATAAATTATTCTCGTATCAGAAAACTGATAACGATAATAAGTAGCAAATCTAGTAAAGTAATACACTGTTAAATATTAAAGAAGCAATGGTAACTCAACTTCTTGAATTGATTAAATAACATTTTCTCTGTTATTTTTAACATCTATACATATCAAAATGTAAATCAATTCCATTTCAATTAAATTTAATTTTCTCAAGTTAAATTTTTTTAATTGCATTGTTTTTAATCAAATATTTATTATTATTAAATATTAATAACATATTGAGAAGCAAAGTGACGATTTACAGAAATGATAAATAAACAATTCAACTAGGTATAACTTGATAATTAATTATGAATATTTGCAATGAATAATAATAAAATACAATCATTAAAAATCATAGATACAGATACTTTAATCATAAGAGATATCGTGCTCTACAAATTCATATCGATGCAAATCCAAAGTGGCATAATAATTATAGCATAGATTTTCCCATGAGAGTGTGATATCGAACACGATACGTGAATTGCATGCTTAGCAATTAAATTCGCGTAGTCATCTGCGTCGAGACGACCATAAAACCGTGCGCAAAACCAAGACCACCATGACAAGAGCCAGTATACTGAGGAATAAATCTCCCGATCGACTACCGGCTGCCATTCACAGTTGCCTCTGCTCGTATATGTGCGAATGAGGGAGCAAGCGAGCGTTCGTTCGTTTATGCGCGCCTCTATATTTAATATCATAAATTATGATCCGTCCGTGAACGGGCTACCAGCAAACCGGACGATCCGGGAATTACTGGAACGTAATTAAGCGTGAAATGCGCCAGGTTCTCCGCGCGCGACAGGTCCGTGTGCTTGCAACGCGCGAGACTGTCGTAAAAAAAAATGCGCGCGAGGAGCAC
>Ga0157363_1000571_pt1 | contig 28584 bp, 26 predicted proteins | sample AttsexASBM1_FD_111477 | JGI IMG/M metagenome (GOLD analysis project Ga0157363, IMG submission 111477) | Fungus gardens microbial communities from leaf cutter ant in Ribeirão Preto, State of São Paulo, Brazil - Atta sexdens ASBM1 | ecosystem: Host-associated > Fungi > Mycelium > Unclassified ... | reverse complement strand
TACCGGTCAGTGAGACTGATGGCACCCGAACCTGCCAGCTACCGCCATACAGACTGCCACGGGTCGTCATACTACCGTCAAGTTTCGCCGGCCAGTCCGGATACTGCTTCGCGGTATTAATGCCACTCAGTGTCAGCTGGCTGTTCCAGCTAATCGCTTTGGTCCAATCCACCAGCGCATGAAGATCAACATTGCCCTGTAATGCCGACACCCGTAACTTATCCAGTGAGAACTGATCGGTATTCCCTTTACCATCCAGGGCAATATCTGCAGGGGGTATGGTGCTACCGGACACCGAAGTCCGCAATGAGATGGTATAATCCGTCGCTTTACCCCCCGTGTTCAGCGCCAGATTTTTCACCAGCCAGTCAGCCTGACCCGTCAGCGGCCAGCGCAACTGAGAACTGTTAAGAGATAACGAGAACGGCAGTCCGGTTACTGCTGGCTGAGCCATTGCCTGCAACTGAGCCTTCACCGGTCCGGAAAGATTAAGATTCAGACTGACTTGTTTTTTGGCCGCTCCCTGCATCACCAGCTTCACTTTCTGGCCCTTCACCGGGTCCATATTGATATCACTGTTCAGCGTCAGATTCAGCGGCCAGTCACCATTCAGGGTTGCCTGACCGGTCGCACTGAGAATTCCCTGCTGAGCGTTCACTTTCAGGGTTTGTAAATCCACCTTATTATCGACGGCCTGAGCTTTCAGCAGCAGTTGGTTGACGGTGAGATCGGTATCCCCGGTCAGGCGCAGGTTTTCCCCGCGGATCTCTTCAATAGTCAGATCCAGCGGTAAACGAAACTCAGGCAGATTCAGTAAGGGTTTAGCAAACAACGCTCTCAGCATCTCTGACGGTGATTGTTCCGGTACCGGCTGAGGTTTCGTCGTTGCGGTTTTCGGCTCTGAAGCCGCAGGATGATCGGTGCCGGTCGCAGCGGTGGCTGTCGGGGTTGTGGGTTGTCCTGCTGTCGCAGCAACATTATCCTTCAGCTTATCCGTCTGTTTAGCCACCGCCTCAGCAGAAGCCTGTTGAGTAGTCGCTTTCGCTTTAGGTAGCGCCAGCAGCAGATCGGCGATTTTGGTCGGTGTCAGCGTTAGCTGACGCCCCTGCCAGTTGAGCCCGGTAGAGAAACTTCCCAGGGCAATCGCGGTATCGTCAATTTTGACACTGACATTATCTAAACCAAGATGTCGCAGTATAATGGGATACGGTGTGGAGATATCCCCGCTACTGCTCTCTTCCTCCGGTTTCTGTGGCGAAGCAGGAGCCATCTTACTACTGTCCACCACCACGCTGACATCTTTCAGAGAAATATCGTTAACGCAGACTGAAGAGTGCAGCAGGCATGAAGCATCCAACGACAGGTGCAGTTCATCACCGGATACACTCACCCCGGACATCTGGTATCTCAGCCCTTTGAGAGTAAGATTGCTCCAGCCACCTTCTACCTGCTGTATTTGCAGCCCGGGCACCCAGCGTGCGGCGCTGTTAAGCACCAGATGCAGGCCGGGTGCTGTACCAATCAGAAAACCCACCACCGTCAGCAGCAGCAATAAAAAAATCAGGATCCCTGTCAGGACTTTCTTCCATCGCGTCATAGTTCCGGCCCCAGCCCTATATAAAACTGTACTCCGTGATTATCTTTATCACCCACCGGGGCGGCGATATCCAGTTTGATCGGTCCCACAGGAGACGCCCAGCGGATACCAAATCCGGTCCCGGTTTTAATATCTGTATCTTTAAAATTATTCACCGCTTCACCAGAGTCAACGAACACCGCCCCCCACCATTTCCCGGTGAAGTTGTACTGATATTCAATTGAGCCGGTAGCCATCTTCGAAGCACCGGTCAGCTTGCCGTCTGAATCGCGAGGCGAAACGCCCTGATATTTATAACCCCGGATACTGCGATCTCCCCCGGCGAAAAAGCGCAAATCAGGAGGTATACGTTCAAAGTCACTGGTTTCTATCCAGCCAAAGTTGCCACGGAAAACAAAACGATGTTTTTCCGCCAGCGAGCGGATCCAGACATTTTGTGCCTGAAAAATAACAAAATTAACGTCTGATGCCCAGGTAGTGTCAGACACATCAACTGAATAGCGCTGAGAATCACCCCAGGTCGGCATCATCCCGCCGCGCGAGCGGGTCCGGTTTACACTCACTCCGGGATAGATCAGCATGGTCTTATCTGAAACGCTACCCTGGGTATAGTTATCCAGACTCCAGCGTAAATTGAGCGCTTTTTGCCAGCCCGACTTATTTTCCCAGTAACGGGAAACCGCCAGAGTCGAGGTATCTGATTTGGTATCATTCAGGTCAATACGCTTTAAGCCCCCCTGCAACAGATAATATTGCTCCAGCGGGCTTTTCAGTAATGGGATCTTGTAACTCGTGTCCAACTGTTGTTCAGGCTGTGACAGGTAAGTGTTAACCGACAGACTGTGACCGTATTCGTTAACCCAGGGCCGTTTCCAGCTCGCTTTAACATGCGGTCCGACATCGGTGGAATAGCCGATACCAGTCTCTACCGAGTTTTTAACCGCCGGAGTCAATGCTGCATTTACCGGCAGAATTTTAGTGGTGTGTGCTTTATCAAACTCAGGAGCGGCTACGACTGAGCTGAACCAGCCCGTTGCTGATAACTGGCGGTTTAATTCCGCCAAATCAGTAGAACTGTAATAATCACCTTTATGGAAAGGGATCAGCTTGCGCAAATATTCTTCACGAATATTCGACCCTTCAAAGCTGACATCTCCGAAGCGATAACGCGGCCCACTGTCATAATCGAGATCCCAGAAAGCCTCATGCCGGTCAACCGAAACACCCAGCTGGCTTTTTTTAAACTCACCGTCAAAGTAGCCTTTACGCAGGGCGATACTGGAAAAACCGCTTTTAAAACTGTCATATTGTCCGTGATTCAGTACGGTCCCGTTCTTCGGCCGCCCTTTATTCACCCACTGAATGTAATCAGGATCTTTGCTGCCAGCCCCTTCGACCAAAATGGTACTGCCGGCAATTTTCACCGGGGGTCCTGCATCCACATTCACACGGATAACCGTGTTTTTACCCGCCAACGCGCCAGGTGGCGTCGGGAAGGTGATTTCCGGCTGGTAATAGCCTAACGCTCTGAGACTCTCTTTAATCGAGTCGGTCAGGCGAGCCTCAAAACGACTGTCATTGGAGACTTCTTCACTGGCTATTGCCGCCAGGCGAATCCTGACATTGTTTTGTAATTCGCCTGAAAGCCCTGTCAGCTGCAACTGAACAGTTGCAGCGGGAAGCGAAGGGGCTGCCAAAAGCAATACCGTCACACCATATAGCGATAAACGTAGACGTGGCACGCAAACTCCTGTTAATACCGGCCGTTTTCCCAGAGTCATCACCCGGAGTATATTTAAATACCTTATCTACAGCGTAGTCGTCCATCCGGTCCCGGGGGTAAAAAAACAACGAAAAAAGATAAAAATAACAGACTCATTGGGTATTGTCGGTAAATGCATCAATTAACACAACACCCATAGTAAGATAAAAAACTAATCCAGCAATTTTAAGCTGCAAACTCACCCAAAAAGCTGAGATAAAAAACTGCTATTTTTCCGTTAGCGATACATTACCCTGGCGATGAAAAATTGTTCACCTTTCCCTCTGGCGGCGTCTCTGTGGCTGCTGTTATAATCGGCGCTCAGGAAAACCTGAATCGTTTCTGTCTGAGAGGTACGCTATTGAGCTGCCGGACAGACATTTTTGGCGCGGATAGCCGGTGTGGCCTTAATGCCATACGTGGATGTTTCTGTTGCCCACGCCAAAAATGACAAAAGTATAAAAATTGGACCTTTTATGTTAGATAGCTTATTTGTCATCTTATTACTGATAGTGATCAGTTCCTTCTTCTCTCTGTCTGAAATTTCGCTGGCAGCCGCCCGCAAAATTAAACTCAAATTACTGGCAGATGAAGGAGATGTGCGGGCGCAACATATCCTGAAAATGCAGGAATCGCCGGGCATGTTCTTTACCGTGGTACAGATTGGCCTGAATGCCGTCGCCATTCTGGGCGGTATCGTTGGCGATGCTGCGTTTTCTCCGGCCTTTAACTCACTTTTTTTGCGTTTTTTCTCGCCGGAAATAGCCGACCAACTGAGCTTTATCTGCTCCTTTACCATCGTCACCAGTTTGTTCATTCTGTTTGCTGACCTGACACCGAAACGCATCGGTATGATTGCGCCGGAAGCCATCGCCCTGCGGATCATCCACCCAATGCGTTTTTGCCTGATGGTATTCCGCCCGCTGGTGTGGTTCTTCAACGGTATGGCGAACAATATATTCCGCCTGTTCAAAATACCGATGGTCCGTAAAGATGACATCACTCCTGATGATATCTATGCGGTGGTAGAAGCCGGTGCTCTTGCAGGGGTGCTCCGTAAGCAGGAACATGAACTTATCGAGAACGTATTTGAACTGGAATCACGAACTGTTCCATCGTCGATGACCTCCCGTGAAAATATTGTCTGGTTCGATCTGAACGAAGATGAAGCAAGCCTGAAGTCGAAAATTGCACGCCATCCGCATTCCAAATTTTTAGTCTGCAATAACGATATTGACCATATAATCGGTTATGTCGATTCCAAAGAATTACTGTTACGTGTACTCGGCAACCAGAGCCTGACCCTCAACAGTGGTGTACAGATCCGGTCGGCACTGATAGTCCCGGATACCCTGACCCTGTCAGAAGCGCTGGAAAGTTTTAAATCAGCAGGTGAAGACTTTGCAGTCATTATGAATGAATATGCGTTGGTCGTGGGTATTATCACCCTGAATGATGTGATGACAACTCTGATGGGTGACCTGGTCGGCCAGGGCTTTGAAGAACAAATTGTCGCCAGGGATGCAAATTCATGGTTGGTTGAGGGCGGCACGCCTATCGACGATGTGATGCGGGTCTTACATATCGATGAGTTCCCGCATAACGGTAATTATGAAACCATCGGTGGCTTTATGATGTACATGCTAAGGAAAATACCGAAACGCACTGATTTTGTGATGTTCTCAGGCTATAAGTTCGAAGTGGTAGATATCGACAGCTATCGTATCGATCAGCTACTGGTCACGAGGATAGACGAGCGACCTGCCGTTGTGGCTCCGCCGGGAACCGTGGTTGCTGAAGAGAGTACGACGGTTAACTAAACTAATAATCAGGGCGCCTGACGGCGCCCTGGCTTTTTTAACGATATTCTGCCTGTAAGCGCAGTACCAGCCGGTTAATCTCCGACATCACATTCAGTTGCTGCTTATCTTTTACAGACGGCAGTAACAACCTGCCTTTATCGAAGTCAAAAGCCCCAATACCAGTAATATACAAACGGCCTTTAAATAACGTTTTGACGTATTTAGCGATTTGCAGAGGGTTATATCGCTGAAAAATCTTCATCCTTATGATCCTTACTTGCTGATGCCCTGACAGTCAGAGATCCATTAGCGGATTTCACTGTTATGACCACAACTTACTAAAAAAGTGCCCCACCGCTCAATCAGATAAACCACAAAATCATCATGGAATAGTCTTATATTTTGTATATTTATTATAATACAGTATAAAACCAATATCTGTGCAGTATCACACAAATCATTAACAACTCGTGAGCGCGTATCATGCAGGGGATATATTTCAGTAAAATGAAACGAGGATAAAATAGCAGGTAAACGGCGCAGTTAAAGGCCGGGTAAAGCAGCGATTCGCGGCAGATAACGAAGTTAAAGAAATATTTCTGCCGCACAAAAAGCCACAACATCACACCCGCGAGGCCCCTGAAATCTGCTGTTTTCCTGTGCTATAAGCCTTTGCGGCAAACGAAAGCAGCAGTTTATTCCGGTAGAAGAGTGATTATCAGAACAGACTAACCCGAAAACCAGGATTCAGGAACGACTCCCGGGGGGTGTAATCCAGCGTTTTTCCGGCCCAGTCAGTCACATGGGCACCGGCCGCTTTTGCAACGGCATGGCCTGCTCCGGTATCCCAGATATTGGTGGGTCCGAAACGCGGGTAGAGCTGGGCCTTACCTTCAGCCACCAGGCAAAATTTCAGCGAAGAGCCCACCGAAACGGTTTGATGCTCGCCGAGCTGGCTAAGGTACTCTTTCAGCTCGCTGTCAGCATCCGCATGCGAGCGGCTGACAACCACCAGCGGAGGGCTGGCCTGCTGAACATGAATCTGACTGCGAACCCCCTGCTCTTCTTTCCACGCCTTACCCTCAGCCGCAAAATACATCAGAGCGCTGGCAGGTGCATAAACGACCCCCGCGACGGGTTCCCCCTGTTCAATCAGAGCGATATTCACGGTAAATTCACCATTACGACGGATAAACTCTTTAGTACCATCCAGCGGATCAACCAGCCAGTAGCGCTGCCATTGTTTACGTTCCTCCCAGGAGACCGGGGACTCTTCCGACAATACCGGAATGTCCGGGGTCAGTGTCGATAACCCATCGAGGATCACATGATGGGCCGCAATATCCGCCGCGGTGACCGGCGAGTTATCCGCTTTGTGCAAAACTTCGGTGGGCTGGCTGGCATCATAGATCTGCATAATTTCCGCCCCGGCCGCTCTCGCCAACTGGCAAAGTTGTTCCAGCATGATTCACCTCGTTACAATCGGCATCCCGTGACAGAGATGCATCATTAATTTCAGTTTTTCAGTGTAACGTATTTTTTCAGGGCGTGCAGAAGGCTGTTGAATGCAAAAACCTGTGCTCCAATCCCCTTATATCGGCTGTATCACCAAATTTAAGCCAAAAAAACCGGCACATCGGCCGGTTTATACTGAGCAGAAGAATTACAGAATTTCCAGTAACTCAACTTCGAAGACCAGTGTGCTTAGCGGAGGAATCGATGCACCTGCGCCACGCTCACCATAAGCCAGCTGCTGAGGGATCACCAGTTCCCACTTCGAGCCTACCGGCATCAGGGTTAATGCTTCGATCCATCCAGCGATAACACCGCTGACTGGGAATTCAGCCGGCTCGCCACGCTGCACTGAGCTGTCGAATACCGTGCCATCAATCAGTTTACCGGTATAATGAACACGAACCCTGTCCTGACGTGAAGGAATGGGACCCTCACCCTGAGTCAGTACGCGAAATTGCAGGCCAGATTCGGTGCTGCTGACGCCTTCACGCTGGCGGTTCTCTTCGAGGTATTTCAGGCCTTCGGCAGCCATCACCTGAGTACGTTCCTGACGTACGGCCTCAGCACGCTCATGAACTTCGCGCAGTGCACGGTGTACGACGTCCACAGGGACAGCCGGCGAGTTTCCTTCCAGAGCATCACGCAGACCGGCCAGTAAGGCTTCAGGCTGTAATCCCTGTAATCCTGATTCCAGCAGCTGCTGCCCAACCTGCAGTCCAATACCGTAACTTGCCTGCGCTTCAACGCTATCAAAAGAAAGAGTCGTCATTTCCTGTTCCTGTTTTATCCTGGATAATTGAGACGGCAGCATAACAGCGCACGGCTCCGGGGTAAAACCGAACCTGCAACTGGTGACTTTTTTTTCTGAAAGAGAAACAATAGCAGGCATAAAGTGCAACTATCTGCGGGTCTGCTATAAACAATAGATCAGAGTCGTAACGCAACAATCATTCGCCGTATAATAAGAGAGAGTACAGATGGGCCAATTTGCCCGCCGTCAGCACCCTACTATCCGAAGTCGCGTTGCAGATGCCATCAGGGCTATAAAGCCCTACAGTCTGCGCCGTTTGTTCACTTCGTCAGAGGAAACGAGTATGCGGAAACAGGAAAATACCGCCGGTCAGTCTTCCCTGCTCAGTTCTGTAGGGCATTGGCCCCGGAAGTTGCACTGGATGGATCCTCTGCCACTCAGCCATCGCTGGGGAATCTTTGCCGGCGTAATACTGGTGGTCATCGGCTTTCTATTACCGGGTCAGTCACAGCAGTTTCCGGTACAACGGCCACTGAATCACAACTCAACAGTGATGCAGGCACAGCTGGAGAACAGCAGCGACAGCTCATCCTCTATTCCGGCGCCATCGTCAGATGACCCGCAGGGACAATGGCACAACTACCAGATAGCTGAAGGAGAGACACTGGCCCAGTTATTCAGAGACAACAATTTGCCGGTCAGTGATGTATTTGCGATGGCGAATGTCGAAGGGGCGGATAAACCGCTCAGTAACTTACAGACAGGTCAACAAATCCGGTTGCGGATCAATGCCAGAGGTACGGTCACCGGGTTAACCCTTAACGGTAGCAACGGACCAGTACTGTTTGTCCGTCAGAGCAACGGCAGCTTTATCCGGGCCCAGTAAAATCAGTGTGCGTCCGGCTTCATCCGGCAAAAGACAGAAACAAAAACGCCGGCATTAAGCCGGCGTTTTTGTTGCGCTGCAAATTAAGCAGCAGCAACGACATTAACCACCAGTTTAGCAACAACGTCGCTGTGAACCTGGAAATTAACTTCGTATTCACCGACAGAGCGCAGAACGCCTTCCGGTAAACGCACTTCGCTTTTAGCAACTTCAACGCCAGCCGCAGTCACTGCGTCAGCGATGTCGCGTGCGCCGATAGAACCAAACAGTCTGCCACCGTCACCGGCTTTAGAATTGATGGTTACAGTACCCAGTGCATTGATTTTCTCTGCACGGGCGTTGGCAGCAGCCTGAGTTTCAGCTTGTTTAGCTTCCAGCTCAGCACGACGAGCTTCGAAAAACTCGATGTTGGTTTTGGTTGCAGGGACAGCTTTACCCTGTGGAACCAAGAAGTTACGAGCATAGCCCGATTTTACGTTAACCTGATCACCCAGGTTACCCAGGTTTGTTACTTTATCAAGCAGAATAACTTGCATTACCTTATCCTCTCAAAGTCGTTAATGGACAGTGGCCGATTACTGATGACGATCAGTGTACGGCAGCAGAGACAGGTAGCGCGCGCGCTTGATAGCACGGGCCAGCTGACGCTGGTATTTTGCGCGAGTACCGGTAATACGGCTCGGTACAATTTTGCCACTTTCAGTGATGTAGTTTTTCAGCGTTGCGATATCTTTATAATCGATCTCTTGAACGCCTTCCGCGGTGAAACGGCAGAACTTGCGACGACGGAAATAACGTGCCATTAGGCTAGTCTCCAGAATCTATCAATTCAATCTGCTCGGCATGTAACACTATTCTGCTTTGTCCTGTTTTTGCCTGATGGCAATGCAGGAAACCGTCAAGAATGAGTGACGTGCCGACCGTTATATGTTGAGTAATCTGCAGATGTTCAGTACCACTGATAATGACAGGGATACGACACCGTGCATGCCGGGATAATCCGGCTTCCTCCTGCAGTGACTGGTGCTCAAGCACGAACTGACAGTGAGGAATTCCTGAGGGGCTGGTCTTTCTGACAACATTGCCACAGACAGTGCCGGACAAGCGCAGATGATTAGCCACCGTCATGGATTACTCTTCAGAATCCTCAGCATCTGAGTCATCAGAGGTTTCGTTAGCAAAGTCTTCACGACGATCACGACGTTCTTCTTTTGCTTTAACCATTGGTGACGCTTCAGTTACCGCGTTTTTAACGCGCATAACCATGCTACGGATAACGGCGTCGTTGAAGCGGAAGTTAGTTTCCAGCTCATCGATAACACTCTGCGGTGCTTCAACGTTCAGCAGAACGTAGTGTGCTTTATGCAGTTTGTTGATCGGGTAAGCCAGCTGACGGCGACCCCAGTCTTCCAGACGGTGGATCGTGCCTTCAGCACCGGTGATAGCACCAGTGTAACGCTCGATCATACCTGGAACCTGCTCGCTCTGGTCAGGATGGACCATAAATACGATTTCGTAATGACGCATCGGTTGCTCCTTACGGATTATTCAGCCTCCTGTCAGGGTCAGCCGCGGCCCATGGAAGCAAGGAACGTTTTTAAATGCGGCTGAAAAATTGACGCGTAATAATACTGGCCGGGCGGGTGAAACTCAAGCAAATAAATCAGTCTAACGACAGAAAACAGGTGACTGGCTGACAACAAGCGGCTGAAGCCACATCATTACAGGGCACGCAGTTCCGTTAGCCTCTCTGCAGGCCACCATAAGCAACGCCAGCAGGTGAAAAACGCGCCAACGTGCTATGATTTTCGGGTCACCCACAGCAATTCAGAAATGGCTGCTGACTAAACAGGAGTAAGTGATGAATATGATATTCCGTAAAGCCTGTGCAGTCGCACTGCTCTCTGCGACTGCCCTGCCCGTTGTTGCACAACCGCTGCCAGGTCTCAGTTCCCTTATCGATAGCCAGCAAGGTCGCCGGGCCTTTTCACAGCTGATTGCCGGACAGCATTTACCGGGCTGGATAAAGAAGGGAGGAGTCGAAACGCCGATGCAGGAAGTGACTCTCAACAATACCACTTACCAGGTTTACTACAGTTGCAAACCCCATGACTGTGCCGCAGAACGTTTTGCCCTGATCTATTCACCGGCAGACAATAGCATGAGCGGATTATGGTCGCGTAATGATGAAAAACATAACAAAGAGCAACTGCGATGGTTAAATATCAGTGATAAATTTTCAATAGATGGTAAGACCGTACTTTATGCAGCCATTAGCGGCAGTCTGGCTAATCATCCGCATGACTTTAATTTTTCCAACCAAAACTAAGCCCACTTTTCCGCAGTGCGGCAGCAGATTCCTGCGGCCGCCACTGGATAACCGCAAGCCACACTGTGATTGCTGCCATTTGTTCTGCCAGGGTGAGTGATAAAATGCCGCTACGTGTACTGTTCATATTTTCTGCGCTACTGCTGAGTAGCTGTGCTCTGGTCAACCCCACGCCGGTGCCACGTCCTCCGCTAAAGCCTTATGCCCAGGAACTGAGTCTGGCCCAGACGCTGGATTTGTGTAAAACAGCCAATGTGCACGTCACTGTCTACGGATCGCCGGATGATGCCGAACGGACAATTCATGCCATGGCTAATCAGGCCGGAGTTCGCTGGTATCGGATTATTATGGTGAGTGATACGGTAGTACCAGGCAGGTGGTATAGTGAGGCAATCTTTTACAGTACTCACCCCGCAGCCCGCAGTGCCGGGAGCACAACGGGCGGGGGCTGCTAATCAGGAAGTCTGGCGCTGGCGCACGGCTTCAAACAGACAAATGCCGGTGGCGACCGACACATTCAGTGACGATACGCTGCCTGACATAGGAATACTGATCAGTTCATCGCAATGCTCGCGGGTCAGGCGGCGCATACCATCGCCTTCTGCCCCCATCACCAGTGCCATCGGCCCGGTCATTTTACTTTGATACAGGTTGTGGTCCGCTTCACCCGCAGTCCCCACAATCCAGACGTTATACTCCTGAAGCAGACGCATGGTACGCGCCAGATTGGTAACCCGAATCAATGGCACAGACTCTGCGGCGCCACTGGCTACCTTTTTGGCGGTCGCATTCAGTGAAGCGGAGCGATCTTTCGGTACTATCACCGCGTGAACTCCGGCAGCATCAGCACTCCGCAGACAAGCACCAAGGTTATGCGGGTCAGTGACGCCATCAAGAATCAGCAGGAATGGCTGTTCGATTTTTTCCAACAGATCGGGCAGATCCCCTTCCTGGTAATGACGGCCGGGCTTCACATTGGCAATGATTCCCTGATGTACCGCCCCTTCGGCTTTGCTGTCCAACCACTGACGCGTAGCCACCTGCACCACAATACCCTGCCCCTCCAGTGCAGTGACCAACGGCTGCAGACGACGATCATCGCGTCCTTTCAGAATAAATACTTCCTGAAAACGTTGTGGATCACGCTCCAGTAAGGCCTCGACGGCATGAATACCAAAAATAATTTCGCTCATAACTCAGTTCAATGGTTGGACGTTGAATAACAGACATCTGTCGGGGGAGCGACAGATGTCCTGGAATAAAGGCCGTTAGTCAGCTTTTTTAGCCGCCGACTTTTCCTTTTTAGCTGCACGTTTCGCTTTAGTGGCAGCGGCGATTTTACGTGTTTTCTCCGAGACTTTTTTGACTTTCTTTACCGGAGCCTCAACATTACTGCTGTTTTGCGCGGTTTTCTTTTTTGAACCGCGCTTTTTTGCCGGTTTCTTACTGTCGGTGCGGAAAGCACTGTCGGGTTCGAAGTTAGCCGCAGAACGGACTTCGCGACGACGTTTACCGGCAGCCCCGGTGGAGGACGTTTTTTTCGCTTTTTCGCGGGCGGTTTTACCGGCCCCACGGGGCTGACGCTGGCTCGAGACTAACGTAAAGTCTATCTTACGTTCATCCATATGCACGGCTTCAACCCGAACTTCGACAATATCGCCCAGCCGGTAGGTATGCGCACCGGACTCACCGATCAGCCGCTGCCCAATCGCATCAAACCGGTAGTAATCATTATCCAGCGTCGAAACATGCACCAGACCATCGATAAACAGATCATCCAGCCGTACGAAGAAACCAAACCCGGTGACACTGGAAATGACACCGTTGAAGGTATTACCGACCTGGTCCTGCATAAAATCACATTTCAGCCAGTCAGCGACATCACGGGTCGCTTCATCAGCACGACGTTCAGTCATAGAACAGTGCTGACCCAGTTGTAGCATCTGTTGCAGATCGTAATGGTACCCCCCGGTCGGGGTCGTATTCCCTTCAAGCTCACCGGCATTTTTCGCCAGTAAATACTTAATCGCACGGTGCAGCAGCAAATCCGGATAACGACGGATAGGTGAAGTGAAATGTGCGTAAGAAGTCAGGGCCAGGCCAAAATGGCCGCGGTTTTCCGGATCATAAACGGCCTGCTTCATGGAACGCAGTAGCATAGTCTGAAGCATTTCGGCATCCGGCCGATCGGCAATTTTTTCGAGCAATTCTGAGTAATCCAGAGGTGCTGGCTTAGTACCGCCGGACAGGCTGAGTCCAAGTTCGCTCAGCACAGTGCGGAAACTTTTAATGCTGTCATCAGACGGACGGTCATGATCACGGAACAGTGCCGGTTCCTGATATTTTTCGACAAATTTCGCCGAGGCAATATTGGCCAGAATCATGCACTCTTCAATCAGCTTGTGCGCATCATTACGGGCTGTACGTTCGACCCGCTCAATCCTGCGCTCGGCATTAAAAATAAATTTCGCCTCTTCGGTCTCAAACGAAATGCCACCGCGTTCGGCCCGCGAAGTTTCCAGCACCTGATACATACGATGTAATTCTTCCAGGTCCCCGACCAGGGGCGCATATTGTTCCCGCAGTTCCGGATGGCCCTGCAGAATGCTCCACACCTTGTTATAGGTCAGACGGGCATGGGAATTCATGACAGCTTCGTAGTGCTTATAGCCACTGAGTTTTCCTGAAGCAGAAATGGTCATTTCGCAGACCATACACAGGCGATCCACCTGTGGATTCAGTGAACAAAGACCGTTAGACAGTACTTCCGGCAGCATTGGAACGACCTGCGAAGGGAAGTAGACCGAGGTTCCGCGCAGCTGAGCTTCATTGTCCAGTTCAGTACCAGGGCGCACATAATAGCTGACATCGGCTATGGCCACCCATAACCGCCAACCACCACCACGTTTTTTCTGGCAATAGACGGCATCATCAAAATCACGGGCATCTTCACCGTCGATGGTGACCAGAGGCAGCTTGCGCAGATCAACACGACCGGCTTTGGCTTTTTCCGGGACCTGCTCACTCATGGCAGCCATTTGCTGTTCAACAGCTTCCGGCCAACTATGAGGAATTTCATGGGTCCGCAGTGCCATATCCACAGCCAGACTGGTGCCCATGGTATCGCCAAGAATCTCGATCACCCGACCGATAGCTTTGGTACGGCGGGTCGGACGTTTCTCCAGCTCCACCACGACCACCGCCCCCATCCGGGCATTGAGGGTAAACTCCGGTTCAATCAGAATATCGAAACTCAGACGGCTGTCATCCGGCACCACAAAACCAGCGCCGGCATCGACAAAATAACGCCCGACAATCTGGCTGTTACGGGGTTCAAGCACCCGTACGACCCGTGCTTCACGGCGGCCTTTACGGTCAGCGCCTCCCGGCTGAGCCAGGATAACGTCGCCGTGCATACAGAATTTCATCTGTTCGGCCGATAAATAGAGGTCGTCTTTGGAATTTTCTATCCGCAGAAAACCGTAACCATCACGGTGGCCAATAACTTTGCCACGTAACAGGTCCAGACGCTCCGGTAAGGCATAGCACTGACGGCGGGTAAAGACCAACTGTCCGTCACGTTCCATGGCTCTCAGACGGCGACGCAGAGCTTCTGTCTGCTCTTCGCCACTGATATCCAGTTCGCGGGCCAGCTCTTCGCGGCTGGCAGGTTTTTCCCTTTTATCTAAATGGGCAAGAATAAATTCCCTGCTAGGGATCGGATTTTCATATTTCTCCGCTTCCCGTTGCTGAAAAGGATCTTTTGACATAGGTTCCTCCAATGTCATGAATGTGTATTTACCACAGCGGCATCCGTGATAAGAATCTTATATAAATTGTCGTTATTTCGAACGATATCCGCCAGCGTATAGTTATCCAGTTCGCTCAGAAATTGTTCCATTGCACTATTTAACGCTGCTTTCAGGCGGCAAGCCGGGGTAATAGCACACTCCTCACAATTCACCAGTTGCAAAGGTTCCAGTTTCCGCACCACATCACCAAGATTAATCGCCTCTGCTGGCATTCCAAGGCGGATCCCACCATTTTTGCCCCTGCTGGCACGGACAAAGCCTTCACGACTTAACTGATTAATAATTTTAACCATATGGTGCCGCGAAACACCATAGACATCCGTCACCTCAGTGATACTGGTCATCCGGTGTTCCGGTAACGCCGCCATAAAGATGAGTGCCCGTAGGCCATAATCTGTAAAGCTGGTGAGCTGCACTGTTTCCTCGTCGTTTCTGCCGGACAAAAACTGTGTAGTGATTAAGAAAAAACCTCTGTCTACTGATAATAAACCAGAGCGCGGGGTTACGGAGAATTATTTAAAAAACCAGAGAACCAGGTCAGCAAACGGGGAGAAAAGGAAAATGCTGGCAGGAAAGACAAAGGCCGGAAATATTCCGGCCTGAGTATGATTATGCATCAAACGGGTCGCGCAAAATCATAGTTTCACTGCGGTCAGGACCGGTTGAAATAATATCAACCGGAACGCCAGTCAGTTCTTCAATACGGCGGATATAATCATGTGCTGCTTTCGGCAGACCTTCCGGTGTTTTCACACCAAAAGTACTTTCACTCCAGCCAGGCATGGTCTCATAAATGGGTTCAATACCTTCCCAGCGTTCAGCAGCCAGTGGCGTTGTCGTGACTTCACGGCCATCCGGCATACGGTAACCGACACAAATTTTCACGGTTTCCAGGCCATCCAGCACATCCAGCTTGGTCAGACAGAAACCAGACAGAGAGTTGATTTGCACTGCACGGCGTACCGCAACCGCATCCAGCCAGCCGGTACGACGGCGGCGGCCAGTAGTTGCACCAAATTCGTTACCTTTTTGACCCAGGAACTCACCGATGTCATCAAACAGTTCTGTCGGGAACGGACCTGCACCCACACGGGTAGAGTACGCTTTCACGATACCCAGTACATAGTCAACATAACGTGGACCCAGGCCTGAACCGGTCGCCACGCCACCCGCGGTAGTATTAGAAGAAGTAACATACGGGTAAGTACCGTGGTCGATATCCAGCAGGGTCCCTTGAGCGCCTTCGAACATCACCAGATCACCGCGTTTACGCGCATTATCCAGCAGTTCAGAAACATCTACCACCATACCAGTCAGGATATCCGCAATCGCCAGCACATCATTCAGGACAGTCTGATAATCAACCGCTTCCGCTTTGTAGTAATTCACCAGCTGGAAATTGTAATACTCAACAATCTCTTTCAGCTTGGTGGCGAAAGTTTCTTTATCGAACAGATCGCCAACACGCAGACCACGACGGGCAACTTTATCTTCATAAGCAGGACCAATACCACGTCCGGTGGTGCCAATGGCTTTATCCCCACGCGCCTTTTCACGAGCCAGGTCCATCGCAACATGGTATTGCAGAATTAACGGGCAGGCTTCAGATAACAGCAGACGTTCGCGTACCGGTATCCCGCGATCTTCCAGGCCTTTCATCTCTTTCATCAGAGCTTCAGGTGACAACACTACGCCGTTACCAATAATACTGGTGACGTTTTCACGCAGAATACCTGATGGAATTAAGTGGAGGACGGTTTTTTCACCGTTGATGACAAGTGTGTGACCGGCATTGTGGCCACCCTGATAGCGAACAACATATTTCGCACGTTCAGTCAGAAGATCTACGATTTTACCTTTGCCTTCGTCACCCCATTGGGTGCCAAGTACGACGACGTTCTTACCCATTTTCCAAAACCACCGATTGCTTAAAAAAGGATTCTACCATCTGAAAACCGCTCTTTCAGCATTTTTAGCATACGATTGCGCACTTTTTTTGCCCGGTTTTTGCCCGGCAGCACAAAACTCAGTCAGGCCGGTCTGTTTCGAAAAAAGTTTACCGGGTCACCATGTAATAAATAACAATACCCGCGACCACCAGACCGCCGCCAAACCGTCGCAGCATGGTGTCCGGGAGTTTAGTCATAGCCGCGATAAATTTTCGCCATGCCCCGGGATAGAGCATCGGCCCCAGGCCTTCCAGCACTAATACCAGTGCTAACGCCATCCAGACTGTTGTATTCATTCCTGATATTCCATAAAAAAGGCCGACTAACGCCGGCCTGCCATGATTAATCGCTGATTAATGTGCCGCTGCCGCCGGGGGTTTCATAAAGCGCAGGAAATCGTTATCAGGGCTCATAACCATCACGTCCTGATTCCCTTTAAAGCTGTTTTCATACGCAGTCAGACTTCTGACAAAAGAATAGAAATCCGGATCTTTGCCAAAGGCATCGGCAAACAGTTTCGCTGCCTGAGCATCACCTTCACCGCGAATAATCAGTGCCTGACGTTGTGCTTCTGCCAGAGTCGTGGTGACCTGGTAGTCCGCCTGAGCACGCAATTTTTCCGCTTCTTCCTGACCTTGTGAACGCTGACTACGGGCGACCGATTCACGCTCTGCACGCATACGGTTGTAGATAGCGTCCGACACTTCCGCCGGCAGATTGATCTGTTTAATCCGCACATCGACTACATCGATTCCCAGAGCGGCCATACTGTTAGGGTTTACGGCAGCCACTTTTCCCTGAGTCTCCTGCTCTACCCTTGCCGCTGCACTGGCTATCGCATCATCAGCCGCCGGAGTCTGCACGTCATCATCATTACCAGCGCTGCCGGTGTTAAGTGCATCGCGCACATCCGTGGTCAGCCGGCCGCGGGAATCAGTGACGATATCCCGCACATCCAACCGGCCAATCTCGGAGCGCAGACGGTCACTGAACTTACGTTTCAGCAGCAACTCGGCCTGGGAGATATCACCGCCACCGGTCGCCAGATAGTAACGACTGAAATCGCTAATCCGCCACTTAATGTAGGAATCGACAATCAGGTCTTTTTTCTCTTTCGTCACAAACCGGTCGGCCTGGTTATCCATGGTCTGAATCCGGGCATCCAGTGTCTTAACCGTCTCAAAGAAAGGCATTTTAAAATGCAGTCCCGGGGTATAGACCAGTGGTTTATTTTCGTTGTCCCGCAGTACCTTACCAAAGCGCACCACAATACCGCGTTGCCCTTCCGGGACCACAAACATAGAGGTGAATAACAACACCAGCACGACAACGATCGCTACAATTACAGAATTACGCATTACTCATCTCCTCCATCACGCTGGCCATCATTGCGAAGCGCATTTGCTCTGCGCTGGTCCAGGACACTTTCCGGTGAATAACCAGAACTGCTCTGGCGCATGCTGACATCAGAAGATGTGTAAGATGAGGGCTTCAACGGGGTCACCGGCGTCGCGGTCTTACCCGATGTCGCGGCCGCTGCGGCGCCACCTTTCAGCAACTGGTCGAGTGGCAATACCATCAGGTTATTGCTTTTATCACTCACGATGACCTTACGGGTATGCGACATCACCCGTTCCATCGTGTCCAGATACAGACGCTCTTTAGTAATCTGCGGAGCAGCTTTGTATTCCGGTAAAATTTCGGCAAAGCGGGCAACTTCACCCTGTGCTTCCAGCACTGTCCGTTCTTTATACGCCCTGGCTTCTTCCAGAATACGCTGCGCCTGGCCGTTGGCTCTTGGCTGAACTTCGTTGGCGTAAGCTTCGGCTTCGCGGACATACTGTTCACGGTTTTCACGCGCCGCAATAGCATCATCAAAAGCGGCTTTAACTTCTTCTGGCGGACGAGCCGCCTGGAAGTTCACATCCAGTACGCTAATCCCCATATTGTAAGGACGAATTGTCTCCTCGATCTCTCGCTGAGTTTCACTGCGCACGACAGTCCGCCCTTCCGTCAGTACCCTGTCCATCGTTGAGCGGCCAATCACCCCACGTAATGCACTGTCAGTCGCCTGACGCAGGCTGTCGTCTGCATCCGTGACAGAATACAAATAACGTTCAGGATCAGTGACACGGTACTGGACGTTCATTTCCACGCGCACGACGTTTTCATCCGAAGTCAGCATCACCCCGGAAGTGGCCAGTTCACGCACGGCTTCCACATTCACCGCACGGACCTTATCGATAAAGGTTGGCTTCCAGTTCAACCCTGGCTCCACCAGGTGACTGTACTGACCAAAACGGGTAACAACCCCCCGCTCTGCTTCACCGATAGTGTAAAAACCACTGGCGGCCCAGACCACCACCGCAACGGCCACCACAACTGCGGCAATTTTTCCGCCGTGCTGACCCTGTCCGTCAGATTTTCCGCCACCGAATCTGCCCAGCTTACTGCTGAGCTTGCGGAAAATATCATCCAAATCAGGAGGTCCCTGATCGCGACCCCCACGATTATCCCCGGAATTGCCGCCTTTATTATTGCTGCTTCCCCAGGGGTCGCGGTCCTGTCCGTTATTACCGGGCTGATTCCACGCCATGCTTATACTCCATTTATAGTAGTGCGGTGATAATTTAACGTATGTGCGGTGGTATCTGATGCTGCGATACGAGTTAAGGTATTAATAAAAATCAGACAATATAATCAATTACTGAAGGTTCCTGTTTACACATTCTCCGCCAGTCAACAATTGGCATCCGGATTTGCATTCCGGTGCTGCCATCTTCTTCGTTCCACTCTCTTTCTATCGCCTGCAACTGATAAAAACGGCTGCGTAATTTCCCCGCCCCCGGCGGCAGACGTAGCTCATAACTGGCAATTTCCCCGGCCAGACGTTCAGACAGTGCCTGCCACAGCAAGGGTACCCCGGCCCCGGTCTGTGCAGATAACCAGACACGGACGGGCATATTTTCTTCATTACGATCAATACGCGGCTCGAAATCTTCCAGCATATCGATTTTATTCATAATCAATAATGTTGGAATTTCATCGGCTTCAATTTCAGCCAGTACCTCATTCACCGCATCAATATTTTCGTTCACCCGCAAATCTGCAGCATCTATCACATGCATCAGTAATGACGCCTGTCGGGTTTCCTGCAATGTCGCTTTAAAAGCCGCGACTAAATCATGAGGCAGATGGCGAATAAAACCGACCGTATCCGCCAGAACAACTTCTCCGACATCCGTAATCTGTAGCCGACGCAGAGTCGGATCCAGGGTAGCAAATAACTGATCTGCAGCATAAACATCGGCGGCGGTGACGGTATTAAACAGGGTCGATTTTCCGGCATTGGTATACCCCACCAGCGAAACCGTGGGAACATCGGCTTTCGCCCTGGCCTGTCGTCCTTGTTCACGCTGTTTTTCAACCCTTGATAACCGCGATAATATCAGGCTGATACGGTTACGCAGCAATCGACGGTCAGTTTCCAGCTGTGTTTCACCGGGCCCACGTAAGCCTATTCCGCCTTTCTGACGCTCAAGGTGAGTCCAGCCTCTGACCAGTCGGGTCGCCAGATGGCGCAACTGGGCTAACTCAACCTGGAGTTTACCTTCATGAGTACGCGCTCGTTGTGCAAAAATATCCAGAATCAGCCCGGTGCGATCAACCACCCGGCATTGACATAAACTTTCAAGATTTCGTTCCTGGGCAGGTGATAACGCATGATCAAACAGGACCACTGAGGCCCCTGTTGCCTTCACCACATCAGCAATTTCTTGTGCTTTGCCTTCACCAACGAAATATTTGGGATGGGGGGCTTTACGGCTTCCGGTCACTACCTGGAGTGATTCAACACCTGCTGAAGAGACAAGTGTTTCGAATTCCTGTAAATCTTCAACATCCCGGTCCTGTGTAAACCAGATATGGACCAGTACGGCCTGCTCGCCGGCATCATAACGCTCAAACAAGCGACAACCTCTCTTAAAAAAAGACCAGGGTGGGGGACAACACACTCGTCACCGACCCTGGCATTGCGGATTACTAATTACTCTGCGTTGTCACCGTCTTGTTGTGACTGAGCCGGTGCTGACCCGTTGTTATGATAGTTACTGCTACCTGCCGGTGCATTAGTATGATGGGAGACCGGACGGGAAGGAACTACCGTCGAAATTGCGTGCTTGTAAACCATCTGGCTCACGGTGTTTTTTAACAGAATGACAAACTGATCAAATGACTCAATCTGACCTTGCAATTTAATGCCATTCACCAGATAAATTGAAACCGGTACACGTTCGCGACGCAATGCGTTTAAAAACGGGTCTTGTAATGATTGCCCTTTAGCCATTCTATCTTTTCCTTATATGCTTGTTGTTTATTATTGCAGAACCAACAGTGTAAAAATTGCGAAAAATTTTGCGCACGGTAACCAATCAATTGTACACATTCACCGAACGTTAGCACTAACTACCTGCATAATCGCATCTTGTGCCAATAAGGGCTGTTCACTGTCAAGCCAGTGAACATTTTGCCAGCCGCGCAACCAAGTCATCTGTCGTTTTGCCAGCTGGCGGGTCGCCACAATTCCGCGAAAAACCATCTCATCGTAATCGGTTTCACCCGATAAATAAGACCACATTTGGCGATAACCTACGCAACGAATTGAAGGCATATCGGTATGCAGATCACCTCGCGCGAATAATTCCCGCACCTCAGTCTCAAATCCTGACGCCAGCATCTGTCGAAACCGCAACTCAATACGCTGATGTAACAATTCGCGTGTCACAGGTGCAATAGCAAATTGTATGACATCGTAAGGCAGCGCTTCTCCGGAAACTTGTGTCAGCTCTGTTAAAGTTTTACCTGAAATAAAAAAAACTTCCAGTGCCCGCGAGAGTCTCTGTGGATCATTCGGATGAATACGCATTCCCGATTGCGGATCAATCTGGCATAGGTCACGATGTAGTGACTCCCAGCCTTCGTTTCTGGCTCTTTCTTCAATCTGCTGACGGACTTTGGGGTTCGCCGCCGGTAACGGCGACAATCCCTCAAGCAGCGCTTTGAAGTACAGCATAGTCCCGCCGACAAGCAACGGAATACGCCCCTGCTGTACAATCTCATCCATCTCTTTCAGCGCATCACGGCAAAAGTCCGCAGCCGAATAAGCCTCATTTGGATCACGGATATCCAGCAACCGGTGAGGTGCCTGCGCCAGCTCCTCTGCCGAAGGCTTTGCCGTACCAATATCCATACCTTTGTAAATCAACGCAGAATCGACACTGATGATCTCGACCGGTAATTTCTGACGTAACGCAATCGCTTGTGCTGTCTTACCCGAGGCGGTAGGCCCCATCAAAAATATCGCCTTCGGCCGGTCAGCCAGGTTTATATTACTCATGTTCCAACGCTTCAAAGATATTATCTAAATTCACTGCCTGTAATAATCCGGCAGGAGGAGCTGACACCAACGCGGGTGTCAGGCGTTCCAGCTCAGCCAACAGAGCAATCGCCTGGGTGTGATTCCATTCGGGATGCGCAGTATGGCAACGTAAGGCCAGCCATTGTGCGAGGTGATCTGCACTGCTTTCTGCCTGCAGGGAAAGATAGCCTAACAGTTCAGGAATCAAGATTTGTAAATTTTGTGTGCGCAATGGTAAAGGCACCCCACGCAAAGTGACATGCTGAGCCTCCACCGCAAAGTCAAGGCCAAGAGCCTGCAAACTTTCGGCATGACGCGCTAAACAGTGACGTTCCTGTTTTTCTGCTTTCAATCGTACCGGAATCAGTAATGGTTGCGAACGTAACGCTCCGTCAACAGGTTGTAACTGAGCTCTGACCAGCCAACGTGCGGCCACACTTAGCGAAATGACACTCAGTCCGCCAGGCCCTTCTGTCAACGCATACGACTGCCTGAGCACACTTAACACCCGGCCAAAACTTTGCTGGTGAGATGTCAGAAGTGGCGGATCTGGTTCCCTGACGGCGGATTGTGTCCGGGCGGCCGTGCTCAACATCTGCTGATACAGTGCACCCTGTTTAGCCTGATATCCCGGTGTAGTAAAAGCGGACGCCGGAACAGCACCGGAAGCATTTCGGTTCCCTGTCACATCTCCGGAGCGTGGTACTGCAGATGACAATGGCCTTGATTCAGTGGCTGAAGGTACTGTCGCCGAAGGCAATGAAAACCGGTTACTTCCGGCAGCACTTCGGTTGGCCGGGGCATACATCCCTCCCTCCTCAGGGGCGGAGGATTCATCGGGCAGCACCTGCGCTGCACTTTGCAATGCGCTCAATACCCCCTGATAGATAAAATCATGGACCAGCCGGGATTGATGAAAGCGGACTTCATGTTTGGCCGGATGCACATTCACATCCACCTGATGCGGATCAATCTGCAAATACAGGACATAGGCAGGCTGTTGATCTTCGCCGAGTTTATCCTGATAGGCCTGACGAATGGCATGATTAATAAGCTTATCCCGCATCATGCGGCCATTCACGTAACAGTATTGCAGATCAGTGACTTGTCTGGCCCCTGCGGGGTCTGCTACCCAACCGGTCAGGTTCAGTGCATCGTGTTGCCACTCAAGATGCAGTGCATGCTCCAGAAAAGCCGAACCACAAATGGCCGCTAAACGACGTTCCCGTTGTCGTTGGTCGGTCGCAATCCGGTAATGTCTGACCGTTTTACCGTTATGGCTTAACATTAACTCCACATCAAAACGAACCAACGCAATCCGGCGAATGATTTCATCAATGTGGGCAAATTCGGTTTTTTCGGTACGCAGAAATTTCCGCCGGGCCGGGGTGTTATAAAACAGATCCAACACTTCGAGCGTAGTCCCACACGGGTGTGCTGCGGGCTTCAGTGTGACTGCCATGTCCCGGCCTTCGGCATAAGCCTGCCAGGCGCCACTCTGCTCAGCGGTACGTGAGGTGAGTGTCAGTCTTGACACCGAACTGATACTGGCCAGTGCTTCACCGCGAAATCCCAGACTCATGATGGCTTCAAGATCATCCAGACTGGTGATTTTGCTGGTAGCATGACGTGCCAGTGCCATCGTCAGTTCATCTTTGGCAATCCCCGCGCCATTATCTCGAATGGAAATCCGCTTTGCGCCACCTTTTTCAATATCAATTTCAATTTTTGTCGCGCCTGCATCCAGACTATTTTCCACCAGCTCTTTAACCACCGATGCCGGGCGTTCAACCACCTCACCGGCAGCTATCTGGTTAGCCAGTTGCGGCGGTAATATTTGTATTGCCATCGCCGTTCCTCACAAAAAAAGCGTCCGGACAACCTGCCGTTACCGGAACATTTAAGGCTGCGAAATAGTCAGTGTCTGGCCCAGCATGACATTTTCTGAGCGCATATGGTTTTGCTGCATAATGGTTTTGCTACTCACACCATAGCGCGAGGCAATACTGCTTAATGTATCCCCCCGTACCACTTTATGTTTGACCACCGCAGGTTTGCGCACTCCCGTGCCCGGAACAGTTTTAGCACCAGCCATGACTTTCAACCGCTGCCCTACCCAGACACCAGGTTTCTTCAGTTTGTTCAGTTCTGTCAGCTCACCAACGCTGACACCATAACGTTGTGCAATCCCTGATAAGGTTTCACCACGCTGTACCACATGGATCCGGAGTGAAGCACTACTGGCGGGCTGTGCCCGGGTGACCGGCAGAGCTTTATTCTCTTTCCCCGGAATATTTTGCATAGGGTGAGCTTTAAAATAGTTATACAGTCCGTGATAAATCGCTTTCGCTATTTTATCCTGGTAAGCATTGCTCCCCAGTAGCCGTTCCTCATTACGATTACTGATAAATCCGGTTTCTACCAGCAATGAAGGGATATCCGGCGAACGTAAAACCCCCAGGCTGGCATGTTCCGGTAACCGTTTATGCATCGGCGTCACTGCCCGCAGTTGCTGGATAACTTTAACCGCAACGTCATATCCCACTCGTTGGGAATGACCAAACTGCAGATCCAACACGGCCTGGCTGAAATAGGGATCTGACTGATTATTGGCCAGTAAATCCCCTGCCCCCCCCAGTAGTTCAGACTGATTCTCGGTTTTTTCCAGCCAGCGGGCCATCTCAGAATTCGCCCGCCGGTTAGAGAGTACCCACACCGAAGCTCCGGTCGCGCTGTGGCTGGGTGCTGAATCGGCATGAATAGAGACCAACAGATTAGCATTCTCCTTACGTGCCACCTCAGACCGTCCCATCACCGAGACATAGTAATCGCCAGTACGAGTCATGACGGCTTTAAACATCCGATTAGCATTAAGCAATTTCTGTAATTTACGGGCAATAGAGATGGTAACGTTCTTCTCTTTCAGACCATTTTGCCCAATAGCCCCGGGGTCCTGACCACCATGTCCGGCATCAATAGCCACAATCACCCGATCGCTTGTGGCTACGCGGCTTACCGGGGTAGGCGCGGCAACCTGAGTAGCGGTATTGACGGGTGGGTTAGCAGAAACTGTCGCTGCCGGGGGGGTAACTGCGCCCTTGCCACGCAGTGAAAATATGACCTGATACAGATTGCCTTTTTGTGCCACGCGCACCACATTGCTGGCTGGCGTTGCCAGTTCAAACACCAGGCGAAAACTTTGCTTATTTACCGGCCGGCTGGTACGAATTCGTTTGACGAGATTCTGGCCACTGAAGTTGAGCGGCAACCCGTTCATCGTCCCTGCCTGGCGAATATCCAGAACGATCCGTTCCGGATTATGCAGAGGAAACCACGTATAGCCTGGTTTACCGTTAAAATTAAGCGTCACAGTCGTCAGTGACTGACCGTTATCTACCTTGATATCAGACAGGGAAGCCGCAGACGCCAGCCCTGGTAACAGTAAAAGTAACAGTGTTAATCCATACCAGCATCGGCACTTCCATGTCATGCGTTTTTCCCGTCTGTAGTGAGCTTATCCATTAGCGTCTGACCATACGTATTTCCCGCAGTAATCTCTGCCTGGCGGGCATCGCCGTCATAGCTCATCGTTACGATTAAATCTGGCTCAGGAAGAAAGCCCTGCCCCTGCTGCGGCCATTCCACCAGACAAACAGCGTCCCCGCCAAAATAGTCGCGGACGCCCATAAATTCGAGTTCTTCAGGATCTGCCAGACGATATAAATCAAAATGATAAATTGCCCGTTCATCAATCACATAAGGTTCTACCAGAGTATAAGTCGGGCTTTTCACATTTCCCCGGTGACCAAGTGCCTGAATAAAACCCCGGCTGAAAGTGGTTTTTCCGGCGCCAAGAGAGCCGTGCAGATAAATGACGGTTGCCTGATGACAAACCTGAGCCAGAGCAGCGCCTAAAGCGAGCGTTGCAGATTCTTCAGGTAAAGAGATGACAGTGGTATTCATTATTTGTTTTAGATTCATTCCGGATTAACTAATCGCCTGAGCGGTTCAAACAGATCGCTGGCTAACATACCCCGCATTCCATGCTTGCGGGCTACCCAATCGGCGGCACCTCCATGGGCGACCACTCCTGCACAGGCTGCATCATAAAGAGAGAGTTTCTGACCAGCAAGTGCAGCAATAACACCACTCAGTACATCTCCCATCCCACCGGTCGCCATTCCCGGGTTGCCGACATCGGCAATGACTGTTTCCCCGTCGGATGAACTGATAACAGTTCCGGCGCCTTTCAGTACGACCACACCGCCATATCGTTGGACTAACTGACGCGCAGCCAGCAAACGATCGTTTTCAACACTCTGCACCGATGTGCCTAATAATCTTGCAGCCTCTCCCGGATGGGGAGTAAGAATCCGATTCTGACGTGTATCGGGATCGATTGCCAGAAGGTTGAGGGCATCAGCGTCCCAAAGTGTCTGTTTTTTACTTTTTTTTACCTGGCTGAAGACGGTTTTTCCCCAGGCCTGCTGTCCCAGCCCGGGTCCGATGACCACGGTATCGGCCCATTCCAGACTTTCTTCAAGCTGTTGTTCAGACAGCGCTGCGGTCATAAGTTCCGGTCGTGCCGTCACTAATGCAATGACGTTATCCGGATGTGTCAAAACCCGCACCAGACCGGCCCCACTCCGCAGTGCCGCTTCTCCCGCCAGACGGATAGCCCCGCCAGTGCCCTTATCACCCCCAATAAGCACGAGTTTTCCATGATCGCCTTTATGTGCCGTCGCATTGCGAGAAGGCAACCAGCCAGCCAGATGACTAACATCCTTGCGCCATACCGGGGGATTGACATAGGTTCCTGCCAGATCAGGCCCTAAATGATCTGTCAGGATCGTTCCACAATAATCACGGGCTTTGCCGGTAAGCAATCCGGCTTTCAGGCCAATAAATGTCAGCGTGACATCCGCTTTAATCGCCACACCAGGGACTGTGCCGCTATCGGCCAACACCCCGGAGGGGATATCCAGAGCAAATACCGGCACGGATCGTTCCCGTACTTTCCCGATCAACTGTCGGTAAGGATCTTCCGGTGCGCGGTTCAGGCCGATCCCCAGCAGTGCATCAACGATCAGATGCTCTTCACCGATCCAATCACTGTCAGCCGGCAGACATTCACCACCACAGGCCAGCCATTGCTCACGGGCATGCAGTGCCTCTTCCGGTAATCGCGCGGCATCACAAGCAATCACTGTCACCCGCAAACCCGCCTGCTTAGCCAGACGCGCCACGACATAACCATCACCACCGTTATTCCCGCTACCACAGAGAATCCGCCAATGGCTGGCCTGTGGCCATAACCGGCAGATTTGCTGAAAAGCCGCATGTCCCGCCCGCTCCATCAATGTCCGCGTAGATATCCCGCAGAGGCTACAGAGCTGCTGTTCGAGTGATGGAAATTGACTGGCTGGCCAGACGGCCCCGGAAAGTGACGACAGGTTGAGGGTATTCACAGACATTGACCACCTCTGACCAATAAAAGGAAAGGAGTCACAATATCATACCAAAAATCAAAAAGGGGTTTAGCCGGGATTATCCTGACAACCGCGATACACGATATTTTCGTCCGGGTCAGAAAATCATCTCAGAGCCTGACAGGTCGTTTTTTTCTGCTGTGGATAAAAAATAAAAAAGCTCAGACATTCAAAGGCTACGAACGAAATATGACCGGGGTCACATTCAGCAGCACTGAAAAATATAAATAATTAAATCAATATATTATATCGTTCTGATCCATCAGGGACAGAAGAGAATCAAGATGAAGAAAATTAGCCGTAACTGTGGATAACTCTGTTTACAGACCACAGAATAAAACCACGGTTTTTATCCGATTTCAGGAGATTTATCCGCAAAAAATAACCCGCTGAATGCTGTTTCGCACGGGTGGCCTCTGTCGGTACCTTTCGGGGAGGCGCATTATGCAGCTATCCCCCCCTGATAGCAATCAGCAAATCTCCTGCCACAGACTGTTTGCTTAGTCTCTGTACAACAGCCGACATCTGTTTGGTGCCTGATCCGGCAATCACAGTAGCAAAAAAATAGAAGGATCAGCAGGATACACAGAGGATCGAGGATCCTTTCATCGTGACCCACGATCCCGCTACGAATCACTGGTCATCTCACAAAAAAGATCGCGATAAAATCATCCCGCAGGAAACTATTCAGCCCGCCATATTTCTTGGTATGCTGCATTTAGCTGTTGTTCTAACTGGTAAATACTTTCCATACGAAACAGTTTCGATAAAAAATTAAATAAGCAACCTGGAAAAAAACAATGAATAGTCGCGAAATCATTTGGTTTGATGGAGAGTGGAGTACAACGGACAAGCCGGTTATTGGATTAACCGATCATGCACTATGGATGGCTTCAGGTGTGTTTGATGGCGCACGCTCTGTCAAAGGCTATCTGCCCGACCTCGAACCACATTGCCAGCGGGCGATCCGCTCCGCCATCACTATGGGTATGGCGCCTAAGATTTCTGCGGAACAGATAGCAGATTTGGTGCGTGAAGGACTGAAACAACTGCCTCATGACACGGATTACTATATTAAGGTCCTGTTCTACTCTCCGGGCGGTTTCCTGTTGCCCGATCCAGATACCACGACTTTCGCATTACATATTTTTGAAACCGCCCTGCCGGAAGATAACGGTTTCAGTGCCACCTTTAGCCCGTTCCGTCGTCCGGATGCCACTATGGCCCCAACCGAAGCAAAAGCGTCCTGCCTGTACCCGAATACTCAGCGTATTAT
>Ga0157363_1000570_pt1 | contig 28619 bp, 7 predicted proteins | sample AttsexASBM1_FD_111477 | JGI IMG/M metagenome (GOLD analysis project Ga0157363, IMG submission 111477) | Fungus gardens microbial communities from leaf cutter ant in Ribeirão Preto, State of São Paulo, Brazil - Atta sexdens ASBM1 | ecosystem: Host-associated > Fungi > Mycelium > Unclassified ... | reverse complement strand
GTGTATGTGTGTGTGTGTGTGTGTATTTATATATTAAAAATTTAAGAAGATAGAAATGCCAATAAAGATAAATGTGTTAGTGGATGATCCAATTATTGGACGAAATAACAAAAACTTTAAACAATTACAATTCGAGATTGAATAAAATAGATTTAAATGATCGATAAAAATAGATTTAAAAATGTTTAATAAAAAAAATTTTAATTAAAAAAATTTTTAATTATTAATAAGCTTTTTAATAAAATGTAAGACTTTAATAAATTGTTTACAAAATTTAATAAGATGAATTTATTTAAGTATCTAAGTTTAATATTTAAAATTATTATTACTTTGTTCAATAATTTGGGTTATGTTCACTAATTGGTACATTTACCTCAGTTATTTTTTTTTTCAATATTTTTGAGAGAGAATATTCTATTTAAATTGAAAAAAGAAACAGGATTGTGGTTATAAGGTTCTATAATTTCCCGATTATTGAACATACATATAATGAAGTTCATATTGTATTTGCATATTAATTTCTACTTCATAAATGACTCAATTACAACATCTATCGAGTTAATTAGATTAAGAATCTGTGTTTGTTATTTAAAGTTTTGTATTATTTGTTTAATATGTAGTTACCGAACTATTCCGTTAATATGCACTGATATCAAGTATGCAAAAAATGAGACTGAAGTGTAACGGAAGATGAATGATTGACCGTAATATTGCGAACAAATATATAATATCAGATCGAACGTGAATTTTTTTTAGCACTTTTTTCAGTTTTTACTTTTTATGGAAAAATAATAGTTTAAAGTTCATTCTTGAACTCTTAAACTATTAAATTATTAGCTCAACTCGAAAGAGTTGTTATTCATGAAAATTCAGTGAACCATTTATATACACAAATATCGTAGTTTACGATGAGAACGCTTCGGTTAACGGCTTCGGACTCTTGACCGCTCTTCTCCTTTCTCCGTAATCATCAAAATGATTTCCTCGAAGCTTCTGTTTACAGGTACGCGGGCGTACAGCGTGTAATCCGTGGTTGACGTGCTGGTTTGTATGTGTTGTGCACGGCTGTGTGTGTATATCATTCCCAGATAACGAAGCAACGGTACTTGTAGTTGACCGCGGGCGGCCAACATGACTGTGTGTAAAAGGCAAATAGTGTTGGCCATGTGTGCGCGGTCCAATATTTGCATGACAATTTGGACGTCACGCGGGACGCTCATCTTACACACCTACTTCTGATAAAAGACGAGTCTTGGGCGCCACAATGATATTAATCTCGTCGTGTATTCTAAATCTTCTATCAAAATTAATTCTTCCGGAGAAAGCAACCAGAATTTTATTTGGGGATTCACGAACATGTATGTGTGAACACTCCGAATGTGTTCGCAAACGCTCTGATATTCTTCATTTTGCAACCACATTTTGGGCTGCAGCGGTTTGTCTTGTGGCATACTTGCGAAAATTTTATTTTTATTCGGATTTACGTCAGCAGTTATATTAATGGATATAATTCTGGCTTATGAAAAACGCGTATCCAATTTTACTGAGACTTTTCCATTTATTATATTCCAACTGTTAGCAGTCCTATAATACACATATATAACGATAACGTGGTAACATAGAATTGAAATTAAATAATTCTGAAATAAGCAAACAAGGAAATGAGCCAATGTATTCATTGGTTCGGTGCTAATTAAAAAACTGATGCTTGTATTATCGGCGCAAAATGATAGTTACAACTTATCACCTCCTCTTTTCAATATGCATCAAACAATTGGAAATTTTGATATAAAAAAAGGAATGTCAAGTTGTTCAAATTGCTAATTAAATAAGAAATATTTATAATTTCGAATAAACTAATATGTCCACTAAGAGAAATCTAATATCAATTTTATCACGTAAATATTTGTATTATTGTTTACTTCTGATAATCTATCATAAAACAACTTATCCATGCGTAATAATGTTAATAGATAATACCTACGGAAGTATTATATATTGTATAAGTTGCACGAAGCCACCTGAGCTGCGTGAAGCTATCTGAGATGATAAGCTGGATGAATTTAAGTTACCTGAGTTGCGCGAAGCTACTTGAGTGATTTACTTGTGAAAGCATCGACGCATTCGTTTTGCTACATTCTTATTACATTCTGTCGCATTCACTGACTTCCTGTAGCACAAACGACAATTCGCGTAATAGCATCATCCTATGCCATTTTTACATCCCAAGAAATTATAGCATGCTAGCGATCTAACGTATAATACGGAATGTACATGATTGACATGTCCGATGATGGTCGTCACAATTGTGCAAGTAATGAGATCTGTACTTTCTAAAGTGGATCCGTAAATAATATTATATTAAATAATATTAGTAATAAACAAAATAAATTATTCGAATATTTGCAACTTTAAAACTTTAGATTTGTATTAAAATTATTATATATATATTTTGATTGATAAGGATATGATGATAAATATTTGAGAAATTTAAGATTATTAAAATTATATTTAAAATTATATATGTATATAAATTTTAGGAATATTTAATATGATGAATTTAAAATATTGTCTATGTCTGGAGATCTTAAAAATAATTCTTTTATTATTTTTACTTTAGATCGCGTGTGATATCAATTATTTTTATCGAAGCGGAACATAAATCTCGAATCTAATAATATTTCATCTAGGATTTAAAACACAAATAAAAGAATAAAACGGGAAGGGAGAAGTACGCAAGTGACTTTGGCCGGCGCAAAAATTTCCATGGGCGTAATTAAGCAACTTGGGTGGGCAGTGAGCGGGCGTGCATGGAGTTCTAATTGCATTCGTTAGCGGTCGGCTGCGATCGCATAAATAAACCTTGGATGAGGTTTTATCGGGATTGCATAATGAAACGGACTTTACGGTTTTCTACTGATTTTACGGTTTTTCTTACCGGAACAATGTACATATATATATGTCTTCCTTTTTTTGTGCCGAATATGAGCCACGAATATGGTGTGAAACGCTTAGAAAGTTTGAGCTAAGCACTTTTCCCACCGTGCTGAAAGACTGAGAACATTGCGCTCGTCCAGGAATGCGTATCGACGAAGCCTACTGCGCGCCGTTGCGGTTGTTGTTCGAGCGGTCGCCGACATTGCGACTCACCGGACTCGATATATTCCGTGCACTTACTTTCGCGATTGTTGACGAGGAAGTGCATCCATCCGGATAACATCGACGTGCTTGCAGACCGTGAGGAAGAGCCTTCCTTTTCGATCCGTAGAAGAAATAGCTTCTTAAAATTAGACGAAAAGAACGATTTCACTGAAGTGTTTAAAAATTTAACTAGATAGAAAGCTAGAAAATAATTTTGTTGGACCGGATCGGAATAATTATATAGGACACCTAAGTTCTGATTTCTAAAATATCAAAATTTTTTTGTAATATTGTTTATTATACTTAACTATTCTACACTGTTAAATTCGTAGTCAAATATATTCACAATTTAAATTATTTTTAATCATTTCCATTTAATCATTTCGTCACTGTTATTATTTAATGTATTATTAATTTAACTAAAACAATGAAGTTAAACATCTAACTCGAGAAAATGTATTAAGTTTAATTTAATTCAAATTTAGTTTATATACTATATTAGTTTATTTTATATTTAGTTTATATATATTATATTTAGTTTATATACTATAAGTGCATACGTTAATATGAATCTTATTTTCAAACTAATCATAGACATGGATTAATTTACATTTTGACACATGGAAGGTAAAAATAACAAAATATTATTCTCAAAGAATTGGATAATCATTATTCTTTGATATCTTGTAGTATCTATACGTATCTAAATATTTTGATGGTTCAACTAAATTATTTTTAAATCTGTATTTAAATGAATTTTTAGACATTTTAACAAAATCTTTTTTTTCGTATACTTATTCGGCGCATTAGAAAAAGAAAAGAAAAATAAAAATTATTGGGAATGGATACTGATGAAATTAATCGGGCTTTATAAAGAAAGAACAAATTTTGAATCGAATTCCTTTGAATCGTTTTCACTTAGCGAAAATGCTGAAAATTAGAATGAAAAGCGACACTATCGGCGAAAATTTGAATGGAAAACGACATTGTCGACGAAAATCCGAATGAAAAGCGGCGTTGTCCTTTCGGAATTAGTTCGTCTACCATGAAAGGTTCAATTATGGAGATGATGTTAAACGTGGGACGTTATGCAGACTAATGTAGCGCAATAAATCACTTAATTGAAATCACAATACTACCGGTGGTTAATTTATGGCTTAAGAGAACTAAGTGTGCTCTCTCTAATGGCTGACTTTCTTAAGTTACATCGGTTTACCGGCGGGATATTTGGTCGACATAGCAATTATTTCTGTCGACCTGATTTCGAAGTTTGCAGTAAGTGCAAGATGGCTATTTCACCGTAATATGTAATTTCCCTGTAAAGCAGAGCTTTACATCAATGTCCTACCGTGGTGTTACGATTCGGTTTTTGTTTTCACTGTTACATGAATACGCCAGTTAATTACACATAATCCTGAAACCTGATCCATGCATCGATGCACAGCACCTGTTATCATTGTTATGACCTCCGTCACGTCATAAATAGGCGAATGCGAAATTTGATTGAAAAGATTTAAAGCGCCGCTTTTTACTCATATATGAAAAGAACAATTTTGTTGAAATATCTAAAAATTTGTAAATACAGATCTGAAAATAATTTATTGGACATCAAAATAATTATGTATATAGGAAGCTCAAGCATGATGAACAATGTTTCAAAAAGTTTTACATTCTAGCAACAAGCTTGAGCGTCCTATATCATTATTATTTTAATAATCTAATAAAATTATTTTTAGAGTTGAACTTTTTAATGTTTCAGTACACATAAAATAATTTTTTCTGTATACACTTTAACAATTATCGTTGCCTCACAGGGATTTCATCATTTCAATGCACTGCGAAACTCAGATTACCAGTAGTTTTAATCGAAACGATCTGATTCATCCAGATAAAATTATATTTGATTTTATACAAAAGAATGATTTTGCTATATAAAAATTTAAGTAGATCTGAAAATAAATTTTGTTGGATTATTAAAATAATTTATTAAGATGTTCAAATTCATTGCTAAAATATCAAAATTTTTTCATTATTACTTTTATCATGCTTGAGTTTCCTTCATAATTTATTTTGATAATTCAAAAAAATTGTTTTCAGACCTGTATTTACTTAAATTTTTAGATACTTCAAAATCGTTTTTGTGCATGCGTTCATTTTTGAACTTGAATAAAAATTTGTTATTTATAAGTTGAATGTAAAATGACAAGTCAATTAATCGTAATTAACATTCAATCACAAGTTAAATACATTAATTTTTTTTGTAGAGAAACGAACATTTCATTTAATTGTTTTCAGGATTAAGATACCTTCAATGAAAAATGTCCAACTCGTGTAAATGCCCGCGATCTCTAAAGACGAGAAAAGAAATCAATCTCATTTCGTTTCGCGATATTTAGAAATCTCGTCGCCGATTCCAATAAGATGAATATCTGAAAGATCAATAAAATTATAAGCCGTTCACAATGACAATGATAACAATGATGATGGCGTGTCGCATATTTGCGGACAGTGAAGATGATCAGAGAGAGCTGTTTAATTACTCGGCCGCGAGTGAAAATTAAATCGCCAGTTAAGTAGAGCACAGAGTGAATCCGAATGTTCAGTAAAACTGCACGGTGCAACCCTGGAATTAACCGCGGATGTAGCGCCGCGAGATCCGCCATTCACCCTGCGATCCTTTCGATTTAATGAAGACTTGATTACAACGCGTGGACGCGTTTAAGCGATGGTTAGAATTTATTATCCAGTAACCTCAAGCCACTTCTTTCCGCGAGCACAGCCTTCGTTCCTGCAAACGCGACATGACGCAGAAGCATTATTCATGATAATCGAAGATCCCGGAAATGGTCTCATCTATGACACGGTCCGCTAGTGGCGATAATCGAAAGTTCTAAAGCGGAAACGACGAGCCTCGCCCGGCTCGAGGAATCGAGACAAAGGAATCGTTCATGCAAATGGTTTCAGCCCTGACATTTCATTCGTAAGGTTTTCTCTCAGTTTTCCTTGGTTTTCGAGAGTTGAGAAACTCGCGAAATTCCTTTCGCAAATGATATGATACTTTCGGACAATTGCTAAATGTAGCGAGTCTCGTCGATTTCAGGCCTGTCAAACATCAATTTGGAAGTAAACTCCAAACGATGGATATTGGTTATCGTGATGGGTGATGGCTCTAAAATAAACTTCCATGTCCTATTGGGTTTTAATATAGTTTCTTCTCTCTCAAAGCGATTGTTAAAGCTCAATAATTGTATGAATGTTATATCGCTAGCAAAAAGCAATTCCACTGATTTTAGATCTATCAAAAATAATAATTGTAGACCTATTAAATAATTTAAAAACTAAACTCTAATTGACTCGCATCATATCGATGCGGTAATAAATATCCAAATATGAAACTTTTGCTTCTTATTAAGTTTTAATTTCTTTTGAAAATGCTGTAAAAATAATTTCTTTTAATTGTAAGTAATCAAACTGTCAAATAATGTTAATTTAAATTATTTTTTAAATGTTAATGATCGTTTGAGAAAGATTTCTCTTTGATTATTTCTTGATACGTAAATCATTAGAAATTAGAGCGTTCGTAATTCAATGGCTATTTTCTACGATGACGAGGGACTGGCATCATCATGTAAAAACGAATGATCTCGATTCTAAACTTAACATGAATGAAGATAATTTACATGACTGGAATTTGAATAAATTATGTGCATGAATTAATTTTTAATTTATTGATAATTTCATTACGATATTATCAAATCAACAAAGATGTTGCAATATAATATGTAATATATCGGATTACAATATATTTCAAGTAATATAAATTATTAAGTATTTTTATTGTTAATTGATATCGTAATAAGATTATCAAATTAAAATTCTATTCATTTGTAATTAAAAAAAAGTTAAATACAATTATTAAAAATTCATCCAAATATAAAAAAATTATTAAAAATATTATTTATCCAAATATTAAAAATTATTAAAAATTATATCCAAATATTAGTACATGTTTAAAAACTTTAATCTGTATATACATTCGAAAAATTTAATCTGTAACTAAATAATGGAAAAAAAATACTTCTAAAATTTTAACAAACATTTTTTAAATTTATATAATAATATTGTCTAATTAAAACGTTGTTTAAAATATGTCCTCTCAGAATCTGTTAAAATATATTGTTTGCACGAACAACACTCATAATAAATGTGAAAAGTTTCGCTATAATTCCATTGACATGTTTACCAATATACAATTTTCAATATACTTTAAACGTAACATAACGTCGGAACTGAACGCTCTTCCGCAAAAAAAATAACACGTCTAAACCGTAAATTTCAGTTAGAGAACCGACGCCTCGACGTTTGAAATATTGAACAGTCAAGCGAGGTCCCATTCAACAGTTAAAGGATGGATCTCCGGCAGAAGTGACCGTCGATTTCGCAGGTAGACAGACAGGTAGAAACGTACACATAACTCACCAGAATTTTATGCACGGTTCGCCTTGGTGGGGTTTCCGGGCAGGCTGCGATTCCAATAGTCCACTATAGGCAAAATGATTGTGTCCGTTTTCGTGGCGAAATTCCGTGTTACTGAAAGCGATCGGGACGGAGCTGTGAAACGTCGGTCGGCTTTACGATCGGTCGAAAGTACCGGCGAGCGGGCAAGCCGCACCACGGTTTCTACAACACAACTGGCTTTCGAGAATTCCTGCTTGGAATGCCTACGAGGAGGAACGGTATATACGATACTCGGCCGTGCCTACCTCGGCGGAATGGAAAAGGCACGGCGAGGAGGCATCTTCGTGCCTCCACCGCCGCGCCTACGGTCACGTGCGCGTCTCTCATGCATCGCACCGTAATAATTGAGATGCATCGATTGTCAGGGACATACTCGAAATTGGACGATTATTATATAGGGATTCCTTAGAACCTAATCCTGTTAAATGGAATCAATATAAGACATTAGAGATGAAGTCAAAATTCATCCAGTTTAAGTATAATTCGAACAATTTCGTCGCAACAAGATGTCGTAGATGTAATTTAACGTCTTATTAAATTAACAAGAAAATCGTATGCTACCTGTGATTTATACGATTTGATAAAATTTTTGTTGTAATGAATAATTTACAGTTTGATTACATTTTAAGTGAACATGCGCTGCATCGCTGAGGAGAATAGTATGAAGAAAAAAATATTTGAAAGCATTGTTTCTTTTTATGAAGGAAGAAAGTAAAAACTGCTTAGAATTATTTATTTAGCACACAGCTTAAATTTTTTAATGTCAATTTATATTTTAAAATGTGTTTGCTGAACACATTAACGTGATGTATTTTATACAGACGGGCAATGCACGAATTAAAAACTTGCAGCAACGAAATCAGTATCGCCGTTCGATTTCAGTATCGCCTCTGGTATTCGTAATTTTGTAACTTTGCAGTTATGTAAAGTAAGCGACTGAGCTACGAAGAGTTGAAGTTTCAGGTGTAGAATATGAGTATGTTTTTCCATACGGCGCGTTTTTAAATGAATTCTTCGATCGTGAGTCATTAAGTTATTGTCTACACACTTTAAATGACTGTAAAAGAATTAATATTTGTTATATCAAGTAGCTTATTCAGCAGCTGACATTCTTATATTTTATTAGATAAATATAAATGTATTAATAATTATAATATCATAATTGTTATTAATTATTTTTGTTGTTGATTAAATAAATTTCACGAGCAACGTTGAGCAATTTAAGGAAAGGAAAAATATCTATATGATTTTATATTATTGATGATTATATGTTAACGCTGTATTTTAATTCAAAGCTAGTAAGAAAGCTAGTTATTTTAAAATAGTTTAAAATATTAATGTGCGGGATATTTGTGAAAGATATTTACAAAAATGGTACACAATTAAAATATATAATATCATATTCTTAAATATCATAAAGTTGTCAAATTTTGGTTATAAATCGACGAATCAACAAAACTTATTATGTCAGAGATGCGGTCTTTGTCAATAGAAACGTAATACGATCTAATCTATTCATAGCGTGCTTCACTTGACTGTGAGAAGTAATTATCATTTCGTAGACCATGCGTGTAACACGATTACATAAATTGTGGGAAACGCCTACGGGATTGCACAAATGTAAACAATTGTACAGATTTTTCTCATGAAACATAAGTAATTATTAGGTTTATTGACATGCAATACATGACATAATACGCGATATAAATATATATGTACATATTATCTCTGCTATAAATATTTTAAAATGTTATATGATATAGAGAAAGTATTCCACTTGTTATGCATCATTAATGTGATACTTAGATTCTTAAGTAGTTTAGATATGATATTTCTCTAGTCATAATATCGAGATATCGATAACTTTGTAATTATTAAGCAACTAAAATAGACGATTTTCTCACAAATTAAACAGGGAATTAAATAATTTGCAAAATTACGTTACTGATAAATTTTAAATTTAATATAATTTATTTTAATAAAATTCTAATTTAGATCTTAATTGCCAAGATGATATGTTACAGATTGAAAAGTAAAATGAGTATATAATGAATTCTCGTATTTTTGCTAAGGAAAGATCGATTTTTAATTGATTCAAACTTTCACCATTAAAAATGAAGCCTAAGAATAATAAAAGGTATATATATTTTTATTACTTTTGGGAAAATTTTTCATTCTTTCTCTACTGTAGGCATATCAAAGTAACTATTCATTTCCCTCTCTCCAACGAGCTGATAAGGATTTACAGATAACAATGACCACAGCTAATCTTTGCAATTCATCCCGCGGAAAAATTCCAAAAAGGATCTATCACAGCATTAATAGAAACGTTAGTAGGATTATTTGAAACTGCGTAAATCGCACTGAGACCCGTTGAAGCGTAGTAACGCGCATTGGTAACGGGAGAAGTTCGGATAATCTTTTGATCGCTCTCGTGAGAGTGCGTTCAATTTCGCGAGAGTTTTCTCTCTTTCCTTCCCTCTCATTCTCTCTTTCTCTACGTCCACAAAATGAGGATTATTTTTATGATTATGCATCCCATGCTGTTGCTCGTTAACCACGCAAGATATCCCGGATAGAGGCTGATGCGAAAGCGTGCTTTAGTGGGTTATGACGGTCAGCTAATTAGCGAAATAAATTTTCGAGTAATGATATCGAAATAAAATCACGTAGCGTATGCTAGCGAATGTAATGCAAATCCGATATTTACCACACTGCCGATTATATATGTAGGTATGTATTCGGTAGAGGTCGGTAGCTCTCCAACACGAATTATTCATGTAATTTGATCTTCTGACTATTCGCGTTCAATACAAATAAAAATACTGATATTAATTTATAACGATAGGATGTTAATTTCTAAAAATACTATAAGAATTTTAATTTTAATTTTTAATTATTTTTTAATTTTTTTATCTCAATTTTAATAACATCATATAAAATTTCAATACATAGTTACACAACCGCATACACATATGTGAAAGTAATTATTTAAAGAAGGATTAAAAAAAGATTGACTTAAAAGGGTATAAATAAAAGGAATAATGTTTTTTTGTAGATTTTTACCTCCTGAACACAACAAAATTATTAAAAAATTTGAAGCATTTGGGAAACACTTCGAAAATAGAACACAAACATGGTGTATTTATTCAAATTTTTTTGCTAAATTTTCGACGTATTTCTCAAACTTTTTAATAATTTTGTGTATCTAGAAAGTTAAAATTTACATAATAATAAACATTATTCGTTTTAATTACTTTTTCGATCAATTTTCTTTTTAATATCCTTCTTTATAACGTTATTAAAATTGAAATAAGAAAATTAAAAAGTAATTAAAAGTTAAAATAAAAATTCTTACAGTATTCTTAGAAATTGACATCCTATGGTTATAAATTAATATCAGTATTTTTATTTATATCAAATTTAATCAACTTTTTTTTTTTTAAACAACTTCATTTAAACAACTTTTAATTAGGATGCTATAAATCTAAAAAAATTGTTAATTTTTCCAAAATGTGTACACATGTACTTATGTATAAATATTATTTTTCATATTATTATGTCAATAATTATAATTATAAAATCGATTAACAAATAATATTTTTCTCAGAACTGCATTTTCAAAACAGTGTAGCAAGAAATATTTCAAAAATTATTTTAATTATGATATACATTTAAAAATGTCCTCTATCTAGTCACGTACTGATCTTTCGATTCATTTATTTTTGACTTACCAATACGGTGATAACTTTTTTGTGAAATTTCAATTTCATAGATTTAGAATACATGCGATTTTGTTTTCACCAAATTTCAAAATTTTCTTATACAAATAATAGTAATTTATTGTAAACAAAATAAAAAAGTTTTTATTTCAGTTTACTCTTACAAACATTATTTTTAAAAGCTAATGATTCGAACATTTTTAAAATTATTGTATAAAATACAACAAAAATGACTGAAATCTTTTAATATTATAAATTCGAAAATATATTATTTTTAATTTCCAAAAAAGGTTTTATTATATATCGTCTTGATTAATAAATTCGTTTACAGAGGTTCCATTTTTTAATCGTTTCATCTGTCTAAAACAGAACTGTTAATTTACATTTTACAAATCTGAACAGCATTTGTTGCTGATCGATTTAAAGTTTCAATATAATAATTTAAATCGATGCGTACATTTAATAGATATATAAAACAACAAGATTAATAACGAAGAAATCAATAAAATTGATAGTTAAAATTAATCATATGATAAATTCTGTTTGCCATATATCATTCGATAAAAGTGCAATTTTAATTGGGACATTTTTTTTAACGATCAGGGCAAAATATACGATTATAAAGCGGCTGCAAAAGATGGTCTCGCTGAAAACTATAGAATGACATAGTAACACAGGGCATTAATGACTGCAAATTGTGAAACGTGTTTCTCATTCCATTCAGGTAATCTATGGTTGTTACATCTCTCGCGAAGCTCTCTACAAAATTGTGGTCTGCAATGACCTACATACTACTCAATCGATTCATTTTCTTTCGACCGCGCTCGGTTTGCACATTATGAGCTCCTCGTGAAACGTAAAATGCGTTAAATAATGTGGAAAATTCCCACACGTGCTACGTAAAATGAAAGCAATCAATTGAAACGTTATGCGCGATCGTATGGCGATTTCAGATGCTTCATTAATATTTATAACGATATGTCTTGATACTTGCGTTATCATATACGTTCTTTGTTTTCATCGTCCATGAGTGATACGCAGTTACTTGACTGAATTTCAGTCACGTCTAGCCCCTTTTAATAGTGTGTCACTGTGTGCCAATGCTATACGGTGGCATAAAATATTTGTCCCCTATGGGTTCTGCATGTTAATGAAACAAAATGTGTTTGCGTGGAATTCATACCGACATCATGCTCAAAGAGGAGCTTATTTAATCTTTTTGTCAAGCAATACAATGCATTAAATCGATTTATTAAATTATTCAAATTTTGTTATAAAATTTATATTAATAACGTATTAATAAAAATATAAAAATCGTACATAGGTTTCGATATAGTTTTTGTTAAAGATTTATGATTACAAGTTCTCATACATCTCTACTTTCAATTAAATTAAATAAATAATCATATTAAAGTTCTATCATTAAGAATTAAAGATATTTTATTAGTCAATCATTAAAATTAAATTTTTTATTATTATTATATTGTATAATTATTGTAATTTATGTCATGTTATAAAAAAAGACATTTATATTTGCAAAAAGACTGAAAAAAGATGAATATTTAAATATTTATATCATTGATATAAAGAAATTTTTAAAACATTATTAGTTTTAATTTATTATTAGTAATATTTTATTTTATTGATTATTATAGCAATTTCTGATCACCTTTTATTCTAATATTACATTCAACAAAAGCGTGGATTGATAATTTAGTTAATAAAAATAGAAAATTGCTTTTATTTTAATTTTTAGATATAAATTCATTAGTTACTTTTGTTAATTTTACAAATGTTATACATATATTTATTTTTTAATTTTAAACAAAATATTAAATATAATTGGCTTATATATAATATTGTAAAGAGCTATTTTCTTCGGATTGTATATTAACCTTTAAATTTACCGCTAAATATTACGTGTATCACGTGGGCTACTTTTATCATGGCAACAGCGCATGCGATGTTGCCTTTTCATCTAAAGATTATCTCGCTCTTCTTGACTCCACGTCGAACATTTCATCATCCATTTTCTTCCGGCGTTTCAACGAGGAAGGTTCAACGCGTCCTCAATCTTGGTAAGCATTTCTTTTTCTTTTTATCGAAATATCGCATGAACTTCTTCTGATACAATAAATTTCGCGCTGTAAATTTAATTAATCGGTTCGATAATATAATTGGTAGAAAAGAATGAGCGAATATGTTGAAAATGCTGAATCGAACGTGGGCCACGTGGCAAAGCGTCTCACGCCGGAGGAAATCAATAAAATGCGGGCGCAGGATTCTCGCTTGGTGACTGAATTTCACGCGAATCAGCTTGAGAGGGACGCGAAAAAGCACTGGGATTTGTTTTACAAGCGGAACGATACCAGATTCTTCAAAGATAGACACTGGACCACGCGGGAATTCGATGAGTTGCTGGGTTTGGGCGGCAACGGAAATCAAAATGTCCTCTTCGAGGTGGGCTGTGGGGTCGGCAATTTCGTTTATCCATTGATAGAGGACGGATTGAACTTTCGGAGAATATTTGTGTGCGATTTATCCACGAGGGCGATCGAGTTATTAAAGGTATATTCGCTTTCGGATTTTAAATAAAAATGAATAACAGAAGAGCAAAGAGCCAAATTTTTTGTATATTTAAATTCTTAAAAACATACGTTTCGACCTATTTGTCAGGTCATCCTCAGTGTATGTCGATAAATTAACGCAAATTTAATAAAAATCATAAAACGATTAAATACAATTTCTGTAAATTATAGTTATGCAAAGTATAGTTATGATGGACCTATTTCTTCATATCTATTTTCAGTCGCAACAATGCAATGCTTTCAGTCTTGTTATCTTCGTACATTCTTCTATTATATCAGTCGCAATTTGTCCGTAATGATAATAAAATTAGTTGAATATATAGAATCATTCCGTAAAATTATGCAAGCACACATGAAGATCTAGCCAGAATAATCCAGTGATTGAAACAATACGTCAAATTTAACAGAGGCAAATGCGATTAGAGTTTCAAGAAAATTGAAAACAGTTCCGTTAGAAATTACTAATGTTGTTTCGGATTTTAATTATAAATTGGCTCAAGTTGCGAACGAACCGGTGCGTTAATAATAGTTTTCATTTCCTTGTAGAGTCATACGTTATTCGATCCGGAAACAATGAAAGCTTTTCAAGCAGATGTTACGTTAGAAAATTGTTTTGCTGAAATTGATTATCCAGTTGATGTTGCAACTCTGATCTTTGTATTATCAGCTATTCATCCTGATAAATTTCACAAGTACGTTTAATAAAAAAATCATTAATAAAATACTGTTAAAAATGCGGCTCTAATATTATTGTAAGATTCCAATTTGTTAAATTTTGCGATAACTAATTAACTTGTATATTTATAATAGAGTTGTCCAAAATATATACAACGTTCTTGGTAGTGGAGGAATCTTGCTCTTTAGAGATTACGGATTGTATGATATGGCACAATTACGTTTTAAACCTGGGCACAAAATCAGTGAGAATCTCTATATGCGGCAAGATGGAACCAGGTGATTTTATTTTTTTTTTTGTTACTCGCACAAATAAAAAAATATGTTTTCATAGTTCACTTGATTACAATAAAATAAATTTTTTTGAATTTGATTCTACTAACACATAACACATTCCTACCCTGTTTGTATAGAACAATAACAATATATTCTTCATATTTTTCAGGAGTTATTATTTCTCTATAGAACAAGTAGCATGTCTATTTGAATCTGTCGGTTTTCAAACATTAGATTGTGGCTACATACAGAGACGTACAGTAAATTTAAAGGAGAATATTGATGTTCCGAGAATCTTTGTTCAGGCAAAATTTAAGAAACCTTGAATATGTAATAATGAAATGGTAAGTTTATTTAGATCTGGCTTCGATGAAAAAAAAATTATTCTATTTGAAATTTAAATTTTTACAGAAGAAATTTTTTAATTTTTTATTCTAGAATGTATGATTACTACTTTCTCAGAATATTGTGTAGTAATTTATGATTTTTATTTGTTTATTGATATTTTAATGATATGATGATTTATTTATCGGATTTAATGACGAAAACGTCCTGCAGTACTGATTATCTCCTTAATTAATTGTATTATTTGTATTTATTTAATTAGTTGTAATAAACTTTTATGCTTTATTACAGGTACTGCAATTTAGCAGCACTTATGACAAATTGCATATGAGAAAAATTTAATTCTCTGATAGAAACATGGCGCAGTCTACATTCAAGGTATATGCTTAGATTTTTATTTTTATATATGAATTTTATATAATTTATGCACATTATACAATTACATGATGACTGCATAGTTCAACTGAAATTATCTTGACGATTCCTTATATTATTGTCTTTCGCTCCTATCTGATATTGTCAGTGTATTCATATTAAATGTATTAAGATCTGAATAGATCTTTAAATACGATACTATTTTTTATATTTCAGATGTCTCACACGACAAATTGAAAAAAAGAAATGCTTTCTCATACAGCACACTTCATCCCAAAGATATTCTTGCGAATGTTCAGAATATCCGTTGGACATTTGTGCTATATGGGTTTTTAAATAAGGTATTTAAATATGGTAAGTTCGTGTATGTTTTAGATTTATTAAAGATTTTTTTTTATATAATTATATTTGTATATTAATTTTTTGTAATGCGTGCATATTATAAATTACACGATTTCATAGTTCAAATTATGAAATTATCTTGATCATTTAATATTATTTGTCTTATCTTTCTCTATTTACGTATTTATATTAAGTATTTACATTATGTATTAAATATCAAGATTGAAATAGATCTCTAAATGCAATACTATTTTATATTTTAGAGTTGAGAAAAGGGAGTATCTTTCAAATATATGGTAAGTTTGTATAAGTTTTAAATTTATTAAATATTTTTAATGTATATCAATGATGTATATCTCTATAATTTTGAAAATTAATTGTGATATTTATATAATTCGTCACTACCACTGAGCGAAGATTAAAAATTAATGTGTATATATGAATGAATATTAAATAGGTATCGTAAATAATTGTATTGTTTATATATTACAGAAAAAATAAGGATGATTTATGATTCTAAGAGCGTTGACTCGTTATAGATATCTGTCTGTTTTTATATTATGCTTTGGTTTACGAAAGACTGATTAAAGAGTTAAACATTGTGCAAAAGTTTGAGATAATTTTTGGGAACAATAAATTAATACAGAAGAAATTACACAATTCTAAAAATAGATCAAATTAATACAAGTACAAAATAATGTATATGGTAAGTATAATTTGTATTCCATGTATTTTTTTACTTAAATGTACTTGTAATGATGATTTAATTATTACCATCTTTCGCATGAATCGTTGTGATTTGTTATTAGCTCTATCTGATAAATAACTTCTAGTATCAAATATCGTATTAAAAATTTATAGCTTTATGAATAATAAATTGTTTTATTTTTGGCAGGTTTATTGATTGTGCGATATGGCATGGATATTGTGGAAATACAAACACACACACAACATCAATCAATTTTTATTAAAATATTGAAGTGTTTTTATTTTAATTTTATAAATAAAATAAAATTTTATTGTTACATAGTACATTTATCTAATTCTTACATTTATTTCCCATATTTTTAGCACAATTGAATTCTTTCTATTTATGTCTGTTATTCAAACAAAAATATATAATCAATTTGTATAATAATATTGTTTATAAAATTTTAACTTGATATACTTTAGCTCTTATTATTTTTAATTCACTACTAGAACAAATTAAAATAATAAAAAATGAATCCGAATAATGTTTCATAATTTTTTAATTCATCTTTATGCATTTAATATTGGAAATGATATCGAAAAGTAATTTAGGGATGAAGATTTATGCATTATGAATTTAGACAATTGATATTAAAAAAAGTTTTAATAAAATAAAATACGTATTTATATATATAACTTGGGATATATTGATATGATATCGATATCGAGATATGATTTTTTTTTCATTTATATTAATCAAGATGGGTTAGTTTTCGTGATATATATTAAATTATCCTAAAATTAATAAAAATTAAGTTAAAAAGATTTGGTGATGAGTAATTTAATGAAATTTCATAAGTACAAATTCAAAAGATATCTAGTAAATGTTGTAGGAATGATCATTGATTGCTTAATTGTTAGCGAATTATGTCTAAAACTAAAAGATCCGTATTCCCACTTCATTTTTATCGATAGATGCTCATATTTGTTTATGAGATTCTATAGCACATATAAACAATATATTAAATACGCACGTCAATAAAAGTGAGATGTGGATTTAATGTTTAATAATATAGAGAATTAGTGACTTTTAACATTTATTATTAGTAATTTAATTGGCTTTCTATTGGCAATGTGCATAATTTGTTAAATGCAGTTAATTGTATCTGACATAAATTAATTATTATCGCAATGTAGTTGTACTAGCACTTGTTCGTAAGTATCACACATTGATTTTATTGGGTATTAGACTATATATAGAATGATTATTTTAATATAAAAACATTAACCCAATTTGTAATTATAACAGTAATCACATATCATTTACACATAAATTACATTATTTTTTCAGTAGTGGAATATGATATGCATGATATGCATATGCTAAATTTTTTATAATTTATAAGTAAGTTTCAATATATTTAAACAATAATTATTAAAATACGTTTAAATTATTAAGAGGATTATTAAAAATTTTTTGTTGAATTATATATTACTTGATAGATATTGCATGTATTTTTATTTTGTATATAATAAATTTTTAGATATAATAAGTTTATAATACGCATATTAATAAAATTCTATTTTTTATAATTTGTTTTCCACAAGAAAGAGAGAGAGAGAGAGAGAGAGAGAAAGACTTCCCGTCCTGATTTCATTTTTAAAATTTTTTGACATTTAAAAGATTTTAATAATATGCTATTACTTTTAATATTATTTAAAAGATGATCACATTATAAATTTAATTTATAATATTATTATAACAAATGAATATAAATTAAATATTAATTTTTAACATATATTAATACACACTCTAAACGAACACGCTACAATTTTCCCCTCTTCTTTTGAAGGTAATATAGATTATAATATAGACAATTTATCTTGGAAAACAATTGTTGAAAAAGAATAAATTATTAAAATTTTTTACGAAATCATTAATACTCACATATTCTGTGAATGCTAATTATCGATATGGTAAGATAAGTTTATTTTATCATATTATCGTTTATAGCGATTTACTGTTTAATATCTTTTACGATTGCGAGCGGTTGAAATTAAAGTAGTTGATCACTCGGACAATACAATAAAATGCCACGTGTACATACTGTCGAAAATGAATTTGTAAGTATATTTCTAAACCAATTATTTCACAGCTTTGTGCTTATTAATTAAATGAATTGAAGTAATGTTTCAATTAATTTCTCTTTGATAAACTGTCTGCACCGGAGCTAATCATTCTATTGTAACTGTGTTTCAAAATTCACTATCAGTACTGAAAATTTATGGTGTATGTAACGTAAACTATAAATTTATAGCAGTGGTGATAGATTTCGAAATCCAATCTGTTATTTCTTATATATATAATTTTTCCGCTTATTATACGAGTAGTTTGCGAACATAGTGTAATTTATTTCATTAAATATATTTAATGGTGAGAAATTAATTAGCAAAGGATTTAGACTAGATTCGACCTTTCGATAAATTTCAACTCACTCTTATTCTCTTACTCTCTTATGCTCTTACTCTTTTACTCTTTTGTTTATCTAATTAGTAAATTATTATATAATTTATGAGATATAGCAAAAGAAGATGAAACAACCGGTTCTAAGTCGATTGAAAGATCATAGTTTTTTCTTGATTATTCTTAATATATACGAAGTTATATCTTGTGAAAATATGAATTAAAGAAATATCAGAGGGAGAAATTATGTAATATCCGTCATTACATAATAATGATATAAAATCGTATATATGATGGTATATTTTAATGATATTCTTTCGTCTCATATAAATATTTTGTTTTACGAAGCACGATAATAATGGCGCGAATTTAATTATGCGAAGACGACAAATAGATAAAAAGTCAGAGAGAAATACGAAGTACACGGCTTGAATTGTTAATCGCTTTTGTTGTTAATTGCTTTCATATTTATGAGATAGATAAAACGTAGCAGCGGAGGTGAAAAGCCTAATATTAATCGTTATTTTATGCAACAACGTCATTTTTTACTAATTCTAAACTAAATATATATATATAATCGAAATTTTAATAAATGTAGTGCAGTCGATACTAAAATTATTTTTGTTTGTTTTAGTTGGAATATTTGAGTCAGTGATATTGATCACTCTAATTTAGAAATTAGAAAGAACGCATTTATAACGGAACCATCATAAAAAAGAATCAAGAATTATTTTTCTTTTTGGAATAAGAGTCACAGATTGACAAGTATCCTTGATCGTTTCCGTCAGATGACATTTAACTGTTCCAAATCGAATCAGAATCCAAAATTAGGTATGATATTATTGAGAGTGATCGTAATTAAAATACAAATACAAATTTTTTATTGATTTCTGTTATTAATAAGGAAATGTTATTTTAACGCAATACATCTTTTAAATTTGTTATGATTTCTAAATTCCAACTCTCATGAGAAGAATATTACATAACAACATTTTCTATATACAAAATAATTAATGTATCCTTGAAAAAAATATTTTTATGTGAAATTTCGTCTGTTTATATTTATTTAATTATTTTAAATTATTAATTAATTAAAAATAAATATTTATTTAAAGACGAAAGTTACCCAAGCGAACGATTTCAAATTAAAATAAATTCGTATGTTTTAATTAATTAAACATGTGTACCTCCTGGATATGTGTCCCCAACTGGATATTTAATTAGCTCTTGCAAATGTAAATATGAGCAATTGCAAAGCTTACAATTCTATAATAAATGTATTCATGCAGCGATATAGACGCCAGCTAAGATTTTAAAAGTAATTTGTAGCATCCAATAAAGCTATATACATTGTTTAGAAACGCTAAAGAGATTTCATAAATTTCTGAGAATTATTTCGAAAGTAAAATTTTGCAATGTTATAAATCTTTTTTCAAATATATCTTATTTCATCAAGCATAATTAAGCAATCACTGGAATAGTTTTTAAAAGTGTTTCAAAAATATCACTAAAAAAATGTCTAACATGCAAGACCAACTGCCAGACGTAATAAATTAATTTTGTTCACCCAATCGTGTCTATTATGTTTTTATTGCGATTTATTCCAAATGATTCCATCACAAAATCGGTATTAAAGTGGAATGTTTGTAACTTGGCAGTAAAGTATTTTTTTGTGCTGGTACGATAAGTCCATTCTTTTTCTCTTGCAGGATACGGTAATTAATAGTGTTTAAAATAATTATGTACTTACGTGAAGTTGTTATTAATAAAAATATTAAAATTTGTTATAAAAATATTAGTAATATTTAAAATAAAGTATACCAATGCGTATTTAATAAAGTTTTAACGCGCGTGCGCGTTTTAATTAAGGTATAAATATTTCAATGTTTTTTTTCCAGAAATATTTCTTCTTTTGAATTTAATTAATTTTCAATTTCAGATTCAGCAAAAAATTAAAAATTAAATAAACATTTATATTGGTATAATTAAATGTTAAAGGTTATAATTAATATAATAAAACAATATAAAAAAAACAGGTTGTTATTAGCGGTATATCATGTATTAAAAAATTCATAAATATTCAACTATAAAAACATATGTTTCGGCCAGTATTTGGCCGAAACATCTTTAGTATGTCATATTAAATAAAAATAATAAATAATAAATAAAATTCACACAAAGTACATGATGGAACTTGTCTAACTAATAACTGTAGTCAACTAATTGTATAATGTAGTCAACAAGTTAATTTGCAATGAACACAGATATGCGTTCAATGAATAGATATTAATCCTAACTAATTATTTAACAATAATACAATTATTACCTTTATTAGAAGCTGGGAATTATGTGTTCATTCATTTGCGAAACAAAACTATCTTGTGTTAAAATTCGTCAAGATCTCTACTGAGAAGAAATCGTATCGAATTTAGAAATTTGTCAGAATTTTAAAATCACTTTGACTACAATTATTATACAAGTTCTATTATGTACTTTGCGTAAATTTTATGTTTATTTATTACTTTTATTTAATGTAATATATTAAAGATGGCCACATACTAGCTGAAACGTATATGTTTTTATAGTTATAAATATTTATGAATTTTTTTAATATAACATATTGTTAATAACCTGCATTGTTTTATGCTCCTTTTTTTAATAATAATTATTATAATTGAAAAAAATTGCAAAACTTAGGTAGGTCATACAGGATCCAGTTCAGTCATTTTCTATTATTTTTGACATTTCACAAGAATTACAATGCATTTATAATAATAATTTACGAGAAATTATGAAGATAAAATTTATGAAACTTATGAATATTTGCTGTAATTAAATCTAATATTTTATATTCCGTTCCAAGCAAAACGTTTGAAGAATAAAAATATACAGATGTACAAGATGAATATTCAAATACATATATGTATCAAAATGTGCGCGATATATAAATTTATAAATAGAATTTATAAATAGAAATAAATAGAATTTTATAAATCCTGGAATCTGGCTCAAATCATAAATCATTTAGTGAGCTAAGCTAACTGCTAATACGCAATAATTAATTTACGCGTTAAGGTTTACTGAGCGCGTAACTAGGAAGCGAACACGGTGAGCAGTAATAATTATGTCACAGTTATAAAACTGCACTTTCTTCCGTCTTTGGCGAGTTGCCAAGGTCCCTTGTCTCATTCAAGTTCCATCTATCAGAGGTACATGAGTACATCGCGGAATATGTGAACGTGATGTCTTGTCGGATCGCGATGACGATGATGACACTGCATGGTTACGAATTACATATGAGAAGGAGAGAAAGAGTAAAAAATATGCGCCGTATAACAACCCTGAGTATCGTACACGTGCCATACACACTCCCACACGATCTGCGTGTCCTCATACATTGATCAATCGGCTAATGACGCATGCAGAACACTCGGATCGTCGGGTATATAAGCCATCCACCAAAAAACAGAGGCGTTCAGTTACTATTCATCAGCTGATCTTCCAAAAGCTATCAAATCAACTATGAAGTACTTCTTTGTAAGTATTCTGGTAGATCTCTCTTCAATATCTTTATCGCATATTCACTATATTATTGTCAGACTTAGCAAGTTCTGACAATCGCTTCAAAATTTATGATCTTCTGCGTTCTGAGCGAGTAAGCTTCATCTAAGCTTTGTGTATACATATCGCATGAAACATTTTCAAATTAATTCCTTTGCCGATCATGATATGCCGATTATAATCTAATTATTGCATTACCGCGATTATCTGCATAAATTGATCAGCTTGTATATTCCGATTTCAGATTAAGCTATTTATTGTAGCCTATTATTCTAGTGTACTCCAGTAGTCAATTATCGTAGAATTTCTTTTCTACGGAATCTTAGAAAATTTCTCTTCCTACAAAAATTTGTTTTGATAAGTGCAATTAATTAATAAAAATAAAATGCTAAACATATTTATAAAAACTTGCTAAATCTTTCCAAACTTTTCAAAATTGCAAATAGCATTTTTGTTTAATCTATACTTTCGCAATCTTATCTCTCGTCCTATTTGATTTTTCTCTCGTGCTACTTTCTCAAATGATTTAAATATATTTATATATCATTAGCGAACTCGTAAACGTATCAATGATTGCATTATAAAATTATAAAATTTTGAGTATTAAGATTAAATATAAAATCTTGTTATAATATTAAGATTATTAGAAACTTGTTTATATTTTCTAACACATCAATAAAAAATACAATAAACACAGTAAATTAATTTTATTAGAAAATATATATCCATTTTGATTTTTTGTTAATTAAAAAAATGACTTGTTTATTTATATAGAAACCAAGTTGTAACATTTAATTTTCATTTCGTGTCACAAAATTCGATGAAAGCGTCGACTGCGGATTAATCAATCACGCTTACGTTTCAGGCTATCCTCCTCTTGGCTTTCGTCGCCATCTCTATGGCGGTAGAGACCGAAGCTGGAAAGGCAAAAGAGTCGCAGGACGCCAATGTCGCTAGAGATAAGAGAGGCTTTTCATCATATTATTCACCATATGCGTACGCTGCCCCATACAACTCTTACAATTTGCCATACGCATACTCTCCATACTCTGCCTACCCCTATTACAATCACCATCACTACAATTACCCCTATTACAACCAGTTTCCTCACTACTACTAACTCAAAATGTTGGATCTACGGTGATTCGGGATTAAGATAAGCACAAGACAAGTCTGGAAGTTGCTCTTGAATTACAATCTTCAAACTTTTGGTGATTGCGAGCGTGTTTGCAATTAAGTTCTTTGACTGTCAATTTCTCCTATGATTATTGTAATAATAAAATTGCTTTACATGAAAGAAACGAATTTTTTCTGACGTATTATTAATTTTACTCTTCTTGTTTTCCCGAAACTTTAATTTTCTAGATTTTCGCTTCCGAAAATGATATCTAATAATCGCACATATGTACAAGCTAAACTGCAAGCTATTGCATTATAATTGCGAAAGCAATATTGGAAATGAAAAAGTGGAAAAGGAAAGAAATAATTCATAATAATTTATTGCAATTAATAATTTTCGATCGAATATTACGTATCTACTATTTAAAATAATACTGCAAGCTGATGAAAGAGTTTATTAGAGAATTCTCGTTTGTGCTTATTTTACTTATGAGATATATTATTAGATAAACGGCCCGCAGTAATTGCGGTGGATAATTAACAGGAAAGCATTATGATCGAATTTTAATAACTGTCAAAGCGCGTTAATTCGAATTCAATTTGTGTAATAACTGTGGAGCTCGCGTACAACCATTGTAAATAAATTATTAGCACAAGTCCCCATTTTCATAGTTAAATTCAGCGAGTTCATGATGCATGCATTTGCGTCTTCGCGTTTCATATGAATGCTTAATGCTTATGAGTGAAAACGCAAAGTTTTAAATGCAATGCAGGAAGCTGTCGAGTGGAAAAAATTGGCGTCATTATTGGTCTAATTTCCACGAAGCAATAATGTAGAATCAAATTTAAGTCGGAATGTGTTTGATTGCGCTTATTTCACTCCCAATTCGATCCACAAAGTCTCTACAACCAATGGAAACAACACTCTGATCTACACCAAAGTGGAATTGAATTGAGGATTTCGGTGAAAATTAAATGATTGAAAGACCTGCGATGAACGAGTTGAAACTCATAAACGCGAGCGTAGGAAAAATGTTCAGAGATTTCATTAAAGTTGAAATAAAAAATCAAGTTTACCGTCTGTTTCAATTATCATAATGTGTATCAAGATTATCTTTCAACAAAAAATATTATTTGAGCGTTATGCATCGTTATTATTTGAGTGTTTGCAAGCAACTCTTAAAAAACCAGATTTGTGGCAAGAAAATTCATGAAATTTGCGATAATGCTTCCGATCATACTTTTTGCTTCATTCATGATTTTATAGCTAAAATTTTAACAAAAATCGTTCCACAAGCTCCGCTTTTTATCTGATATGACACCGCGTGACATTTTCCTATTTCCACGGCTGAAATTATCGCTTCGTTACTGTATCAAATACAAAATAGATAAAAATTATATAGGACTCTCAATTTTTAAAATAGAAACATAACTAACATAAATGAAGGTTAATGAGAGTCAAGGTGATCAGGCGCAAGCTCTTGAAATAATGAAATTTACAAATATTCTGTCAATAAAATGATATCATCTTTATTTTGAACGTTTCTCAATTCACTTTAGAGTTTTCTTTAGCAATATAGAAATATAACAAAATGCTCACGTATCCAAACAGATTGTGTCACTCAAATTGCCAGAGTTGAAGTGATATAAAATTTTTGTAAATAGAGAGCGTATCTTGATTTTATTCAAATTACAATTCTGTGAATAATTATATATCTAATCTTCTTGATACATTTATCAACAAAATATTCATAAATTTCATTATTTCAAGATCTTGTGTCTGTTGCCTCTCATTAGCCTTGATTTATATTAGTTATGATTATATATTAATTATGATTATACAGTTTTGAATCGATAGATACGATAAAAGAGAATATGCTACACGCTTCAAAGGTTATCTAAAATCGATTATAGAAGATACTTCTTTGATGATTTGCAATTGGAAAAAACATTAATAAGTATAGATATAGACGTATTACAATGAGAAGGAATTATTTTAAAGAGGACGAAATAAATTTAAATAAATAAATATATAGTTTGCGTTTTATTGGTCCAGTTCCGGTACTATTCGATCACAGTAATAAATAGCAAACTTGATTTTTAATTTTATTAAACAAAAATACTTAATTTGAATATTTATGAAAATTTTAAATTGTATATACACTAAAATTTGTCTCGAATTTGGTAATATTAATGTTAAATATATATATCTCTCTAAACTAAATATCTGATTAACTATAATTACAGTTAAAATATAGTTTATTATCTTTTCTAAAATGATTTATTAGAGAGTATAAATTTAAATATTAAGCAATATTTCTTGACAAAATTTCTGAATAAACAACAAACTTTTAGTGCCATAGGTGATCCAATCTAAAACAAGAAAACTAAGGATTATCTAAAAACTTTCAAAATATCAAATTGTTTTTTTATCAGCGCACGATATGTTTCAATGCATAATTAAGTTACATTCTGTCTTCCAAATTACTTATTTACGAATTCTATCGTCGAAGAAAGTCGACGAGCGCAATGTTATCCAACTTTTGATTCGCAAGACATTAAATCGTGTCCACGTAATACGTACAGGCGTATTCGGAATACTTCACTCGAGATATCGGAACTGACACGGCGCGGCGATTCGATTTACGCGTAATCTCGACACGTTACACAACATATGTCCTTACGAACGGGAACATCGCTTATTCCGTATTCCTTGAGGCTTGAAGACTTCGCCCATAGACTTTCACTGGGAGACTCAGGTGAGAAGACTGGGAAAGCATATCAGGGAGCGTGATCGGAATATTACGCCGGAGTCGTTCATTGCATTTCACGTGACATCCCCGCCGTGACCTCGTCGGAAGTTCACAACAAAGTTTGTTTCCTCTACCTTATTTTCCTGAGAGTATAACTTACGAATGGATACAAAGAGGATAATCACAAGTTTCGACTTTTTATATTTGCTTTTTTTACTTGTTTTATATATTGTATATATCGCTACATTGATAGAAAAGTGACATAACCCAGACAATATAGTATTTAAAATTGAGATATAAGCCGTCTTTGATGTCTAAAAAACGTTTTAAAGATGTCTTTTGTATCAATTTTAGATTTTGTGTTATCTGGGAAGTCAAGAATTAGAATTTTTTTGAGATAATGAAGGAAAATTGGATCTCAAAGGCTAATACATTTTGTGAAAAAATGACATATACATATGGCTTATTTTTGTTTATACAGAAAAGTATTACAATTCTAATAAGAAGATGGAATTTAGTTAAAGTTAGTATTCGAATTCTGAAAACTCATGATATAGTTTACTAAAGAACTATAATTGAAAATATAATATAAAAGGAAAATAAAGTTATAGAAATTACTCATACTAATTAAAATGTTTTAATTCAAAAAGTGCTCTACTGAAAAGTCACTAATTTTGAGAAGTATCACTTTTCTATTAATACGTATTATCCTTACATCCACGATGGATGAAGCGATATTCGGGCTACTCTTTATCATGAACGAAACACAATTATGTTTGTATCTTTCTATAAAAAAGTCTTGTGATTTAAAATTTTTCTTCTGTGTCTTTTATAGTAATTAATAGGTCAACTTAATCTTCCACGGACTTTTAGTTGCGCTTTATTATTATTGTCATGTAAATTCATTCCTGTCATGTAGATTCATTGGTTGAAGGTTTTAATAAGATGAGGTGCGTTTTATATTGAATTTCGCTAAATTACGCGCAAGATTATTGATAGTATTGCTGGCCCCCAGAGAGTATAGCTTTCGATTTAATTTGACGTTTTAACAGATTTTAGAGCTCTTAATTTTAACAAATGACAATTAATAATATACATAATAGTTATACATTAATAGTATACATAATAGTATACATTAATAGTTACAAATGTATTATTGTATATTTATAAATATATATTTAGTGTCTGATTTTTTTATCGTTAAAATTTTTTATTCAAGAACAATGACATTTTTATTTTTACATTTATAACAATCACACGTTAACGAGGATAAGACTTTAGTAAGCAGCTACAAAATTTCGATTACAGGACTATACCAAATACGACATTCTTTGCATCGATATGTATAACGTCACAAATCCGTAACAGTATTGCCTAAGTTCAATCGAAGAAAGCCCGTAAGAAAGTCTATTGTAATTCGTGGATGGTCGCGACCCGATTGTATTTATACATGTGCTGGTATAGCTGTAGCCTTAGTCGGCCTGGACTTGTCCATCCTTAAACAAATTAATTTCTTGAGTTGCGCAGTCTAATTCAATGTCGAGACCTCGTGGGAAATAGCGTAGATTCTCATTAAAGAAGACAGCCTCAGTGTAGTGTTAAGTGCGAGAAGGATTATATGAATTTAAAAATGCGGCTCTTTCTGGTATGTAATAATCTTAATTATAAAACTTTTTTTGATATAATATATATTACCATGTTGTCCATTCGCATATTGATCCGTATACATATAAGTAATATGGAACTGTAAAAAAATTTTGACGCATTCAATTTTTATACAATACAAAATTTTATTAATATTCATGTATGAATTTATTTTAAAATATTTTTATATATTGGGAGTACAAATTAATTCGATCCATTTCTCTAAAGATAGCTCCAGCTGTTGTGAATGGTTCATAGTGACAGCTGATTTTGGCGGTTTCAGAGAGAGGTTAAACATCTGCTAATAATATTCAATTTATATCGCTTTGAGTTTCATACAAAAACCTTGATTTTTACTGTGTTTGAAATGTCGAATTTTGTGTTAACCAAGCAGCATTTGCGGGAG
>Ga0157363_1000569_pt1 | contig 28637 bp, 15 predicted proteins | sample AttsexASBM1_FD_111477 | JGI IMG/M metagenome (GOLD analysis project Ga0157363, IMG submission 111477) | Fungus gardens microbial communities from leaf cutter ant in Ribeirão Preto, State of São Paulo, Brazil - Atta sexdens ASBM1 | ecosystem: Host-associated > Fungi > Mycelium > Unclassified ... | reverse complement strand
TTTCTAAAGTAATTTGAACATAGATTAACAAAAATTATTTATTAAAAGATACACGTCAAAATGTGAAGAATATATACTAAAAAAATACTTTAATCCAAATAACACAGAATATTTATGACAATTATTGATTACTATTCAACTTTTCAATTTAATTTAGTCCGCTCTACCCACGAATTTTGTTGGGAGAATTTCTAGAAAGCCTGATATTAGGTATAGTAAAAAGAAATCCATTATTTTTCCATTCAATTTCATGCAAAAATAATAGATTTCTTTTTACTAATATAAACATGATTAATTCTACAATTTTGTTGTTAGAATATCATTAATTAAGCAACATGTTTCAAGATGAGCAAAAAGCAGATCTTTTAGAGGTCTAGAAGACATATTCTAAAATAACTTTAGAATTTCCAGGAGATTCTCCAATCCTGATTTGCATATGTCTTCTTATAGAACTCTTGGATGTTTTCTCCTTACGAGTAGCGTGTACATATCGTAGCGAGACCGCGTATTTACCTCTTAGCATACCCTCTTATTTCAAGTGGCTTTTCAAGTTAGTATAATGGAACTTTCTATAGAGAAATTTACTCTTGATCATAATTCAATTCACCTTTTTATAAATAAATATGTGTTATAGAAACAGGCATATAAGATTTTCATGTAAGATTTTTTTTGTTCAGAGGAAATGTCAACAGGAATTCCTCACTTATTAATAATAGAACATTTTTTTTGTGTACATATATTCTTATAAAACAAAAAAAAATTTATTTAATTATTTTATATGTATATTCATATAGTTAATTAACGGACTCTCTATGGAATTCGCACTGTTTAATATTTATTCATTCGAGAGAGTTCGCAGATAATAAATTACGTTTCAATCATGTTTATTTTACGGTGATACGCGATTAATTATTTCCCGACAATTAATTATACTCAACATTCCTCGATTATTAATTATCATTACGTGCCGGGATAGCACAGATAATATCGACCGACTCTCATTATCATCTTTTCTAATGCCTTAAGTAGAGAAATATGTATCATGCTTTTATTATAAAATATATATAGCAGTAGATAAATAAATCTACAAAAAAGACTTTACAAAGCAAAAAAAATACGCTAAGTACATAAATGCATTCAAAAGTATGTAATAAAAATTTTAAAAAGCTTATATTTATTCAAAAATTAACTGTTAAAAAATGAGTGTAAGATCAAAATATTTCACTAAATATATCATTACAAAAAAAGAAAACTTCAAAAATGATTATCTTGTTCGTCCACTTGAAGAAAACAGCGAGGTCCTTTGCTCTTCGCCTTACTCATCAACGTTTGAGCAAAAATCCTTTCATTTGGAATCTCTGGTTAACTTAATTAAAATATTATAGTTAATATAATACTGGCCTAGTTAATATAATAAATTATTATATTAATACAGAATTTATATAATACAGTACACGCCAGGATTGAGACAGGAAGATTATTTTGTACGGGAAAACTCTAAATCAATGTAGAACTCAATCCAATAGTTGTCTCATGTTGTCTGTAAGAAAGTCCTGGAAATGAAAAAGCTTTCAGAACAGTCCCGTTAAATGTTATGTAAAAAATTATTATATGATAGTTATATATAATATAGTATGATATATTAAAATATATAATTGTAATATATTAGTATATAATATATATATATATATATAATTTATTATTAATATGTATACTCATATCATTAATATACAAATAATTACATAGATAATATAACATAATGAGGTATGTATATAATTATACATACCTCATTATGTTATATTAATTTTAACGCAATGAAAATGTAAATAAATTTATTAAACAAAATTGTCTTTTGATTTACTTTTTTGTGTTTACTCTAATCTTACAATATCCAATTAACATCTTAAATGATCGTCATATCGCACAAAATGTATTTCTTAATTTCATCTTGTATATTTCAAATTTATATGACTTTAACAACTGTCGTAACCGCTCGTTATATACATCAATTGATGATGGATCGTTCTCTGAAAATTTTTGCGTATTCTGCAAACCATCAAAACAAAGTATTGCAACCTCATTATTCACGACTGTACTTGACGTCGTTCAATACATATATTTTATTTATTTTATTTACAGCTGTTTAAATTTTGTAATTTTATATATATATATGTATATATATATTTTATATATATTTAATGCAGTTATTTTCCAGTTATAAACAAATACAAATAATATGCGTAGACAAATATTTATTTAGATATCTTGTAACAGTTTTGTTAAAATAATTCTTTATATATATTATTGATTAAAAATATATTATGAATTTAAATTTTATTATATTATTTATTAAATTTTATATTAAAAATACATCCAAAAATATATTTAATACAGCACTATGAAATATTGCATTACATTTTATTTTAATATATATAAAAGTATGTTAACAATATACATATAATTAATCCAAATGTCTTTATTTCATTTTTCTTTAATCATAATGGTACAATTGTACAAGAAAACGAATGAAGACGAAGACTTTCTTATCTACATACCCAGCACAGAATATTTATATATGTTCGTAATTGAAGGATGATTGATAAAAAGATGATTAATCTCCTTATTCAGGGGAAAACATTTTTTCATCATATTTGTAATGTGTATTCTGGAATATGCCAATCAACAATACTTACTTTAGCAATAAAACTAATTATAATAAAATAATAACTTAATTATAATAAAATAATTAATTAATTTTTTATCTGGCTTATAATGTTTATTAAATATTTTTATAATGTTTAATTATAATATTTATGATAAATCTTCGTAGTTTGTGCAATCTAAGACTATAAAAACATTTATAAATATTTTGTAAATAAATTTTATATAAATAGTTTATAAATATTATGTGCTGTCTGGGATATATATCACTCGACATACAGCAAATATTATATCAGACTTGAAATGCAAAGCGCAGTAAATATAAGATACGAACGCATATTTCTGTGAAACGAGATATTTTACGATCGAGTTTTTCGCATCTATGAGGCTTCAAGACCTTTGCACCGCATCGTGCTTCCCAATCCTTCGTTGATAAACCTGATTCCTGATATCTTGACCTCATCGCCTGATATTTTTTCAGAACGCGATAAAAATAAACGCCAATATAAAAGATATATATATATATGAATATAGTTATAATGATTACACATTTTCGTAAAGTAAATGAATAATCGAAAATTATGAATTAGAAATGAATAACAGTTTTGAATAAAACTAACTCTTTAAAATAAAAAATAAATTCCTGATAGAAATTTGTATAGTTTAACTGAATCAGTCAGTTTTACTATCTAATATAAATCACTCAATGTTTGCAACGCTCGCAAGCATCATTTGTCCTTTTTTAACATTTGATACATGACAAGGATGAAATGATCCCATGAGCATTGTGAGCGTTGAATGGAACACAGCCCAAGTTAATCCGAGTTAACGAGCCCATATTCTTAAGTTAACAATTATGCAGAATTGTTTGAAAAATCATACTGTTAAAATCAATATGAATACTCATCTACTTAAACAGTACACAATACTTGTAAAATATTTACAAAGTATTAATTAAAATACCTTCTAAATACTTTTGTGATCTCAGATTGTACAGCTCATAAAGATTCATAATATTATGAAATATTTATCGTAAATATGGTGATAAATATTATGAAAATATTTAATAAAGTATTAATTATAATCCTGATAAAAAATTAATTGAATCAGTTTTATCGTTAAAATAAGTATTATTGATTGGCATCATATTTCAATGCATTCGACACTGTTATGATTAAAAAAATGTTTCCCTCTGAATTTGAGGAAATTAATTTCATGATGTTTCAAAAACGACCATTCATCCTAAAATTGTAATACTATAACTGTATCCAACATTACATGACCTCTATAAATGTATAGCTGTGAGACATGTAAAGTGAAACTCTTACATTACTTATTAAAATACATACTTATTGTTTGATTTTAAATAACATAACACAACATTCGAAATAATTCATATTCACATCAATTCTTCATATTAATCGAAAAAGTTTTTAATTATTATTAATTTACGATTTTCATTGCATGAGCCACTATTAATCGAGCAATATATCCAGCGACTTCTCGAAGTCTTAATTTATATCCTGTAACTAAGTTCAGGAAACCAAGCGGTTGAATTAACAATCAGGACTATGTCGAATCGGAGTTTACCGGTAAGTTTATCAGAGATTTCATCCAATTCAAAAGTTTCGAATAATCAGGGAAAATTGGATCGAGGTTGCAAAAAATAGAATGGTATGATTATTCGAATGGGAGGAGACTTCTCTAAGCTCGTTTAGTTCTATTCGAAGTAGCTTCAAATGTATTACAGAATAATATTTCACTGTTAGAATGCCCATTATAGGAGGTAGATGCTAACCATCGGGATCATAGAGGATCCTTCGGGTACTCTCCATTGGAATCTTCATGAACAATCGATTTCCTTCTCTCAGTTCAATAAACCAGTCCTTTAAATACAGATTCCAAATTATGCCTTCCATAACTACAGAGGAGTTTAATGGAAATGGGATAATTATATTAGTAATTTTCTATTTTACTTCACACTTATTTTGTATTTTAATTAATTAACAAGCAATTGTTCGAAACATATATAGCTCTTTGTTGCTCCGATCATTAAATTGATTACGTTATTCATCTCATTTTAATCATATTTTATATACTTAGAAATTACAATTATAACATATTTTAATTATCATAACATTTTTTATACATATGAGCTATAATTATTATCACGTAACTTTTTTTACAAACAATGGTCTTATTCTAAATATATCTTATTGTTAGATGTTGATAAAATTATCGATAATAATTAAAGTTGACAATTGAATACAATTGCAGAATGTTAATAATTGAACCTGCAAAGTTCGAAGCAATATTAAAAGATCAGAAGACCACACCAATTGTTCTATTCTGTAATACCTAATGAGTGTCGATATCGTTCCATGTCGTTATGCAGATATTTTATATGATAAAAAAGCTGCGCAACAACACATAACGACATTGTCGTTAAAAGTTACAGAATAGAAAAGTCCTAGAAAAGATAATTAATCGATACATCTCATTCGATCTATTAACTTCGGCGCCATTATGAAGACTGAATGCAATATTCCAGATTTTGCGAGCGGTCTTCTAAAGTCTGCGTGTGGAGAATCGATTCCCATTCAAAACGTTCCTTAGACCCTTGCAGGCATCTGGCGCGTTTGCATCCCTTACAAATTGTTATCCCAGCGTCTATGCCGCTGAAGGAAATTCGAGGAATGACCTGAGCTGGAATCGGGAGGTAGGGTTCTCTCATAATCTCGCGGCCATTACCTTGTCCGCTTACCTCCGCACTCCGCTTTTCCTCTTGCACGGTTCAATTACCGGCATAACGCATGGCGATATCGCGTTGCAGTAAATTCTGTTAAAGCAAGTTACGTAAACAAACGGATGATGCTCACGGCGAACATCCCTTCTCGCTACACGGTGGATGCAAATGCGCGGTTATAAGAGTATAACGTTGCAAGCTTTCGCAATTACTGTAATCCAAAACTGTGTATGTTAAAACCTTTTTAAAGGAAATTCCCAAAATCTCTGTATTTAAAGATCTTACCGTAAGATATGAACATCCAGTATTAAAGACATTTAATGTGTAAGTTATGCAATATTATATTGAAAGTTGTAATTATGAATAAATGCTCAAAAACTTTATTTTATCAGATTTATCAATTTCAACTTATTGCAAATACAAGAACGAGTGATTAGCCATCTTTGTGAAAAAAAAAAGAAAAAGAAATTATATAAATAAAGTCTTGCAATTTAAATTTACTAAATGCATTGAGTTGTAAATAGAATAATTTTTATTTTAACGATAAATATTTTTGAATTTTATTATTTAATATTATCTGCAGACATATCAAGTAACTTAAGTTCAACATTCTAATTATTTCAAATAATTGAGTTTTTTTTTTGGATTTAATGGCAAATTCATCCACTTTCGTAAATAGAGAACTTTTGTAAATAGAGAAACATTTACTTAATCGTTTTGCTCTCCTTGCAATTCATCAACAATCTTTTCTGTCAGGGGAGAAGATGCAGAGTGATACACCCTCTCCAAGTTGAGAAGATTCGTTTGCCTAAACACGTTTGGCTGTCATCACGAAAACTCGTGAATGAGGGTTGAGGAACAAACAGGCAAACTTTCGGATAGTTTGAGAGATTAGTCAAAGGTTTTTATCTCGATTCATCCTTCATTCTCCATATACGTATAATTTTATTTCTTTTATTTCTTTTATTTTAGTCGGATCAAATTTCCTGGGTAGTAAAAAATATATGAAAATAAGAATATTTAATTGAAATAAAAAAATATAATATAAATATACATATTATTTAGATTACTATTACTATTACTTTGATAATTCGGAATAGATATAAAGATGTTAGCATTTGGATTTCATTTTTATTTAATTACTATTTTGGTTTTATTAGGTAAAAAAAATTAAAAATGATTATTTTTTAAGAAGAAAAAGTAGGACCACTTGAATTTTATTGTTTAAAAGTAGTTACACAACATTAATGTTTCAATGAAATGTCTTTTCTGTTTATAATTGACGCAATTTAAATATTTCACATATTTTTTTAATTATTATTATGATAGTTTGGAAAATTGGTTTGGAATAGATTTGGAAATCATTTTTTTCTTTAAGGAGTACACATACACTTGGCGTCTTTTTTGTAAAAATGATAATGTTTGTTATACCATTTAAACTCGACTTAATCACCCAGTTTAGATCTAGCTTAGTGAAAAAGAAATGAAAACTGCGAAGAAGAACATAATGCGCTGAATGCGTATTTCCTTGGACGATTCAATCAAATCCGCTATATTTATTATAATAAATAATGTAAAACGCGAAGGACAAGAGGTTTAGTCGCTACTCGACTTTTTATACTTGAATCGTAATTTGGCGAAAATAACTTCCACGAAGTTAACAAGTTGAACGAGCTTTTATGTTTTTCGAGTTAAATCGAGATAGCATGAGTTGGTTTGACTTCCGGAAAGTTTTTCGCTCAGAGCGGTCGTCATGGCGGAAGCAAGAAAATAATGTGGAAACCGTCTCTGTGGTAGTCAAAGCGGAAAAATACAATGAAACACGGGAATATACCCGACTACCTTCCGATGGGTAAAGCTTATTTCTCATTTAAACGTAGATTCCTTTGTATTTCATACTACACTCTTTCAATCGAATAAATTTACAGCATCACATATACCTACATTTTTTATCTATTTAACAAACTGATAATTTTTAATTATTTCAAAACGAAATAATACAATTATAATAATTTAACAATTGTAGCCTATACTTATCTTAGTTAATTCAGAATTATTTTCTTCCCTAAATATATTTTGATCTTTAAAGTTTAAATACTTTGAACAATTTGTTCAAGTCGTTTATAATTTCATTTACCGAGAATTTTACTCTTATATGAAATCATTTTCATGAGAAAAAGTTTGGTAGTTTGCAAAGGAAATAAAAACTATTGGACAAATTAAGCGGCTGTATATGAAATAGCGGCGCGTTCACTTTGTGACAAAATCTTCTGAAAGAAATATACAACTTCGCTGCTTTAGAGTTAGGGCCTTTATTGGCTCAATATTCGCGTCTACCGGCACTGAATTCATTGGATACGGTATTTGTTCTTTTTATTCCCAATAACTCGAATCGAGCGTAACATGGTAATAGAAAACATGTAATGCACTTACATTCTATCGTATTACTATGAAAACAATCACTGTTTTACGAGAACAATAAAAATTATTCAAATAATCATACAAAAAAACATACAAATAGAACGAGTCGATAAAAATCTGATTTGCAAAATTATAAAATTACAAAAAATTTGCAGAAAACTGTGTTCAAATTAAAAATTGGGTTTACTTTTCCTCTCTTACGATAAATATTATATTTTAATTCATGAAAATAACATCGAAAATAAAAAAATTATTATCCTTTAGTCAAGATTAGAAAAAATATTTTTAAATTTAATAATTCTACCGTGACTTTATAAAGATAAACAATGAAATAATAAATATAACAAATATAACAATGAAATAATTAATAAATATTTATCATAAATGTTTTATGTTTCCTGTCTGAGTAGTTAATAGCTAATACAACCATTAAAAATTGCAACAATTATTAGTTATATTTTTGAAGGAATTATTACAATTTCAAAATTATTTTAATGCAACTGTTTTTATTAAAATTTCAGTCTCTTTCTATTTCATAATCATTCTTCTTTTTTGCAGAAAATAATATTCATTCTTTGTTATCACTATGAATCAATAAGTCTATCAGAAATCTGAAACGAGCGACCGAAAAGACTGTGATGTGATCTTTACGGAATTTAATACTTGCGAATCGCGCATCAACTTTCAGCTGGGATAATACGCTCGCTCGCAGGAGTATGATACGCGCGGATTTCAGGATAAATATATTTACAGAAGCGGAGAGCGTAAAAGAGAAATGCCGTGAAAAGGGATGGACAATGTGGGATAGCTGGTGCGGTTGGATACTGCCACCGCGCCCCTTTCATGTTATGAGGCTGAGTATCCGTAACTCCGGCTGATTTACATTTACGATCACTCATTTCTGCTCCGACCTGGACTCGTACTACAGCTTATTAACTCATTCGTCTCGGTCATGAATAATTTACAATCTTGACACATTATTGGATACCATCCATTGCTGTTTCCGTAGGATGGTTATTTCCATTTAGATAAGGATTGGTCTATTCTTTACGAAAAAGAGATGGTTGTTTAAATCTGAGACATAATTGAAAATCATAGACAATAAAGGAATAACAAATTTCTTATTAAAAATTGCGATATTCTGGTATACACAATTTCTGATAGGTTGAAATCTAATATTCTCTATTCCTGTGGTTTTCAATTATGCGTCAGATTTTATAAAGTTACGTTGAGTTACAATACATATAAGATCAACTAATAAAATTTGTGAAGAAGTTTTCATAAATGAATAAATAAGAGTAAATAAAAGTATGACGCTGTTATCTATAATTTTAATGAATATATTTGAAACAAAGAATTCAACTATTTTAAAAAACTCCCACAATAAAACTCTGACAGTAAAATATTTAAAAAAATAATTATCTAAATTATACATATTTATATGTCTCTTTGATAAAATTATCATTTTAAATTATTATTTTTTACTTAACATGAATATCATAAAACATTTGGCACATTATTAAAATCTAATCAGCAGTCTAAATAGCACACAATATTGATAAAATATTTTTGTGCTTACATAATAGATTATAAATATATAATTATTATAAATGTTACGAAATATTTATTATACACATTGTAACAAATGTTATGAAAATACTTAATAAAATGTCATTATAATCCAAGTAAATTATCATAATTATGATAAGTATAAATAAATATTTTTAGTAAAAGTTTTTTACTTAAATATGTTATATAAAATATATATTTAATTAAATATATATTTAGCCTTTTAATTTTAATTTCGAATAAAGCTTATATAAAATACATTTCAAATATTTATATAATATTTCAAAAAATAAATAATAAATATTTATTATTATTTATTATATAAATGTTTGCAATTTGTGGATGTAGCTTGGACACGCACCACGTTCATTATGATTTTATCGGTGTGTCACAAAAGAGGATGTAGTACGTAGTTTGCGTATTTCAAAAATAGACATTGATGCGCTACCTGCGCTAATCTACGGGTCATAGCGAATTCGCTACTAAAAAGTCCCTCTCTCAAGTTTCTCTTCAGAGAGAAACTTGAGAGAGGGACTTTTTAGTAGCGAATTCGTTATGACGTCACTAAACGCGATTTCTAGCGAATAAAAGTCGCCCCATGTAAATCACGCTTAATGGCAAAGGGAGGTTGGCGGGAATTTACTAAGTTTACAAAGAAATGTCATTCATTGTTTCTGGCTCACAAGTCATAAGGCGGTTTAATATAAACTTAAATGAATATTTAGAACGTATAGATCGAAAGAGACGTAATTGCGTACGTCATTTGGATATCGATATCGCATTACTAGATTAAAATACGAAAAATACGAAGAACTAAAAAATCTACGACATAAGCATTTATCCGACGACACGAGTAATTACATGAGCAATAATCGATACCAATCTCGCAATGAACAACAAAATGATGATTAATCTTACCGAGTACTAACTTAAAATCTATCGCTGAGGCTTGCAAAAGGTCCGCATACAGAACGTCATGACATCAGAGAGAGAAAGAGAGAAAGGAAAACCGGAAAAAGAACTGAGAACTCAAGCGCCGCAATTAACGCTTACAACGCTATATGCCGCACACTACTGCCCCCTGACAAAGTAGATGTAAACTACATAACAAGCCACTTTTCTGAGGGTACATATTAACATACGTTTATTTTTCTGCAGATGATAAATTGATATTTGGTTTGTATATAATGCATGCAATATACTGCTATAATATGTATATTGTGATTTAGGCGAGTCGCGACAACGAAAATCTCGGTCGGTCAATCCATTGATCTCCCCCCACCGTGTAGAAAATACGCGGGAAAATGCTATTTTGTTCTACACACCTAATCATTTCCATATTTTATAATATAATATCATAAATTCAAATTTACCTCAATGCGCTCCAGTTTTCTGCGTCGTATCGATCAGTATGAGATAAAAGCGGCTCTTTAACAAAAAGTCCACGCAAGCTTTGATTTTTATTAAGAGAGAGAGAGAGAGAGAGAGAGAGAGAGAGAGAGAGAGAGAGAAGAGAACCGACAACGCGGAGCGGCGGGGACGGAACGCGATTGGTGACATTGATGTCATTGGTGTCACTGGTGATGGCCGACGAGACGGGAGTTGGTCGCGCGATCTTGATTAATTGTGACTAATTGTGACGAGGTGGCCGAGGCGGTTGTATGATATGTTCCCAGTTACTCCCCGACAAGTCCGGGCACGGTGACCGATGCGGTCTAACGTGACCGGCGCGGCGACATCAGACGGTATTGACTCGGGGGTGAATCGGCGCCGTTCGACGTTCGCGAGGATGAGCGAGAGAAAGTTCACGCGCGGCCTGGGGAAACTCGGTATGGCGGCGCAGCTGCGGGAGACCGTATCACAGGTCGTCCGCGAGAGTACAGTGCAGGTGAGACGTCTATCTCGTCGTCTGCTTATCATTCGGATTCGAGTACGCACTTCGTCGGAATATTATTCGAGATTTAGCGCGCCGAGCTGCCCGTGATACTAATGAATCCGGGATGTAAACAATCGTCTCGGTAGCCTGAATATCCAAATTTTATAATCTTTTCTGTCGTTCTTCATCATAGAATTTTTTTTAATTTCGGAATTAAAGCTAAAGAAATGTTTCAAAATTTTCTATACTCGTGAAATTCTGTATCTTTTAAAATTCATGTTTTTTTTTGCAGAATAAACCACACTTAGTCGAACCCATTGACTTTGAGAATTTTGTGCTAAAGAATAAGACGCTATTGCAAAATGATCCTCAGAGAGAATTGCTGCTGTATCCCCAAGATGATATTTCTGTAAGTTTTCATTTTTGTACTGCTTATTTACAGAATGTTAAACCAAATTTAAAATATGAATTTAGGACTCAAAACAAACAAAGTTTTCCTTTGGAAGTTTATTCGCAAATACTTTGTTCAAGAGATTGACTTCTTTATTTATAGAACTGTAGGAATGAAAAATGTTGAAATATCTTTGTTTTAAATTAAAAGTCAAAGGTTATCAATAGGCTTTTATTAATACTTTAAACAGAGCTCTTTTTATTCATACAAACACAATGTCAGTCAGTCATTTGTTTTTCTCATCGATAGATATAATGCTTGTCTTAAGGGTGGAGATCATAATTTTGAATGAACATTTAATAATTACATTTTGATTATAAAGCAGTAAAGGAGATAAATCTAAATCATAATTATTTCATTTCTATAGTTCTGTAACTTAAGAATTTTGTTTGAAGATTCTAAATTTATATTTTTAAGTTTAGCAGTTTAACTTTGTATATCAGCATGTTATTTATACATAGATGAACGAACAAAGGAAGGATAGTAATAAGATATAAAATAAAATTTGAAAATATACATAAAGAATACAGTTAATGTTTTCAATTTAATTCTATATAAATAAAATAAAAAATATATTTCGTTGAAAATTTTACTTTTTGAGATAACAAATAATTATAATCAAAATATTAAATAATTATTAAATGTATTTGTGATACATTAAATACATAATTATGATGTGTTGTTAAATATATGTTTTCTAGCAAGTGGTTTTGCCAAGGAGATATCGCAGCGTGGTACCAACAGCACAACATATTACGGAATGTGAAGAAGGAGTGGAAAATCTTTTGACAAAGGAGTGTCTATTCAGTTATGTATCTAACTGGAATCTTGTACATTACAAATATGCAGCATATAGTGGGGCTTATCTCGAATTACCAAAGTACGTAAGTTCAATGTTTTTTAATTAGATTCGTTGAAAGCCATCCGTTATTTTGTAAATTATTATTGCTATTATTTTATAAAACAAATTTCCAGAATATTAAAATCAGATGATCTAAAAGACGAAGTGTATGAAATTGATACCGAGGTGGATCAAGTAGACGAGGTAATGCCATTTTAACTCTATAAGATTTATATGTGCAATTATATTATAATAACGGTGACAGTTTAGATCTTTAAAATTTAGGATCGGTATTCATAGTGCATTCTCATTCATTTCAAGATCATCTATCTCAAGTATATCTTGAGATGTGGCTCTCTAATTAATTCACAATATTATACCTAAAACAGTCTTAAATATAAGAATCTACTAAGAATACCTAGAATTGTTCAATATGATTTATATTACTATACTTGTTCATACTTAGGGTTAAGTATGTATATTGTTTATGAATCTTTAGGATTTAACAAAAAACGACGGTATAACGAAAGAAGGTTACTTAATGAAAGGCCCTGAGATTGGTAGTACGGACAGAATGTTTGCTCATATTGGCTCGAAATCGTTCAAAAGACGTTTCTGTCATCTCAGACAGGAGGTTGATGGCACTTATATACTCGAATTTTTCAAAGATGAGAGAAAGGGCGAAGCGAAACTAACAATAGTGATGGACTTTTGTACGGAAGTTGTTAGAAATTCAAAGCGCGGGAGATTTTGCTTTGAACTACGGATGAGTGACACTCACAAGTCTTATACTTTAGCTGCCGATAACGAAGCTGATATGCAAGATTGGATATTGAAAGTCAGTTCCGTCTTACAACACTATAAACAACAAGAGGAAAAACGTGCTGCATCGCTAGAAAGAACCTGTAATACACCTCCGCCGTCACCGCAACCTATGCAGGTAAAATAATCATATTGCAAAATTATTCTAATCGTGTTATTAAGTCTTAATCTTTTAAATGAAAATTCCCCCGAAGATAGTTTTGTGACAAGATGAAAGATACATGTTGGATTATGGACATATACATATATTAAAATGGACTTCATATGTTTTTGATTTTAGGTTTATGGCACACTGAAAGGTCTCGAACAGAGCATGAATCCGCAATTAATAAAATATTCTAGAGAAACTGACACCAGCATTGCTTTAGCAAGGAGAGAGAACAGAAAAAGACTGTTCAGCGTGTATCCTTACATACCACATGCTAAAACGCACATAGGACAATCTGTCGATAATGTGGATCCTTACAAGGAGCAGTTCGGTCACAGAATTCTTGTCAAGTGCGAAAGTCTTAAATTTAGACTGCAAGCACCTATCGACGAAAAGGAATCTCTTTGTCAAGTGGAACCTTATCATACAGTGTTGAGTCTTTTCGACGCGAGAAATGGCAGGAAACTCACAGAAAATTTTCACTTCGATGTTAATCATGAAATAGTACGAGATATGGCGAAGGAACTTAGTCCTACAGGAATTACAACAGAAACAGAGGATGTTATTCTTTCTGGAGAATTAAAAAACATTCCTTCAGACTGGATAAAATATCCGAAACAGGCATGATTATTATTTATACATTATATGAAAAAAAATGAATATGATTCTGAAGAAATGATGGACATGCAAAGAACTGAAAAACCATAATCCCGAAAACTGAAACTAAGACAATATTTCGAAATGTCAAATTACCACAGTTTTCAAAAAATATTTCCAAAAAACTTATACTTTTTGGGACATTGTTGCATGTTTTAAATTTCAGTAATTTGAGATTTCAAGACGTTATCGCATCTTAAGGGGAGATTTGTGTCTAGAAGATAAAAAAAGATCGATTTTTTTTTTAGTGCATTTTTCACAAGTATTTGGGTTGTAGAATAAGTACGTAAAAGGATTTTTGCGAATTTGCAAAGATTACAAAGATATAGCGCCTGGAATATAAGTGCTTTTGTAAGGAACTCTGAGCGTGCTCCGCCCTGCGCTCAGGAGCAGGTAATAAAGCATTGTATAGGAATTATATTTTAACTCGGATTCGAGTGACCGTTATTTTTAAAAGTTGAAGGTACTAGAAACTTCTGTTTTAAAAATAGGGTCGATTCTAATCTGTCTCTGTAAAGGAGCAGCTGTTTGTGTATCAATATTACTTCGAACGTTGGCACGAGCGCAAATAAGTTCGAGAAAATGAATTTATGCAGACTCAGAAAAAACGACATTTCACGGGCAATCAATTTATAGCTGAGAAAGATGTAGATTTTATGAACAAAATCGGCAAAAAAATTAAAGACTTCTGAAAATACTGATTTTTCTGTTTCAAAAAAATTTAGTTACTACTATTTTAAACTTTTTTAGTGTTTTTACTATAATTGCAACTCTTTTAGCATGTAAGTAGTGAAGAGAAAGATGCCCTTTATGTTCCTGGAATAGCAGATTGATTGTAAGTAATATTATCGAGTGTTATCTCTATCTCTCTATCTCTAATCAGTTAAAAAAACTTTAATTGCGTTTTTCTTAAAACAGCATTTTTTTAACTGGTGATCATGATTTCTCCAAATTTATTTGACCAATCGCGTCCAAATTTTGCACACATCTTTAGCGCATACATAGTTTTCGTCTGAACTAAAATAAAGTCAAAATATTTATTTTTATTTATTTTATAGTATACTTTAAAGATTCGGAAAATTCGAAAAAATAGGAAAGTAATTTTCAAAATGACGCCATTTTTTTCTTTCTAATATTTTTTTTATCATAGGTCAAACGATAGCCCAACTCATATGCTTTAAGAATCTCTTTGGTTTTTTTGTTTCAGATGAGCAGAACAGCTGCAATCATGATCATTGTGTTTTTTTCACGATCTCACAAAAACTTATATAGGGCTTATTTCTTGAAATATTACAATAAAAAAATACTGAAAGATACTTGAAATATGTACTAATATATAGGAGAAATCCTGAATAGACTTTATGAATTTTTCAGAAAAAATAGCTTAAAAATTAAGCTTCTAGACTTGAATCCCCTTTTAAATTTCGGTAATTTGACATTTCAGGGTATTGTCCCATTTATCAGATTTCGGTTACATATCCATCTCTAAAAAGTATATAACTATAAATCTATAAAGAGATAGATATATAAATCTGTTCAAGATAAAAATTTAGTAATTTATTGTTATTTATATAATAGAATTAGATTATATAATAGAATAAGAATTTAGAAAAAATATACAAAAACGTGATTGCTGTTGCAGGCCATATTCAACATTAGTAATCCTCATCCAGATATATTTCTCGTTGTAAGGATAGATAAGTTACTTCAAGGAAACATATATCAGACCTCAGAGCCATATTTGAGAGCTACCAAGGATCCAAGATTGGGCTTGAAGGTGCATAAGCAAGTCCGAGCATGTTGCCAAAGGTAAAATTATAATACTGATACTTTTTTGCATAGAATATATAATCGAATGTAAATATTTTAAGAGAATGATTAATTAACAAGATTATATTAACTAAAATTATATATAACCTTAATTGTACATGATTGCAATCCTCTTTTTAGACTGGGAAACTATAGAATGCCGTTTGCGTGGACTGCGAGGCCACTGTTTAGACTGTATAGCAACGAACTAGATACATCCTCAGATTTCCCAGCGATATATAGGCAGGAGGGTAATAGAATAAAAGATGAGGAGCTGCTAAAACTTCTTTCTGAGTATAGAAAGTATGTATTAATAATAAATTAATGCAATTCAAAAATTTATGCAATATGGAGTACAACATGCATACATTATTAATTATTATATTAACAAAATTTTACTCACAGGCCTGAGAAACTTAGCAAATTGACTGTGATACCTGCCTGGCTAAAAATTAAAATAGAACCCATCACGGATATTCCTGAAAGTTCGTAATCGAGTAATATATTGTTACAAAAAATTCATTTTTTTTTTTAATTTATACAATAAATATCAATAATAATGTTCTTGAATATTTTAAAACTAAAGATACTTTATCTCGAAAAATTGATTTAAAGAAGCAGTATTAGTGCAAGAACATAATTTTGTAACTTAATTCTACATAATTTATTTATTTTTGTAATAAGTTAGACGATTTTTAATAATCATTCTCACATTAGTGTGAAAAAAGAAATTATAGTCAATAGTTTCGAACGATTCCAGGTATACGATACATAAAATACGATTTCTAGATACATTGTCGACTTGCCTAGCGCCGCTAAAGCCATTTCCAATACCACCAACGATGGAGCCAACAATCGAGATTGCTGAATTCGAGAGCACTTCTGAGAGGGATGTACATCCATACACAACATATATCAATCATGTGTATGTGTATCCGCAGACACTCAACTTTGACAGTCAGAAGATGTTTACCCGAGCTAGGAACATAGCATGCATTGTGGAACTCCGTGATGATGACAGCGAAGACGCCAAACCTTTACGAGTAAGTAATAAAATAACGGTAATTCACTTAGATGTTGAAGAATTAAAATAGGCTTTATTTTCTTTCTACTACTCCTAATAGGTAATTTATGGAAGACCGGGTTCGTCGTTACTGTGCTTACGAGCATCGTGCGCAGTGTTACATCATAACGCAGTGCCTTCTTGGTATGAAGAAATTAAGATTAAGTTACCTACGAAACTGCACGCGAAACATCATATATTATTCTCCTTTTATCACATAAGTTGTGATATGAATAAAAAGAAAGAAAACGGCGTTGAAAACTGTGTCGGTTATGCATGGGCACCTTTACTGCACAAAGGAAGGTGAGGTGATAGATAACGATTGAATAATTGATGAAAATTTAAATTGATATCATATTTTACAGTATCTTATAACATTGAAATGGCAGAAAAAAAATTTTTTTAATCTTTTATACTTATATTTTTTATCTGTTATACAGACTGAACGTAGATGTAGAATCGAATATCCAAATATTGCCCGTAGCGACGCACTTGCCTTTGGGATATCTTTCTATACAACCCCTTGGATTAGGGAAAGGGGTAAGAGTAAGATCAATCATTAGTTTTATAAATTAATAATATAGTTAAAAAGCTTGATATAAGAGAGGAGAGTGATTTAAATATATTTTTGCAGAACGCAGGACCAGATATTACTTGGATCGATTCTCAACGACCAATCTTCACGGTATCTTTTCAATTAATTTCGACAGTATTTACGAGGGATCTTCATCTGCATAATCTATTCGTTCACGCTGAACGTATTTTGGACACAAAACCTTCAACGACGCCCTCAGATTCAGAAACGTGTAAAATCTTGAAAGCAGCGCATGCAATTCAACTAGTCACTGTTATCACGTTTCTTCCAACTATATTGAATCAACTCTTTGTGTTGCTAATATGCAACAGCAGTCAAGAGGTCGGATTGTACGTGATTAGAGTTTTGATACATTTTATTAATATGGTGCACGAAGCTGGACGTAAGGAAATTCTACAAGCATACATCAAGGTAGAATCTAGAATATATCTGTGATAAATATCCAATTTCCAATTTTAGCTCTTGATATCTTTAGAATTTTAAAAATTTAATTTACTTTTCGATTGGTCTGACTCTATTCTAGTTCTTTGATTTCAGTTTGTGTTTGTGCTTCCTCTACGAAATGGTAACGTCACGGTTCACGAACAATTGGCGAAGCACTTGCCAATTTTACTGCAACCGAATAATACCGATTTTCTGGTGGTGAATAAATTCATGCATCACTCAAACTTCTTTTTTGAAATAATGATAAAAAGTATGGCACAATATTTGCTGAGTACTGGCAGGATAAAGGTAAGTTTTTTAGCTCTTTGAGGATACTGAGACCTTGAAATTGACGATTTATTAACATCGATTATAAGATTATTTATAATTAAATATTAATTTATTTTTCGGAATCAAAATAAATTAGCAAAATAAATTATCAATTTTGTTTCAAAATTAATTGAAGTAATTTACTTTTTCTCAGATGCATAGAAATGAACGATTTTCAAAAGATTACCACGAGAAGATCAAAATGTTATTAGATGTAATTATGCCATACTTAATGACCAAGTACCGAGAAATGCCAGTAGAGACACACGAATTGAACAAAAGTCTCGCACAATTTTTGAAGGTATATATTATAATATTATGAAATATAATACACTGTATATATATTTTTTCACCATTTTGATTTTGATTATCTTGACACAGCGATGTCTCACTTTCATGGATCGTGGCTTCGTGTTTCGTCTCATCAATTCTTATCTGGACAACTTTTCGCCTGGCGATCAACGCACGTTGCACGATTTCAAGTTCACCTTTTTACAAATTATCTGCTCTCATGAGCACTATGTATCCTTCAATTTGCCGATGATGCAATCGCGCTTTGCTTCTAGAGGTAAGTTCTTGTATTATCGATACATATGAGAATTACGATGAAAATTAACTAATTTATTGTAACTTAATCATTCGCGTGCTCATAAGATTCTGACAATGATACTGAGAGTGAACCAGAATGTGAGGGTATGTTTATAATTATATTCATAAATATGTGGGTTATACGTATGTTCTTGTTTATAGCAAATATCCATTATGTATTTTTTCTTTTAACAATGCTATTTAGCTAATGCTGATTACAGTTTGTGGTTAGTTAAAATTAGTTCTGATTTTAGTCAGTTTAAAAGCATTGATTCAAAGATTGAATCAGATCGATAAATATACATGTTACTTGTATTTTTATAGGATTCTGCACTGAAAATTTTATATTTTTCTATTTATCTATGTTTTATACATACTTATAATATTATACTATTATTTCAGTTATATTAATTAGATAGACATAATATATATTAAAAATATTTATTTGATGATAGATCTAATGAATGAATATTGCCTTACGGAGGAATTTTGCAAACATCACTTCCTGGCTGGTCTTTTGATGCAAGAAGTCAAGACCTCTCTTAATGAAATTGTGCAGATCCGTAAGGTCGCCATTGGTACCTTACGGGATCTAATGGCAAAACATGAGTTGGACGATAGATATCAAAATAAAGTATGACTTTTTAATATTTCGTTTATGATTACAAACATTAGCGTGGTCTTTAAGAAATTGCATTGTTGAAAAAAATTAAAGATCTTGTTTCTTCTCATAATTTATACTAATTTATATGTATTTCATTTTGAATCTTAATTATTCAGGGTCAACTGAGCAGAATAGCATCAATTTATATACCGTGGCTTGGCATTGTATTGGAGAATTTGCATCGACTGCAGTCAGTAGAGGAAAATGAAATCAAGGTAGAAATCAAGCAAAACGGTACTAACAGAGTATCGACCAGTAGTTCGTTTCTAACAACGAAAGATACCATTGCTAGTTCCACATCTGCGAGTACACCTAAGTCTATTCACAGGTATACATCGATGTATTAATAAAATGATATAATAATTTATAATTAATTGTAAGTCAAAGAGAAGTTTCGATGTTACACAGATTAACTCTTCACCTGGATACTCAATCGCCTATAAGATCATCTATGCATTTACGGGATTCTGCTTACTTTGCCGCCATTGCGGGTCAAGGATTAGTAAATGGATATTCTTGCACCAGTGTTGAGTCTGATACATCGACGATGTCTGGTGCATCTCAATCTAATGTTTCCCAAGAGACCACCATTGTTAGAGAATTGCCGGAAAATGGAATGAACGAGAGAAAGAGACATTCGCGTACTTTGAGCGTGACGCAATCATCGCCTAGATGCGATAAATTGCAGCCTTCCGAAGTAAAGGATATATTACTTTGTTTTCTATTCATTGTCAAGTATCTGGGTGATCATCAAGTGATTGCTTGGTGGCAACAATGCAATGATACAGAAATACTGAGCTTCTTTACAGTGATTGAGTAAGTAACAAAACTAATAGTATAAAAAATAATAAAAAATATTGTCTATTTTAAGCAAAATACTTAATAAATCAATATTGATTTATTCATTATTATATATACTGATGCATCTAATACATTCATTCCTAAATTTTATGAACTTTGTTTTCATCTATTTTTAGGATGAGTTTGCATCATTTTAAATATATCGGTAAGAGACAAATAGCCGCGAATATTGCAAATAGTACTGGGAAACCTCGCACTGTCAAAGCAATGACTTTACCTGCCAGAATGGCGCCACCAGACTTTACCACTGAAAATCCTGCTACCAGCACGTTGCAACCTCATAATACAGTTTCTAGAGAGAATCTAATTGAAAATGATAGCGACAAAGTGTATCAAGCTCTATTGGAGGCAAATATGGCAACAGAAGTAGGCCTAATTGCGTTAGATTGTTTGGGTCTCTTCTGTATCCATTTTAAAGTAATTATAATTCTATCATAAAATTTTTTGCCTCCTTAATTTTACATATGAATTGTATAAATGATTACCAATATATCTTGTTTTTTGTAGGATGTTCTCTTGGCAAATGAAGGCGACAATGCAGTCATGCAAAAATTTTTTAACATTTATTTATCATTCCTTCAAGTTGGTCAGTCTGAAACTTTATTACGTCATGTTTTCGCTGGACTCCGAGCTTTCTTAAATAATTATTCTATCGCGCTTTTTAAAGGTAATTATTAATTCTTGAACTTCAAAAATTGAATTTTATTTATAAAGAACGATAATGAATACATAATTGATCGTCGATGAAAGAAAGTATATATGTATAATAATCACATGTAAAACATGCACAAAGCTTGAATACCTTTTCCCTGTAGGCAATGCTATACTTTGTGGACGCTTGTGTTATGAGCTGTTGCGTTGCTGTAACAGCAAGCTGAGTTCCATACGACAGGAGTCTTGCGCTTTGCTATATTTGCTCATGCGAAGTAATTTTGAGTTTACTAGTCGGAAGGGATTGACTAGAGTGCACTTGCAGGTACAGTACTCTTGTTTAGAGCACAATTCCAAATTGAATTTATTTAATGTATCTATATCTAATTATTATTATCATTATTTTTAACCGAATTATACAAACTTTAAAAAATTTATCTTTTCGTATATTTGTTCTAGGTTATAATTTCAGTCTCTCAAATGCTAGGGAACGTAATCAGTTTGAACAATTCGCGATTTCAAGAATCGCTATCCTTAATTAACAGCTACGCTTCCTCTGATAAAGTTATGAAAGGCACAGGTTTCCCAGTTGAAGTGAAGGATCTCAACAAAAGAATACGAACAGTTTTAATGGCAACTGCGCAAATGCGGGAGCATAATAACGATCCTGAGATGCTAGTCGATTTACAACATAGTTTAGCCAACTCTTATGCCAGCACACCCGAATTGAGGCATACTTGGTTAGAAACTATGGCTAGGAATCATGCCAGGGACGGAAATTTCTCCGAGGTATCTGCTTTTATTAATTATTTCGAGAAAAATACATTTACATGTATATGAAAATGTATTGCACAAGGCTCTTTCATAAGTTAACATACATTTTTCATTCTTAAGGCTGCTTGTTGTCAACTACATATCGCAGCACTAATGGCTGAATATCTGAAATTGAGGAAAGTTCATCTGTGGGGTGCAGAAGCTTTCGATCAAATTTCTGTGAACATATCAAAGGATGAACGCAATCTCAAACTCGATGCTGGTGAGATTTGTGTGTTTATTTTATTGCATTGTGTTGTCATATCTATGTTTATTATGTTTTTATTGTGTCATGTTTGAGAACAGATGTTAAAGACGTTAATCTTGTTTCAGGCATTCAAGATATCCATTATAATGAAAGTTTACTTCTCGAACAATTGGAAGTTTGTGCCGACACGTTAGAGAAAGCTGAGCGTTTCGAATTGCTTGGACATTTGTATCGCTTAATAGTTCCTATGTATGAAAAGAAGAGAAATTATGAAGCTTTAGCTAATTGCTATTCACATTTGGCACAAGCTTGTAATAAAATTGTGGAGGTAACGCGAACTGGAAAGAGATTGCTCGGAAGGTTCTACAGAGTAGCATTCTTTGGCATGGTAAGATACACACATCATCGGCAGAGTATATATTTTTCGCAGAAATACTCTAATACAAAATTATAGTGTCTCGGTTTATAATTAAGAAATATACAAGATAAAATTGACATATGTATTATTATTTAGGCATACTTCGAAGAGGAAAATTGTCAAGAATATATCTATAAGGAACCCAAAGTAACATCATTATCTGAGATATCAGAACGTTTATTGCATTTGTATAGCGAAAAGTTCGGATCTGAGAACGTTAAGATGATAATGGATTCTGTACCAGTTGACGTAAGTGAGTTGGATCCTAAGGTAGCATATATTCAGGTAACGCATGTCACACCGTACTTTGAAAAGATCGAATTAGAAGTACTACAGACAGAGTTTGAGCAGAATCACAATGTATCCTGCTTCATGTTCGAGACACCATTTACTAAGGAAGGCAAAGCGAGAGGCAGTCCGGAGGAACAATGGAAACGTAGGACTATTCTCACAAGTACAGTCAAATGTCAAATAATTTATTTGATTACACAGATTTGCATGATTTTTGCTTTGGAAAAGAATAATAGTTTCCAAAATTTAAGGGACTTTATAAGCATCTAATATGCATTCTTGGAATTTAGAAACGAAAGGGTTAATTGAGATGATTAATAATCAGGATGGCCGAATTATATATTTAATAGACTGAGTGATTGTCTCAGGAAACCTACTGCTCCTAGTATATATTTAGGTGATGTGTAAACTTGCTGCGTAAATGTAATTGTATAGTTATTTTTCGAGCTTGAACGGTTTTTGTTCGAGAAGTTGATGTTCGGTTGTTCTATGGAAGGAGGACGATCTACGATTTAAGATGTTAGAAGCTAAAAGATTGTAATTTCGTCTTGAAGTTCTTAAATAAACATTAAACACGGAAACGGTTGGATGCCTCATTGTGTGAATTTAAGTTTTTTTAGAGCAACAATATTTTGTCTAAAACTATGAGACAATCGTTTTATTATATTTGACACTGTGCAACTAGAGATTCAAACCAGAGGTTCGACATTGGCTGTAAAAGATTCGATATTTTTATATCAAAGTATAATGTCTAATTACATTAATTTTAGCATTTTTCGAAATATCTCATACATCAGGTTTATCAGCTATGAATTTTCAAAGCCAAAAACGCATTTTTCAGATCTCATTTTTTTCAAAAGTTTGAAGTTTAGTATAGAACAATTTTACTCGCGGATTCAGATTCAGCGCATCAAAAATTATAGAAAATTTCTTTTCCAAATAGCACAAAAAATTAAATTTTGCAGACTTATGTTATCTGAGATTTTGCTTTATTGAGAGAGACATGAAAATTTATGCTTGTTATTTTCGCAGCACAATATGCTTTTCCATATGTGAAAAAGCGCATCGGAATTGCCGAAAAACGGATTGTAGAGCTTAGCCCTATCGAGGTCGCTTTGGATGAGATGAGGCAACGTGTTCAGGAATTGGAAGATGTGGCTTTGATTGGACCGACGGACGTAAAGAAACTGCAATTACGTCTCCAAGGTAGCATTTGCGTAACAGTGAATGCCGGTCCTTTAGCCTACGCCTCCGCATTTCTGGATCCCGCGCTATCTCCGCAATATCCCGATGATAAAGTAGAAGAGTTGAAAGATGTTTTTAGGTATATTTTGTCACTTTATAATTAATTACCTCTTTAATTTTAATTTCTCATATGCATGATATTATAGTTACTTACAAAGATTTCTTTTTGCGATTTCAGGGAATTTGTCAAGATATGTTACACAGCGTTACAAATTAATAGTAAACTAATCACACCGGACCAACATGAATATCAAGAAGTGCTGCGTGAGAATTATCAGAAACTATGTCAGAGTTTGTCATCTTTGTTTGGGGAGCCAATATGGTTAGACGAGCAAGTAGGAAGCTTCAAACGCAATAGCGCTGCTCTCTTTAGCACTATCAGCGGTGCTAACAGTCACACCAGTACAGCCTAAGTCAATAATCTTAGAATGTTCATCCTACAGACCTCAGATTTATTTACAATTTTTTAGCATAATATATCTACGATTCTTACGTATATGTAAGTTTACGAAATATTTATATTATAAATATTGACACTTTATATTTTTATTCTTTTCATTGACGTGTCATTTATCAATGATTTATCTATGATCAAATATTTGTATCAATTTTGTAACTGGCCTACTGAAGAGGACTCACTGCCAGATCTTTTAGACAAGGCATTTATAAATGTCTAGAAAAGTCCGGTTGTAGGGAATACAATTGTAAGAATAAGTTATAGCCAATTTGTAATTATGCAAAATTTTCGAAAAAGTCGATGCGAGAACTGTTTTTACTTATTAAACTTGCAATGTTAATATTATAATTCGACAAGTTGCAATTCAGCTAATAGAATAAGTTCATATATCGGGGCATTTATATAATGTATCTATGACGATTATATATATATATATAAGTGTATTGGTACACTTCAGTGTACACCTCAGTTCTTTCACTATGGATAATGTTAGTTCATAAGACATTTATATTCGATGTCCATATATCAACTTTAAAATGATTTTTATCCTCATTCGAGAACTATAAGATTATCCGTTTATAATACTTGAAAAATTGACACAATAAGATTAAATTTTTCAATTAAATTTTTCTTGTCACTTTGTATTGATATTATCTTATTTAATGTTATTTATATAATATCTAACAAACAGGCGGACTTTTACCATGTATCTTATCATTAACATAGTAAATTTAAATTTAATCTGTAAGCACTGAATATACGGATAAACTTTATTACCTAATGTGATTATAATATGTATAGATGATTTCTTAAATACGTATTTAGACACTGTAAAAATTGATTATGATATTTATACATATATGTTACACTTGTTTAATTTTTTGCGTGCGTATAAGTGTTGTGTGTGTAATCGACTGTTTTAGAAATAATCGAAATAATGGAAAGTATTAGGTCTTTTAACACTATAGATTGTCGATTATTTTTTATCCAGCAGTTATATAAACGTTACATATGTGCTTGCGCACTATATAGCAGACAAAGATAAATTCATACAGATTGAGTTTCTATGCCAATTATTGAAACTTATAGAGAATTAAATGAAAATTTGTTTATATTTTAGAAGGGTTGATAAGGTTTAAAGGGATGCTGGAGTGATCGCCGAATTTGATCGATATTGATACAGATTTTTTTAATTCTAAATAAAAGATAATAGTGACATGTTCATTTCTTACATTATCGTTCTGTCTCACTCAAGCACAATACATTTGTCCTTATCTATACATTTTGCAACGCCATCTCTTGCAAGATCGAACACTTACTGCTAGGCACAATTACTATTTTATTTATCGTTAACCTAAGTTTTAATTTTTTTTTTTTTCGATTTTTATATAAAATCCACCTTCCAATTTACTTTAATCGTGTAAAAGGATTTTGATTCCATTCAGTAAATTCAAAATTTATATCGATCTGCAATGTTCCAACAATTTGGTCACTCCAGCATCAATCAGAGGGATGTATTAGCATCTTAATATGTTATTTAAGATGATCTTAAAATAAGACCGGTTTATGAATGCCGCCCATAAATATTTATAAATTGTGAGAGCGAAGGAGAGATATGCGTGCGCGCGATGTGAGAAGGGAAGAAGAGAAAAGAAAAGCGTAAAAGTATGTATGTGAAAAATTCATTAATTATATAAACAGCGAAATGCGAATATGAGTAACAGCTTTAAGAATAAATATTATTAATATACACAGAAATATAATACATAGAAATTTTTGAATATATTTCAGAAATAATGGTTTAAATATTCTTTTTTTTCAAAATTGGACATGCGCAAAAGTCCTAAAAAAAGTTTGTTTAATTGTAATACTTAATGCTGTGTTTTTAATCAATATTTGCGAGATTTTTTTACCACGAAAATTTATGTAGAATTTATGGCAATCTATTTTAAATGAAAAACTAAAGTTTGAAAGTATAAGTATAACATATATTATTATATATGAAAAATGTATAAATATATATAAGTCCTTTTAATTATCATAATTACCTTACAATTCTGTAATATTAATACAAATATTAAAATACACTTGCGATCGCACATTAAAATTAAAAGTATCAGATTTTGAATTGATCTTTAAAAATATCTCAATTGTTTAAGGAAATTAATTTTTTAAGTAAATCCACTTAAAATTGGATAAATTCTGGCGAAAAACACGACTTAGTTCGAAATAGGGAGGTCCTATTTGTCGAAAAAACGGAAATTGAGATTTTTCGATTAAACCTCGTTTCCATTCCCTTAAAATCGGATATTCCGATATATGTCATCATATATTCGTTCGAAAAAGTCGAAAAATAATTTTTTACCAGGAAAAGGAAATCGAGATACTTCGAATAAACGACACACATTTCCATAAAAATTTTAGTAACATAATGCCGAATATGTAAAAAAAAATTGCATTTGCTGAAAAAGGGTACTCGGATTTTTCGAGCAAATCCATCTTTCCGTTAAAATCAGATAAATTCCTACTTAAAGTACAGAATTTCTTCGAAAAACGCCGAAAGAGACTTTCAGCAGAAAAGTATGTTAAACTTAAAATCGGATAGCTTCTGATAAATTAGTTTTATTTATAATAAATTTTTATATTCTGGAAAAATTTGATTAAAAAATCCGAATTTGTTCAATTTTATCTGGAATATTTAATTTCGGAAAAATTCTAAAAAAATTTTTTGCCGGAGTTCCCGCATCGGGAACAACAACATTCTCGCGATTATAATTAAGTTTTTGCGATCGAATTATCCATACTAGGCACCTATCATGGAACAAATCGGAATGGATTCCGGAATTATTCCATTTTCATTAGAAAACATAATAGAATTCCGATCGGAATCCATTCCGATTTGTTCCATGATAGGTGCCCAGTACGAAAAATGTAATCGCAGCAACTTGACAAGAATGCTAACGAGTTGTGACAAGATCGCTACATAAGACGGTGAGTGATAAAACTTGTTACAGGAAAGATACAAGGACGGGCTATATTCACTTCGCGTCATTCATAATAACAGTCTGATTCAACAAAAAAAAGTATTAAAATTCTATAAAAATAATTCAGGCCGTGTATAGTTATAATAAAAATTCATTTAAATGTTTATTGTTTAATTCATACAATATTTCCGCAAAAATTCAAATAATTATGCTGACTACAATATTTATTTGTTCGAATATTTCACATGAGCACTAAGTAATTTATATTATTATATTATCATATTCATATTATTATATTATCATATAATAAAACAACGTAATAGTACATAATAATATATAGAAATAAGATAAGTAAAAATAAAAAAATTGATACATAAAATATATTTATCCTGTAATATTTTTATTCTTGATATCTGATATCGCAATTATTTTCGTGGTTCAATAATAAAGTGCATACCACTTTTCGCTGTGAGAATAAAACTATTTTTGCTGAAGGTAAGTGGGATCGGAGTCTGGAAGTGAAGCTTAAATATATATCTCGACAAAAGACTTACGAGTCCAATCTTTGTTTGCGTATAGCCAAATCGTGAACCTGAAAATTAATAATACATATGACATTTGCAAAATATTTTTATATTTTTCGCCATTTTAATGATTATACTTATAAAGCTTTCCTCAATACAACCTATTAGGATATATTTACTAATTTTTTTAATATATGAAAACAACAGAAGTTATGCAAAATTAAATCAATAATTTAATTAAAAATACCTTTATAAATATTTTCGCAAGAGAGAGGAAGAAAGAGGGGGGGAGAGAGAGAAGGGAGGGAGAGAGAAAGATGGAGAGAGAAGACATATATTATTTGTAATTGAATGTCCTTAGGGCATCTACGGAATGTCTCTGCACTATTAAGGATGCTATTAGGATATAGTAGCAGTTTAATTATTAATAAAACATCATTTTTAAGCATACGCAACTTCAAAAATAACAAAATGATTTTATCAATTTCAGTATAAATTAGATGTAGTATTAATGGATTAAT
>Ga0157363_1000568_pt1 | contig 28650 bp, 26 predicted proteins | sample AttsexASBM1_FD_111477 | JGI IMG/M metagenome (GOLD analysis project Ga0157363, IMG submission 111477) | Fungus gardens microbial communities from leaf cutter ant in Ribeirão Preto, State of São Paulo, Brazil - Atta sexdens ASBM1 | ecosystem: Host-associated > Fungi > Mycelium > Unclassified ... | reverse complement strand
TATATATATATATATATATATATAACATTCAACCAATTTTAATTGCGCGCGTGCAATGTGATTTAAAAAATTCTTATTATTCCTTATTCAAAGAGATATAAACGATAGTAAAATTACGATATCGATACACGTTATACTTATGTGTAACTTATCATATTTATTAAAAGCCTTCCATCGTAATTCATATTTATTCTTGTAAATCAAGAATTGTACGTTTTAACATGTTTTCTCACACGTAAATAACAATATAACTAAGCTTTTATTTTTTTCATTTAATAGAACATCAACACATGTTTTATGTAAAAATATATTCAAATTCTTTATGTAGCAATTGATTTTAACGCGATATCTCAAAAATATCAAATGAAATTTATATGTAGTTTAGGAATATATGTATAAATGTACAAGTTCCTGTAAGACTTATACTCTTTAAATTAAATTTCATTGTTACCGATATCGAGATATAAAGAAAGATTTTGCGTATTCCTTTTAATGTAACTTATTGAAAATAACTAGAACATTTCTATGTGTCTATGCATATCTCGAAAAAGTCTTGCAATTAGTCTTTGGAGGATGTTATTACAATGTATGTATAAATATCAAAATGTTTATTGCATAATAGAAAAGTACATGTAAAACCAAAGTATTGTGTTCTTCAACTAGTAGTATCTTATACAACTAGATTCTACAATGTATTATTTATGTAAAACTTGTGAAAATAAAATATAAGTTGACGCAAAATCGCGCACAATCAGTCGATGATTCTCTTTTCCGTTTAACATGCCCAATTGTTTATTTTGTTAGAACAAACTGCGTAGAGTTGTGTAGAGTTCATGATATAAGTTTAAATTTAATGTTAACAAGTAACAGTTTGTAAATAGAAAATATCTGCTCCTTTTTATAAAACACCGCACATGAAAAAGGCGGAATGTACATTAAGTGTATATAATCGCAACGTGCACATACATTTACAGATCGATATCGGTTTGGCTTACGATAAATTGTTCGTGAGAGACCTTAGCAATATGTCTCATATATGTTTGTACAATATGGAGCGTGCCTTGAAACCGAATTATTCATAATTTATGGAAAAATCATGCATAATGCTAAGATTAAATGTATGCAAGACATCTATATTATTGCTAATAGAGTTCGAGAGTTTCCGCGCTTTTTCAAACAATGTGCTGATTTAACCCCAAAGAGGGATTTAACAGTAAACAAAGTCTACTTCGAATATTCAGTAGAATATTGTTATTGTTATTAAGGAGCACATATCTTTAAGATATTCTTATTATTCATAAGAAAGCTTTTAGCGATGTACATCATATATACAATGTGGAAACCACCTACAAATTGTGTACAATCGTAATTTAAAAGATTTAATTTTTGAAGTATAAATTAAATCTTATAAATTAAAATACATACGCGACATAATAGAGATCAATTTCAAGCAAAATTCATAAGTATTATTGCCAATACAATTCAGGATCGTCTCTGCGAAACTGAAGCTTCAAAACATGTCGATATATTTTCAAGGCAGGACCTAATAGTAAATTAAGTCCACACACAACGTCCTTTCGACTCATCATTAGAAGCGCGTGACCATCTATTTCCTGGAACGTAAATGAAGACATAGTATATCGGAACAATTATGCAAAGAATACTTTATCTAATAAATTAATTAAACTCTTACCTGCTGCCGGAAGACTTCAGCGTCCTTGGGAAATAGCCTAGCAAAATATTGGTATACTTGTTCGGAAGTCCAATTTCTCGCATCAGGAATATTTAAATCGATGGGTCCTTTGGGACCGTCTTCTTCCATCTGATCGGAAGAACCTCTCATGGGAGAAACCTGTGGACTTAAAACGGGTGGTAAGATGGTGGTGCTTGACGGGCTGTCCGGTCTGCTTGTTCCGTTGATCGAATGAATGTTTTGACTATCATCTATTTTCATCTTGCTCTGCTGTTTTTGCGTGCACTCATTGCAATACCATTTAGTGTTCGATTTTATCGTAACGCGGGACGGATGACAAAAATAATGATAGGCGTCATCGCAGTTGTAACAAGTCACTAACGGACCCTAAATAAAACAATTATTAGAATAAGGGTAAAAAAAAACCATGAATGTTACATGAAATAAAATGGAATGTAATAAACTTACAGCATCAGAAGTCTCGCAACATACTGTACAGGTTTTACAGCGCTCGCATTGCCAATTGCTATTGGCTTTTTGTAGCATTTCCTCTGGACTATAAATACAACTCGGATGTGCTGCAAGTATATGTAATACATATAAATGTCGATAAAAAGTTTAAGAAAAATTAATCGATATTAACTTTAATTATATTAAAGAATTACCTCGCACTGTACAATCCCTGCAAGCCACGAGAGCTTCTTGTTTCTCTTTGGCACAGAGACTGCATTGCCTAAACGGTCCATCCTTGACAATTGCTTTAGCAGGATCTTGGTCTTGCATCAATGAATTTTTATGACCTGGTCTGCCTCGTTTGCGCTTCACCAGATTATTATCCGAAGGATCAAATACTTTTCTAGCCCTCTAAAATATGAAAACAATAGAAGAACTGATACATCAATTTTCACCTGAATGATTCACCAAAGAAAAAAATTTATTTTCAAAAAAACTACTTTATAATAATTTTCTATTTTCTTAAAATATTAATGGTATCTTCAATCTTCAAATATCATTTTATATAAATCAATTTTTCTCGTTAATACAAACGTAACACAAACAAAATATATCTGAGAGCATCCAGAAGTGAGTACTTTACAAAATAATATTGTATTTTATGTCAAAATATGTATTAAAGCGCAACTATATCTTTTATGTTTTCAGACATCTTTCAAAATATTTACAATCTGTCACAAACACACTATATTAACACACAGAATGTCTACGCTACCTTTCTTCTGGCGCTGCGAAATCCACCAGTATTTACGTTGGACGGAGTCGGGGATGTGTTTGTCGACGAGCTCCTGCCGGCATCCTCATCCTCGCGATCTTCGCTGGATCGTCGGCCGGTTTCCTCACGTTTCTCTCGCTCATCCTTGATTTGTTGATAGTCTTCGAACTTAATCTCGATGTCCATACGGTCGTCTGTTCTAGCAAACAGACGTTGCTTGCGCTCGGCCTTGGCGGACCTTTTAAGGTTAGACGTAATCTTCTGAACATCGTTGCTCTTTGGTTCCTCCTTGACGATATTGTTGTCGATGGTTGTTGACGTTGGCGTAGCTATCACCAGAGAATTGCGTTCCCGTTTATCACCTTCGACGACGGCGCCGTTGCATGCCACCTCGATGGACGCGATATCGCCGCGTTCGATGTTTTTTTTGTCGTTGATCTCGTAGCATTCCCTCTTCTTGATAGAATTCTGCTGCTGCAGTTGCCGATCCAGTTTCGGACTATCGTTGGCCTGTCGCGAGGAGGATCGCGATGTGTTAGACGTAGTGTCGGTAAGGTTATCCGTTTCGTTGAACTCGTAGAGCTCAGCCGCCGTCGCCGCTGTCTTGGTCGCTGTCTTGGTCGTTATACTGTTGGTGCCATTGGTGAGGGTGCCGTTGGTAGCAGCAGCCTCCTTACCGACACGCCGCTGCGTCGCGTTGCCGTTCTCCAGGGCGCAGGCGACCGCCGCGGAGGAGGACGGCTGCGAGTCGCCGCCGCGTCGCGACGGTGTCGCGTCCGTCGTCATGTCGGACGTCGCCACCAGCGAGTAATTGCCGTTGGACAGGCGCGCGAGATTGCCGCACGCGACCTCCCGGCCAAGAAACTCCTCGACCACGCGACGTGATGTCGGGCTCGAAACACCATCGAGTAACTGCTCGATGAGACGACCGGCGGGGACGCCCTGATCAAGGTAATCGGGCTCCTCGACCACGAGCTCGGCCACCGCACTTGACACCATGCCCGAGTTGAGTTTCTCCTTGAGAAAACCTTCCGGTCGATTCTTAAAGAGTTGCAGCCGCGTCCACTTCTTAGCGTTACGGTAACTGGTGTTACCCTTGTAGTCGACCTGAATCACCTTCTCCACTTCGATCAGCCGGTGAAGATCGGCTATTGTATCGCGCGCATCCACCGCGTAATTACGTAGCAGATAGTTGCAAATACGATCAGCATCGGGACGAGCTTTACGTCGACGTAGCTGATCGATCGCCTCCAGTATGTGGTCCTCGTGCGTGATCCGCGGCGCCGCCTGCACCGGGTGTTGCTGCATCTTCGTCATTCGTATCGATACACGGGGCGCGACTCTGCGACTCACTTTATCTCCTCTTCCTCTTCCTCGTCTCTCCTTGGTAATTCGGCCGCTGGTCGCCGTTAACCGCTCCTGAACAATCCTGCCTCTCGTTGCCGAGGATGACGACGAGACCACGTTGGTCACAGTAATCGCTGCCAGGGTTAATAATGTTCACCAGGAAGTCCCGGTACCTTCGGAAATCAAAAAAACGCGGAATTATACTTTTGGAAACAAGGCGCGCGCGCTCGCGCGACACGCGACGATGATCTACGCGCGCCGCGGATCGCGGACGTATTTCCGCGCGATCCTCTCGTTTCAGCGTGTTTCGCCGTGTCTCCGCGTGTGCGTGTGCGTGCGCCGCGCCGCACCGTACCGGTCTGCCGCTATGACCGCGCGCTCCGTCCGTCCGTCCGTCCGTCCGTCCGTCTGTCCGTCTGTGGTCCGATGGTCCGTGGATCCTATCTGTGCAACGCACCGCACCGTACTGTATCGCACCGCGCCGCATACACCTTTACCGCATCGATACCAAATTTAAATTCTGCGTCACGGAGACCCAGACGTGGTCCCGACGACTTCACCACTTTTGATATCGCCTCGTTAAACGATCCTTCAGTCCCGTCACACGGAAATGTCGAAATCTTCGCGTTATCGTCCTGCTTCTTTCCCGTGTCTCTCGTCGCGGGAGAACCGCGCGGATCCACTCTCGCCCTTTTTCCGTCTCTCTCTTTCACACATCCTCGCTCTCCTCGTGCCGACAGGCGCGCTCTATCGAGCTCTCGCTCTCCGGCGTGGCGCGCACGCTATCGCCGCTCTGCCGCTGCCGTCACCGCCAACGCCGCGTGCCCGCGCGATAAATCCGATCTTCGTACTGACTGCACACAATGCACCGACGTGACGTGCGCTCCGTCCGAGAAGGAGCGAGACGCGGAGAAACAATTCGGAGAAACACGTCACGGAGCGACGGAGCTTGAAACGCGACTGTAAATGATCGAGGGAGGCGGCAGTCGATCGCGCGAATTATGGCGTCGTATCGCGCCAAATGTCTCTCATACCGAAGCGACCCCTTCGATTGAACCGCGGCGACGGATGACGATGACGAACTAAAACGATGTAAAAACTCATGTAACAGAGGACATTTTCCGATAAAGGACACCAAGTTGACGCGGGTCACGATCCGATTTATCCATAACACTTGTTAACATCATTTACCTTTATTTAATATATATGTGGTAAACAAAGATGAAATAACTGTGTTCGGAGGATCATGTAAATTTTCCGCTAACGCGAAAAATAAAAATGTTTATGTATGTATGCATGTACAACTGAAAGGTTGTAACATTTTTTTCCTATGGATTTCGAAACTCAGCCTTACTTGTAAAGCGGTTGAATAGTTAGATCTATAAGAATCAATCATTCACGGTGAGAAAGCTGCATTCCAAAATCCATTAAAAAAAAGTGTTGCAACTTTTCTGTAACCGGCTGTACACACACACACACACACACACACACACACACACACACACACACAAATTTTCATTTTCACACTGAGAAAAAATTACATGACGTAGGCTGGATTCCGTCTTTCGGCTCGTCTTATTCTCTTACGTTTTATTCTTTTACTCTTTTGTTTATCCAATAAATAAATTACCACAATTTTGTTTATCTAAAGATGGAACAATCAGCTCTTGCATTTAAGTGAGAAAGAGGGTAAGACCAATCATATAAAAGAATTATAATAAATGCAACAGTTGCAAAGTCGCTTTTTCTGCTGAATGCAGCTATTGGTTCTCAAGCGTTGTTTGCGTACAACGGATCGTGGCTACACTTAGTCCATTACATTCTTATCGTTTGCCAATGTTAAACAAGACTGCAATGATTTACTGTGTTCATACTATGTCGCATCTGCGTCTCTTGCTAGAAAACGTAAAGTCTGGCTACGAGCGATTTTGTCAAAATCCTGTGATTGATTCGCTATTTTTTTGATGCTCTGAGAAAGTCCCCTTAAGCGCTAGTTAAATATATTGTGTGTGTGTGTGTATACATATATATATATATATAAATATATATAAGAATATTTTAAGAATTAAAAATTATAACAAATTATACATAAAATGTATAGTCCCTAAAATAACAAAAGAAATAAATATTTATACTGTCACCCTGTATATATAATATACCCAAATTTATACTTCACCGTGCAATCTTAATTAAGATTATAGATTAACATAAGTAAAGTGAGATTATATATCTTTTTCAAAATTGGGTCAATTTTCACTTTCAGAGAGAGAGATGCCATTTCAAACAATTTAGAGAGAAAAATTAAGAAAGAAGCTACAAATGTAAAGCGATGTCTACAATGAGATTTTTAAGTGTAAAACTTAAATCTTAAGCCATAAGAAACTGACCAATCATAACTGACCATTCTTTTCACATTCAACTATGATGGTCAAGTTTTTACGACTTAAGACTTGAAGTTTAGGTTATGGTTTATTGTAGAAAGCCTATAAGATTTACTCCTTAATATCTTATAGTATACACTACTTAAGAGAATATTTTATCGTAGAATCTTGATGCAATTGAAGTCTTACTAACAAATGCTTTGAAGCATTTGAACAAATAAAAAAAAAAACAAATTTATTGACTAATCAAAAAATGTTTTAAAGCATTTATAGCATCACGTACTTAAAAATCGCTCGTGGCCAGACTTTATTCTTGAAAAAATCGTATACGAAAGTACTAGGCAAATCTATAATATACATGCGAGAATTAGATTACACATTGAAGATTGAGATTAAAGATTAAAATTTGACCAATCAAAACAAAAGGAACTAAAATTTCTTTGTCCTCATTGATCAAATTTCAATCTTCAATATTTAATCTCAATCTTTAATGCGTTCGATTTTAATCTAACGTGTATTATAGGCCTGCTCTTCCTTTTAGCTGAACTTTTGCACCAGTTTATCTTTTTTCCTTTTCTCTCCAAGAGAAAAGAAGAGAAAGAAAGATGAATTGGTGCAAAAGTTTAGCCAAAAATAGGTCTGATGAGCGTGCTTCGTTTTCACATTGTAAGCATCAGTTTATCCTTATTGGATCATTTGTTTCACTTTTCGGTAAATTTTACGCGTTGCGAGATTACCCAATCGCATGCGCAGATTGTCAGACTTCTTTAACGCGTATAATTTCGATAAAACCGAAAGGCGCGCAACAATCGGTTCATTGTTTATCAAATATAATAACAAAGCAAATTCGCTTGCAAACACTGGAAGCGCAAAACAGAATACACCCAATATTTTCGAACACTTTCGATATTTTTTAAAAATATCCAGACTCATATCTCTAAGGGTATATCCATACAAACTTGCATAAACGCATAAACGTCTGCATAAAGAAAATTATCCAATCATATTTCTCCTATAAAGACGCACGTAAAATGTGATTGGATAATTTTCTTTATGCATACATTTATGCGACTATGCAAATTTGTGTGGATATATCTTAAGACTGACAAATACGCAATAGTGTAGTGTTGCGAATTTAATAAAATTGTTAACAGATGTGGAAGTTTTATCTTTTATCCGAGATTTTTTGGGGTACAAGTTTAGAAAATTTTAGAAAAATTTCCGTATGATTTTTAGAGAGAAAAATACAAAAAAAAAGGTCCAAATTACAGTTAAAATATTGAGAAAATCGCAATATAGGGACTAATGTTCAAAGAGACTTGGCAACAGTAATTGCGTAGTGCTACGATCGTCCCATATCTCCTCGCCGCCTATTGTAGAGAAGCGGCCGATCGCTTGCACGCTTCCGAGAAAAGTTTTTGAATCGCAGTCGCGCGCGCTCTTATCGCTCTTCCGAATAATCCAAATCGTCCTGTCGTCGCGCGCGTCCGCGCTCTGCCACGGACGAACGTCGAGAGGGAAAAGAAAAGAAAAGGAGAAGCGCGAGGACACGCGCGCGCGTGATAATCTCTCGCCGGCGCGGCGCGGATCGAACATCGAACTGCGGAGCGCGATGCGCGTTTCACACCCTCCGCGCGCGCGACCGCTCTTGAGAGTCGAAGACGCGAGAGATATCGGGAAAAACGCGTCTAAGATCTCCCTCCCCCTATTCGTCGCGCGAAACTCGACGGTACGCTATTGTACCTAAACCTATTGACCTATCGCGTCAATCGCAAACGACGCGAACGTTCGATTCGGCGATAAGTCTTGGTACATAACGTCCGAAACAGACAGAGATCGGGCAATTCTTATAAACAATGGCCACACGGATACACCGGCACGGATAAACGCGCGCCGCCGTCGGCCTGGTTATCCTCGATTTCTCGCCGGGACACGAGACGATTTGCGCGCACCTGATCGCCGATCAGAGAACCGATCACCGGGACGGACGAGAATCTTCTCGTCCAAGAGATGACACATGCGCGCGAAAGAGAGAGCGAGAGCGCGAGCGAGCAAGAAAGAGAGAGAACGAGCGAGCCCGGGGACTTTTTTTCCACGCGCACCGGGGGAAGTACGCGTCTGTACTTACCTGCGTGCCAAAAAGCGCGTAATAAGCGTGCACCACCGTGTGTCTCGGTTCGCAACACCTCGAGCGTTAAACGCGAACGGGATAGAACCGGGCGTGTAATCGCACCACGTGACGCGGTGACGAGTTTTCCACGATCCGCGCGATTAGTGGGCGACGAGTACCAAGAAGGTTGCGCGGCGCGGAAGGCACAATCCGGGGTAATATGCGCCGAGAAAAATGGCCACCCTAACCTCCAACGAACCTCGCACAGCCGCGACGACCGTGCGAATACCAGCGTGAATACGTCGGTAGCCGCCGCGCCGCGGCGGCTGCGGCGGCGCGTCGTCGCGCCGCGCCGTAAGCTGTAACGGTGTCGTCGTATGTGCGCGCGCGCGCACCATCGCGTTTTGCGTGTCTGCCTCGGTATCATATATTAATGCCGGCGCGATTCTCTCAGCTGCTCTCAGTGCCAGTCTCCTGCCAATGCTCCAGCTCTATCAAACTTTCTTCTTCTTTAATTGCTTTCCCCCAATGGATTTCCAACCCACAAAGGCAGATGAGTTGGAAATCCATTAATTATAGTATCATGAATATCCGGCTATAGATCTGAAGATCTAGCGCGAGTCTCGAATCCACGGGGAAATAGAAGGAAGAGGGCACACTTCTTGATTATATATGCATATATATCTTACTATTATATTGTATTATCTAAACAACACATGTTTCCAAAATGAGACACGTCTTAAAAAGCCTGTTCTTTTTGGCTGAACTTTTGCACCAGTTCATCTTTCTTTCTCTTCTTTCTTCCTGGAGAAAAAAAGGAAGAAAGATTAACTGGTGCAAAAGTTCAGCCAAAAAGAACAGACTTAAAGAGCTTTTGCTTTTTTAAAAACCTTAAATATACGTCTAAAAGATTTTTTAAAGACATCTTACGTCTCAATTTTAGACTTTTTACGTGTTCTTTGAGTTTCTCAACACTTTGCCAATATCGCGTCGATATACACGTCAATATACATGTCGCCGTCGACGCGACGTTGACATGATGAAATCCAGTCAGCGATCACGTCCGAAGCGCGCGCGCGAGCACACACACGACGGTGCGTGACTCTCCGGATCGCGCATCGCGCGCTCCGCTTCGCTCCGAGTTCGCTCGCGCCGGGCCAAGAATGTTCGGACGAGTCGAAATCGGGAATATCTATCGTTACGAAGACTCACGGGGAAAGTCGAGAAAATGCGGCACGAGACACATGTGACCGGCCAAACTTACCAAACTTTATTCCGGAATATGTTATACGCGTATATCTCATCCTCGTCATCTTTCACGCGCGCCACTGCCGCGCCGCCCGTCGTTGCTCCGCCGTTATCGTCGTCTGCTTTCGCGCGCGCGTCGTTCTTTTCTTACGACACAACGCGGCCGACTTCAACTTATCAGGAAAATAACGCAATCGCTTCCTTCGCGGCTCGAATGATCAACGAATGTTCCTCTGGCGCGCCGCTCGGGCCAATCGACACACACGCGCGCGCGCGCGTATTCTCTCTCTTTCTTTCTTTCTTGTCGACCGAGAGGAATGGCGCGTTAACCCAATCGCGGGCCTATCCGAAATGATTCCGGTACATACCTGTGGAGAATACAACGTGACGTACTATGGACGTCCTGGTCTCGCACCTCGATTGCCACGGGATCGTCCGTGCGCAGTCCGGCGGATGTGCGTTACCAGTCGCACCGATTTCGACGGAAAACAAAACGGACCGCACGCCGGCCGCGACCGAACGCGATATGGACGGACCGCCAAGATGGCACGCAACGCGCAGTACTCGCACCGCCGGCGCACTGCCAGTGCCGGCCATATGCCTGCCTGCTGCCCTCCCGAAACGCAGTCTTTTTTTTATTCTTTTCTAAAACAAATTTATGTTGATTTCACTTCAACTTGTGACACCAGTTTCCTATTCAGGAATAGGAAACAGACCTACAATAGATGTAGTAAGCTGCAAGGAATTAATATAGTTGTTTTCTTTTTATATTAAAACTTGGATAATTCTCATTTGTGACGTCAATTGAATGTACATTCGTTTTCTGATAAGTGAAATAAAGATAAAGATAAAAATAAAGATTAAAAATTAAAGATTCAATTGAATTTTTACAATCTTCACAAGCTCGAACGTATGCTTTATATGTCTTGTACGTTAATTCATAGTAAAAGTGAGATTATAAACCTATGTTATGTTACGCGATAACATTGTCACTAAAGTAATGATGTCATTATGTGAGTACAAAATACTCATAACTTTAGACTTATTCTGCCCATAGTCAGATCTTGTACTTAAGGCTTCCTTAAATTTATCTTTAAATGCTCAGTAACTAATGAAATAATTCGTAGAATATCTGAAGATAAATTTAAAGAAGCCTTAAATATAAGGCCTGACTACAAATATGGGCATTAGTATCATTTGTATGAAAATGGAAAACAACTAAAGCCTGTTTCCACTAATGTAGATTAATTTTGATTCAACCTATTCTTTGTCTTTTTCTAGTTTTAAAGATTAGAAAAAGACGGAGAGTAAGTTGAACTGAAATTAAAGTCAATTTACATTGGTGGAAATGGGCATATAGGTCTCTTTCCAACTTCGGTTAAATTAACCGAAGTACCGACGGTACATAAGGCTTATTTAGGCCCAGTTTCACAACTCATGATTAACTTTTAATCGAGGTTTAATTTATTTAAAGTAATAATGGGTGAAATTAGATCTGGACTAGCTAAACCGAGATTAGTGAAAGAGATTCTAATGCCCATGTTCATCAATGTAGATTAAAGTTAATCTGCGTTGGTAGAAACGGGCCTAAGTCACACAATCGAAAAATACACGACTACGATTGGTCAATTTTTTAGGCCCAATTCCACAACTCACGGTTAATTCTTAAGAGTCCTCTGTAGAAGTGATAGACGGTTGTGGAGTTTTAAATCGTAGGAAATCAACCAATCACAATCAAATATACGGAGAATACTCGAATTGGTTAGTTTTAAAACTCCACTACCATCTACTTCTATATAGAGGATCCTTTAAGGTTCAACTTATTGTTTCTTTTCAATTCTAGAATTGGAAAGAGATGAGAAACAAGTTGAACAAGTTGAATCTTGGTTAAGAGTTAACTATGAGTGAAATTGGGCCTTAAGGTTTACTATACTTATTCAGAACTTAAAGTATATATCTACACAAACTTGTATAGCCGCATAAAAGTATGCATAAAGAAAATTATTCAATCACATTTTACATGCGTCTTTATAGGAGATATACGATTGGATAATTTTCTTTATGCGGTTATGCAAGTTTGTGTGGATATACCCTTAAGGCGTCGCCCATATAGAACTGCGTTTTAAAACGTACCTGCAGTAACTAAAACTTTTGTTTACATCACTTTCGCGGAGTCTGCAATAGCGATAGGGTTAAAACCACAACTTCTATTGTAGACCTCGTAGGCATTAGGCTTTTTCTTTTAACAGACACAATCGATATGAATGCTCTATCTTTTATGTTTGTGTTGATTGTTAATGTTTTCGATTATAGCAGGTAAAACATATCAATCGCAACAGCTACGCGGAGAAAATTTTTTCTTAGAATTTATCCTGGAAATATGGTAATCCTGGGAGTATATTTCGGAGAATTTTATATAAATTTCTTTTATTCGATAATAAAACTACAGTAAAAAAAAATATATAATAAGTGTGATTAATTTTATTGGAATGCATGATCAAAATTTTTAAAATATTTATTGTACCACAGTTACCGTATTTTCAGCTATCATAGTAAATCCGGATACATGCAATAAATATTTTAAGTGTTAAGCCGTAAGGAATTGATTATGATTCCATTTCTTATTTAGGCTTAAAACTTAAAAATCTATTGTAAATCCAAACTAATCCAGGAAGAAAACTTCCAAAATGTTGCAAAATAAATATTCTGCTAAACGCAGCTATTAATTCAATCCAGGTCGGTTCAACCCCGCTATAGTTAAAAACGCTATGTGTCTCCTACAAGAAAAGCAGCCGCAAACTATATTTTTATATTAATATAAGTGTTTCGAAATACAGCCCAGGTGCTTCGTACTCCGCAATTCTCATGGCCGCACATAACCGTGTCGGAAATTAGACGCACGCACATTGCAGTAAATGAAATCCGAACGAATAAAGAAATTTGAACCAAAATGGAGATCAAGAACAAGTAATAAATTTGATTTATTTTTCTCTATTCTTAGAATTAGAAAAAAGATAAACAGTTAATTAAACAGAGATTAAAATTAGTCTTACATTGATATAATCGAGCCTAAAGCAGACGAAGAACTTGTCGTTTTTATAAAAACTTGCGAAATTGATTTGCAAGCAACATGGGATTTTCTTGATCTAATATAAATGTCCTGATGAAAATAAAAATCGGAGCATATGTCAAATAGGGAGAATAATAGAAATGAAGTTTTTAAAAGGCGAAAACATCTCTTTTATATTTCATTATCTCAACTTTCGCTTCACGTTTCAATCTTTATTTTACAACTAGCTTTGACTAAATTCGATTAACACTTGATCAACTGTTAATATAATTGATAAGATTGCCTATAACAAGACTTGTAATTCGTTCTCCCATACGTGAGAAAAAAGTTCCAGCTGCTTTATGTTCGTTTCTATCAATGTAAATTAATATCATGTAGATTAGACAATACCTTATAAGCGCAAAATATTCCTAGAATATTATATGATTATTATTAAAAAATTAAAATAAATTATTATAATATTTCATGTAATATTTTTTAATATATGAGAGTATTCTATAGAGGTTATATGTCCACTTATATAAATATCCTAAGTATTATATCTTAATATCCCTGAAACATTATTAAAATATCTATAAATATTAATTATTCTCTCTCTCTCTCTCTCTCTCTCTCTCTTAATTTAGTGCAATTTGAATTCAATCCAGTAACGAAAAGTTCTTATCAGTTTATGCTGCATCTTGTGCTAAAAAAAAATGTTTTTCGCTAAATGTCTAAAATTACTTAATATCAAATATTATACGCTTATAGGATAGCCTCGATTTAATTTACTCTTTATTTTTTTCTTATTCTTAGAAAGCTGAAGAAAGCTAGAAAAATAAGTTAAATCAGATTAATACTACATTAGAAATGAACATGAACAAATTACAATGCGCGTTATGTGATAAATTAACTAGCGATTAGATTGATCGAAATTCGATCGCGATCTCCACCAGAGCGTCTATTCTCCAGCGCAGCCACTTGAATTACATTGAAAGTGGAAATCGAAGAAGAATCAGTTTCAAATTTCGATATCAACTCACCTAAGTTCTCAAAAAAAGAAAATTTTCGGGAAGGCATGTGACGCCCACAAACCCAGCCTCAGATACAATGCTGCATCCGCCGTTTCCGAAATCCGCGGCGCCGTCGTCGACTGAAAGCGGCGAGGACCGAGATGATCATATGGTTCTGCGCGCGCATACGCATGCGTGTGTACGAAAGTGGAGGGGGGTAACGCATGCGTGAACGAATCGTACGGATCAGCCGCAACTTTTTCAATTTTAAATTTTAATCAGATTCCACGCGAACGGATGTCAACATTTTTTTTTTTATGCCGCGTATAAAAACGTGTGTTTTTCATATTAACGGCAAATATTTCGCACTACGCATCCAAAGATTTTATGCTGCAATCAATAAATCATTAAATAAATATACAAAGCTGGGAGGAAGGGGAAATAAATTTTTAAAACATGTTATTGAAATATTTTCAAAATTATCGGAATTACATCCTGAATCTTCATATATAATTCGCCTCTTGTCGAATTTCATATTAATTTTTTCATAAACTTGGGATTTCATTATTGCATTATTTTAAAACAGTGATGCGCAACTTGTACATTTTTTACGCGCCAGCTTAGACAAAAACATAAAATCATATTTTCTTTATCAAAACGAAATAAATATTATACGGCCTGAGAGGCTTTATCCATTTTTAAAAATGCTTTTTGAAAATGAAAAAAGGTACGCATCACTTCTTCTTCTTCTTCTATTATTTTTAATTATTTTGATAAAGTGCGCGAGTGTGGCATGACAGACAGCGCGTTAGTCTATCATACCAAAGGTCCCGGGTTCGATCCCAACAGGAACTAAAATATCTATACATATCTCCTCTTGTAAAAGGCCGACAACCTCCCGAGAATATCCTTCTCCACAAAAACCTCTCGAAAAATCCACCGTTTGAAATCGGTATTAAAAAACTATAAGTCTCACAGACTTATGGCAATTGAATAATCAGCGTATGCACCACAAACATATGAGAGGTGTAACAAAGGCCTAATGTAAGAAGAAGAAAAAGATAAATTGCGTAAATAAATTCGAGGATACACATAATGTTTGTACAAAACTCTAATGAGATTACTTTAAGACTCGCGAACGGTCGAATCGCACATTTTATTATAAAACATATAAATATTATCACAAGAGTATAAAACAAAAACTGTACGTCTTACGACAATTTTTTCAATCTCCGATATACTATCAATATCACAACGGCGCGGTCGTTTCGATTTGCTCCTTTTTTTCGCTTCAATCTCGCACATAATTATTCTCCTTCTCGGCAAAATTGCTGATACTATGTCGCTTAATTTTGGAAACCTGCGCATAAATGTAAAAGATTGATCCGATAATATTCGTACGAAACACGTTACACACGTACCAAGTTAAATGGTTTAACTTTCGGTGTGATTCTATTAGTTTCCTTCAGCGGACTCTGCTGTATTGTCTTTCCGACATTCTTCTTTTCACTCGCAGGGGAGTACCGCTGAAAACTGATTAAACTCTTGTTTAAGCGCTGCGGCGACAGATTATTCGTATTGAGCGAATAACGCCTCGGTGGCGTCAGGAACCTCGGAGTACCATCCGTTTGCTGACGCGTAGGTGTTGTACATTTCTTCGGCGTTGGCAGCTTAGACATTCTGAAACATAAATCCATTTCTTACATCTTCTTATCTTTACATTTTTCCATCTTTTTTTACTTTTTAAATAAATGATAAATTAAAGAAGTGATTATTGTTTTAAATCGGCTTCTTCCTTTTGTTTTTGATAAATAATGAACTAAAGAACTGATTATTTTAAATCGATTTGCTCTCACCTTTTAGGACTGTTCTTTCGTTCATCGCTGTTTAACATGTTTACATGCGTAGTCACCGGCGAAATATCGCAGGAAAGATTACGCTTTTTATTAGCAGATATCAACGATACACTCTTGCTGTTTTGGCCATCTGGTGTTGACGAGGCTATCGGTTTGGATTTTGAGGGTTTTTTGGGCATGTAATAATTATCCGTCGAATTTGGGGTGCTGCTGATTATTTTATTACCCAATGGAATAACTTTGTTGGATTTTGGTGGCGTAGTGATTTGAGATGGCGCCTGTCTCCCAAATGATGCTATATTGTTGTAGAAATGAGCAAATTATATTATCACTTAATAAAACATTAATGCTTAGTTGCTAGTTATAATAAAAAATATCAATTTTTATATTTTAATTTAATAATTAATTCTATTTAATAGCATTCGAGGATATTATCAATTAATCAAGTTTCTTCGAATTATTTCAACAGGTTTAAAAGAGGGAGAGCTACCTCTTCTTTTCTGTATATTATCTAGAGAATGCACTGCTTTCATAGGACCTCTTTTATTAACTACGATTAATTCTGATCTCTTTTTCAATTTGTTTTTAACGTCGCTTATAGCAATGGATTTCTCCTTTCCGCTATCAGATTTTGCTGAAATATATTTTAACATGTAATTCAATTCGATTTTCTATACAGGATGAGATAATTAAGTACTTTAAAAAATTTTAAAGGGTAATTCCTCACACTATAAATCAAGACGAAAATTTTATGTGATATGTTTTAAATATACAAAGTGCCAAAATTGAAACTTTGTATATGTTTAAAGTTTTACCAAAATAATACACTAAAGTGGTTTTGAAATTTTTGGAAAAAATATTTCTTTCAACTTTGACATCCTGTGTATCTTTGAAATAGTAAGCCATTTCGAGTCATACAATTATATGAAATTTTCGTCTTGATTTAGTGAGGAATCATCTCTTAAAATTTTTTAGAGTACTTAACCATCACCCTATATATCACAAATATATATTATTTACATTTCAAAATGTAATTCAATAATTTATATATCTGAATGATCATGTAATAACAATGCGCAAAATATATAATATAAATTACCCTTTCTTGAATTGTATGCTTCTGGCATAAGTTTTTTATTCGATAAATTGTTAATAAATCCGGGATCGCTTGAAAAACGTTTCTGAGTTTTTTCAGATTCAGATGTATCCTTACGTCTGCAAATTTGTGTGTTCTTGGACGACGACTCAGTTGCGGATATACTTCTTCTATTTATCTTCTCAAGCAGTAAAAATACAATAATGCATAAGAAGACAATTAAAATTTTATCGTAGAAGATAAAATAAATATTTACTCACTTTAGAATTTGATTCCAAGTTTCTATGCGCCACTTTTGTCGAACATGCGGACGAATGCACATTACGACCAGATTCTTGACGATTTCGTACAGGCGTAGTCTGTTGAATATTCTGCTTTTCAATGTAATTCGCTTGTATTTCATTTTCAGTGCTGTTTAATGCGGTATTTAACGCTCTTCCTATATTTTTAAGTAACTTTATTGTCATAGTATCTTCAGCCTGACCACTCAATAATTTTTTAAGGTTTACCAACAGTTCTATCGCTACCTTTTTATCCACTTGATTATCTTTTTCTTTATATTTACTGTGTTCTGATAAGTTAGATGTACTCATACAATCTTCGCTATTATCTTTACAGGATAAAGACATATTTGATGATTTCTCAATGCTGACAATATCTTGTGATATATCTTTCAATGTATTTATGTCTGGCAATGATTTCTCATCATTACAAAGCTTTTCTGAAAATAATATTTTACCATCTTCTTTTTCTTCGTCTGTGCTTGATTTATTAAATCTTTCGATGCTTTCCGAAGATATTTTCAGAGAACTTTGTGATTTATTTGACGTATTGAAACAAGTTACTAATAATTCTGTATTATTTTTATAATTAATATCCAAAATATTTTCAAGATCATCGAGTAATTCTTTAGCTTTCGGGTTATTTTCTTTAACTAATTTTCTAAGATTCGACAATAACGAAGTTATGTTTTGTTTTACAACAGAACTATCGGTAAATGGTGATTCCATTTCTTTAAATATATTCTCTTCCGCGCTATCGATACTTGCAGGAGATTGCTTTGTATCACTGTTTTTAATGTCTTTTAAATTTCTTTCCGGTGACATAGGTAAATCAATTAAATCATTTACCACAGGTTCATCCTCAAATGCCGGTAATAATTCTGAGATCCACAGAGTATTATTTGAAATAAAATCATCCTCTATATTAGCTGGTAAAAAAAAGAACATAAAAGAAGAAGTGCTAAGAACTTAAATTAATTGCGAGTGTTATAATAAATAGATCAAATACTTACATCCAGAATCAGTTTTCGATGTCAATTCCTCAAAAGTCTTTGCAAGTACCTTGGCTTCTTTCAGTATTGACTTATCGACTTTACTTGTATTCTGTAATCAATTTTTATGTTCTGCTTCAATATCAAATAATTTAGAAATAAATTATTTTTGTGAAACTATTCATTTAGGTTTAAATGTTGAGATACTAAATGATAAATACAAATTTAAACATTTTTTTATAAAATAAATCTAAATGCTATACAAAATATAATTAAATATTAAATATCTTACAGTGAATACAGAGTCCGAAGAACAAGTAGAAGATGAGCTTCTGTTAAATTCTTTATTTTGTTCTGGAACAAATACATCGACATCAATTAATTTATTCGCAATTCGTTTGATATTTTCCTCTTTTGTGGAATTCGAGTCTTCCTCCGTTATGCTCGAGATATTGGTTGTATTATTCATAATGCATTTCAATTTGTTAAATCTTTCCGTCAAGTCTGATAAATCGTACTGCTTCAGCTTCATTTCCATAGAACTTTCAGTTGTACTCATCTTATCCTGACCCATTTTCAACGAGCTGTTATCCAAGAAAGCGTGATTCATAGGATCATTCGAAAGTATTGACGATGATAATGAAGCAGAAGTCAATTTTGTTATAGACGAAATATTTGATAAACTGGATAACACAGATTGCTCGCTTCTACTCTCCATGAAGCCTCTGTCCAGGAAGGATGACATAGTGCTGTTGTCACTCTGCAAGACTTTCCTCTGGTCTTCTGTTACGGATTGTGATCTTCTATTTTGATACAATAATTCTGTTGGTGATTTTCCAGATCCCTGCGATAACGAACGCTGAGTATCTGATAATTTTAAATGTTTGACATTTGAAGAGAAGACAGATTCTTTGAATGCCATATCTTTCTCTAGAAAAAGTGATACCTTGTCAGTCTCCTTGGACTTAGGAAATCCTTCCAGCAGCGTGTCATTCATCGCAGACTGATTCAAGATAGACAACTCAAGTGAGTCTGAAGCAACAACAGATATCTTATGTTCCTGCTTAGAGAGAGACACACTATCTATTGTATCGCTGTCACAAACGTCAGCATTTCTCGCATCGACGCTTCTCATCTTGATCTTTGCTTCCTTCTTGTCTTCATTGAACAAGCCAAACCTGCTTTTGAACAACGACTCGTCGAGCATACCCAATGTCTTATTCATCGTTTTAAAGTATCTCTTTTTCCTCGGTGTAAAGTCGTCTGTAAAGTCCACGGATTGTGCGTTCCTCAAACTCTTAGATCTTAAGGCTCGTTGTAACATCACCTCGAAGGGATCACCCTTCTTGCTGACGTACTCGACAGTTTCGTGCAATACTTGATCAAATGGATTGTTGTCATCACTCTCACACTTCACCGATTCCAAACCTGTTCCATCGTCGCACTCGATACTCTTCGGCGTCGGGATCAACGGCGACGCCAACTTCGCCAGTTTTAGCGCTCCCCTCACGTCCGGACTGTTCAGATCTATCAAATCGCACATCCTGATCTCGAGCCTCTACCCCGTCAACAGTTAAGAAGATCAACCAGTGTTTATGGTTTCTCACGGTCGCTAATAAAAAGAGAAAGAAAAACAAAAGGAAAGTCGATATGTATTATTCTGACGAATCTCGTGAATCATTTCCAGCTGCAGAATCATAGACTAGTTACCTTGCTTTGTATCTTAGTTTGATGAATTCTACGAACATTACAAGTCACAGATTCTCCGAGATATATGATACACGCGATTTACGGTTACTTTTAAATCCGCGCGAAGGACAATGTTCTCTGTAATGTTTTACTCGATTTATTTATTTATGTTGTGCACGTACATACGAACGCATACAATCCGCACACTCTTCGAGGTCGTGATACACGCGGTTTACGGTTACTTTTAAATCCACGCAGCGGAACCGTCGAGCGCCCTCTGTCCAGCTGGCCGGAAGAGGCACAGGTGTCGGCGGGATCAGTCCTTTGGTTCAAAAATATTCGATGGCCGCAACAAGAAATAAGAAAAATCATTAAATTCATATTTTGAACTTATATAATTTGTGACGAAACTTTATTTTCGTAATTCTCCGTACATATGTACGCAATACGCAAGAAAATTTAAGAAATCACACGTAAATAAACTATGTATTGAATATTATATAATGATAAATGAATATTATATAATAATAAATTATATATTGAATATAATATACATATAAAAACATGTGCAACATATGTATAGAAATGATTAATTTTATGAATAGAATTATATATATATATATATATAAAAGTGTGATAATTGAATTTATAACGTAACATATGCAATTTTATCCTGAATTTCAAGAATTATCAGTCATATATCCAGTCGACATCAACTAAAAATAATATAAATATATAATTTTATTTTTTAACAATATAAATATATTGGTATCTAGTATATGCGTTGTTATTCCAAATTAAGAGTATAATCACTAAAATGATATTTTCGTAATATAATTCATAATAATCATAACAATAACGACAATACCTGCGTCCAACGAACTCAATAGTTGAGTGAGCGCTCGCTGCTATTCTTCCATCCAAGATTCTTAGATCCAAAATGCTAATTGGATCTAAAAGAATATACCAATAACAGCGAGCGCTCACCGTTGAGTCCGCTAAATGCAAACAATAACACATGATATTACATAACAGTTACAATGTTTAGTGTGAATTATATCATAAATGTTATTTTTAGATAATATCCACTGAGTGGATTGTGTAGACAATTCATTATTGGAACTATAAATATCTCTTTTATTGAAAAACATTCCTGGATCTTCAACAATATTTTATCAATGATTATTTATCTAATCACATAATCGTTATATTTAAAGTATAAATCCAAATATAATTATAAAATCTCATTGAATAAAAAAAGAAATGCTTGATAAAACTTTATTTCGCACAGGCTCGTGTATCTCACATTTTTTTCATTTTTTTTTTAAATATAATTTATTTTATAAAAATTAAGTACACAAAAAATGGTAGCATACATGTACAGAAATATATAAATAATCATTATTTTTTTCGTAATCATTATCTTCAGGCAAGATATAAGGCACATATATTCATTCATATCGCTTGAATACTATCCTAATATTTACAATGTATATTTTCACTAGCTTCATTGTGTTAATTCACAGATTGTGAATTGCAATATTTTCGTAAGCCAAATGCTTAAACAATTTATTAGAAAAGTTTTGTACACTCGTATTTACAATTTTTGTCTTTTGCTGCCATACACTAATATTAATTATCAAAATATAATTTTATCATATTCTTTTCCTGCTCACCATATATTATAACGTTTTTTCTCAAAATAACGTTTTATATACATATACAATTTTGATAACAAATCACCATCAGAGATATCATGACGTATAGTATTGCATTGGTCTTGAATAACATATAGTAAATTATTTGATCTTTTTTTTGCAGCTAGGAAAACACTTATAAAAATAACAGGCATACACACCAAGATAATGTTAACAATATATGACTCACAAAACCACATTATGTCTTAATTATTTTATAAAAAAGGATATTACTAATAAGTCTCTATTCGTAAAATAACTATCTTATTTTCAACATTTGCGAATAGTTAATGTAACTATACGTATCGTGTATCTTTAAGTTATGTACTTAAGGTCCGGTTGCACCAATGTATTATTTTAATTTTAGAGAGGCTTAAAACTCTCTTTGTTTCTGTCTCTTTTCGGTTTTAAAACGAGATAGAGAGAATTTTAAGTTTCGCTTAAAACCAAAGTAATGTTAATGCAACCGGTTCTTAGAAATACATAAACTTTTAATACAAAATTTTTAAAAAATATAATTCGCTTGTGAAAGTGTGTAAAGGGATAGAAACCACGAAAAAGGGATAAAAAAATTACTAAACAATATTAGTTAACGCTCACTAGTTCACGACCATTAAGTAGATGTGTAACAGTTAAGTCAGTTACTTCGCAGGTACATTAATTTAATTTCACATCTACTTAACGGACAAGAGTATCAATAAAATTCTTATAAAAAGAAAGAGAAAGATAAAGAATATGTTAGGATGCAGACAAATCATTTTTACTTTCTAACGCTGCACTATAAAATGGGACTATTTCGTCTGAAATACTATCTTCGTATCGATAAACAGAAGACTTGAAAAAAAGTATCTGTTTATATATAATACTATATTCGATAATCATTACATTGAGTTATACTGAATATAAAAAATACATCACACTTGCCAAGAAATCTACGTCGCAGATCTTTTCCCATGCAAGTGCGTGAAATAAATCCCAATCTATAGTAGCGAATACATTTGAGCATATCTACTTAAGACACCCTGTAAATGTCTTGCAACAGTCTCATCGTTGCGATAATAGCTGAACGTTAATACAGTCTATAAGTTATATTTTTCAATGAGATAATGTATCGACAAGCCCTTACGTTTCTTTCCGCGAAATAAAATTCATTAATATGTGTCGTGGATTCGATCAACGGTGTAAACGTCCGTCTTCGAGGATGCGGGTCAAGTCGGGTCGACTTCTTACCGTCTATAAAACAGAGATATAGCTGCAATTCATCATTCTCACAAACGTTGTTCGATAGGTAGCGGCCCTTGGCGTAGAGACGACGGCTCGCTCTGTGACGTGACGTTCACGTCAGATCCAGCTGCATCGCCGTTGTTATGGCCGTTGTTGCTGCCATTGTTGTTTTGGCCGTTTAGAAATGACGTCATTTCCATCGAAGACTGTTGTCCGCTCTGGATTTAGAAACATGCGTGTTCGTTCGCTTCTTTTTTCAGATCTAGAGCGTGTAAGTGGTAACGTGCGTGTGTCGCGTTCGGAAAAACAAAAGAAAAGCGGCTCCAGAGAGAGTGCAGAGAGCGAGTAGAATTAAAGAGCAGCGCGCGACCAATGCTAAAACTAGAAAAGACTAGTCTCCTTAATATATCGGGCAATTTAATGTCGGATTTACACTTATTAGACGAGAGCAGAAGTCAATGTTGATACTGAAAGATTTTACTTAAAAGAAATGCAAAGCTAATTCAATTATTAAAGCGGCAGAATTTTTATGTATGTACGTGTTTAACGTGTACTTTTCCGCGCTCGTCTAGAATTGTACTGACCTCCGGAAGGAAAGTAAATGACTGATTAAAGTTGAGCAACAAGTCGAGTATGTCACACACAAAGCGAGCGCAGCTATAGAATTGAAAGCTTGAAAGCGAAATTCAATGCCTTCTCATTATCGATGGATCAATGCCAAATGACCGAATTCAGTTCCATTACTTTCTTCCAGTGAAATAAAAGTGCAAATGTTGTTACTTACAAATACTGACCTTAGGCTGCATTATATCTTCGGATGTGTCGAGACCGGCAAGCGGATTGGATGTAATGTTAATCTTGGAGTCTGTGACTCCACCGTTCATTACTCGTCCATTTGTTATTGGTTTACCTGCTTGTAAAAAAAAAGAGTATATTATCTACGTTCAAGATTATGAAAGAATTCGTTTTATCAATTTTTTTTCTTCAAAACACATACCTTCACTTTGCGATTCCTGACTTTGCTTATACTTGGCTCTTTTGTACAGGAATCTCGCTGCGAAAGCGAGAGCGACCAGAATGACTGATGCTCCAAATACTCCACCGATTATGGCGTGTATACTAACATTCTTGTTATTCTCGCTCGGTCTCAATTTATTTTCCGCCACGACTTGCTGAACTGGATGCTCAACAACGAGCTTTTCAGTTTTATGTCGCAATATTTGAGAAAATTCCGATGCCGCATTTACAGAGAAGCTTTGAATTTTGAATTCATATGGAGTATCGGGTAGTAAGTGAGAAATCGTCATGTTGGAAGCATCTTTTCCCTCGACAGTGGTTTTCAAATATTCACCGGCTGAAGTGGAAGCCCGATGATATATATAAAATCCGTCGATTTTTGCTGATCTGTTGGGATTCTGCCAAAGCAACAACATCTCATGTGGCCCTAACGCTTCAATTCTAGTCAATAGAGGTATTGGCATTTTAGTGCTCTCAATACCAGTATCCCTATGGAGATGAAAACGTACGGAATTCTTACTCAACTTGTTGTCGTTATTTGAATATACCGCAGCGATTCTAAATCGATAGGTATGTTCAGTCTGCAAGTCGGTCACTTCGAAGGACCGCACATGATTCGGTATCTCAGAGTTGGCAGTCATCCACTGTTTACCACTTATCTTCGAGCCTATTTCTCGATACTGAACTTTGAAAAATTGTATTGGCAGGCCCGTGTTCTTCGGTACTGTCCATCGCACCATAACGGAGATATCAGACAATCTCGTGATGATGGGCATATCGGGAGGATTCAACTCGATTTCTGCTGAAAGGAGGATAAATAATTTAATAGAGAGGAATCAATCTTTTGATTAAAATATAAAAAACAATAACAGAATTAAAATGTTATTGGAATGAAAATGTAATATATGTAAACAAAAAGATTAAGAGTATGATCACTTTTTTTCAATAATGTATAATTATGTAATTCATAACATCACAATAACAAGTTGAGTGAGAGTTCCGTACGTCTTCATAAAGATACCAGTATTGAGAGCATTAATTTTCATAGTAGTTCTTTTTGCTTGTATGTTAAGGCCGTGTTTAAATATAAACTGTCAGTACAGTTCATGTTATATATATTATAAATTTTTAATACTGACAATGTCCGAACACGGTCAAACTAATTAGAGCTCGAAGTAGAATTACCCACCAAAGGCTATACCATTGAGTCAATGGTGGGCGGTAAGCGTAAGGGAAGGCATCGTTCGGAGGAAAAATGATAAAAACAACTAGCTTGCTCGCGCTGCTGCCTTTGGAGGCTCGCGAGCTCTGATCAGGGGCTCCGCCTCTCGGACCCCCACGCAAAAAAGTACGATCTTCTTGCTTTATATATGCATATTTAATATATCAATCTGGATGCTATCTGTATAATACGGAGATTGTATTCATTATATTCACAATTGAAAAAAAAATTAGATATAAAAAATAACATCGAAAATAAAATTGATAATTGAAATTGCGCTATAATTTTTTAATTTTTTCAATTTGTTTATGTAATTATGTATTCAATTAAAAATCTCGATCCAAAACGTTAAAATTAATCATCAAATAAAGCCATACTATGTTAAAATTAATCACATAAAAAACGCAATTAAAAACAAAAATTATTTATGAAGAATTGCAAAACTCATAATAAAAATTATGAGTTCTGCAATTCTTCATAAAAGAAAATCGTATTGAAGAGACTTAATCGATGATATCTCAAACGTTTGATAAAATGATAACAAAATATACGAAACGATAACATAAAACAGATAATTACCTCCGTCTCCCTTTTTCTTTGCTTCTTTATTTTTGTTACGTCTACCACCGCCCCTAGTATGCTTATGTCTTGACACAGTTCCATAGTTCGGCTTCGATTCGGCCTTGCCGCCGACAATATGCTCTTTTGGTTGAACTTGCAACAGGTTGTATCCCGAATGCGATCCGTAGTCGTTGCTGGCGACGCACTGAACGATCCCGGCGTGCTTCTTCTCAACCTCAGATATAAGAAGAGTGGAGGCTATCATCTCCTGTGTCTTACTAGGCATCAAAGACTCTCCGTTGATAAGCCATTCGACGGTTGGTTGCGGCTCGCCTGTTACGTTACACGAGAGCTGCAATTTTCCGCCTTCATGGAATTTGCACGCGCTTGGTTGCTTCGTGACCCTTGGTGGTTCCACCACTCTTAAAATGATCGCCGATTTTATCTGTCGGACATCGTGGCTCCACACACAATCATATTCCCCGCGATCGGACGGTTGAACATGGACCAATGTCAAACCGAAGGATGATTTCACGGACTTTGATGGTAAAGAACCGCCTAGGCGACTCCAGGTAACGTGTGGCACAGGGTAACCAGCGCCGAAACACTCCAGCGTTACATTTTTACCACGCGTAACTATATATTCTGTTTGCGGTAGCTTGGTAAGATACGGCGGTTGGAAAGTCAAGTTCGCGTGTACCGTCAAGATAGTCTTATGATTGCTCGTCAATGTTACCGTTGTTATGTAATTATTAACGCTACAGTAGTATGATCCACTGTCCGCCAATCTGACATCCTTGATGACCATAGTTTTGCCATTCACTAGATTCGCGTCCTTGATGAGCATGTCGTTTTTGTAAAATTGTACTATGGCTTCTGGTTCGGAATACGGTACAGGACATGTAATAGGCACGGTGTTACCCTGCACTACCTCGATGTAGATATCGTTTTTATCGGAGAACTCCTGTATCGTCGCGAGCGTTAGTCTCGCTGGATCCGACACTAATCCACTGCTACCTGCGAAGAAATTAAAAAAAAATATATACAAATTTCTTGGTGTAGAAACCAAGATCTCTCTCGTAAATAACACAAACTTGATACTTGTGTTAAATAAAACAAAGTACAGTTAAATAAAATAAGACAGAAAACTTTTAAAGCTTCCACAAAAATTTTCTATACAGGAGCTATGCGTTTTGCGGATTATCTCCCTGTTCAAATCTATTATCAGAATGCCGACGTTTCATAAACATTGTAGTTCACTTTATCAGGGCGAAGAGCAACCTAAGAATATTTGCAGTAAAACGCATAACTTCTGCAGATAAAAAATAGATTAGAATTACAGATTAAATAAAATATGTAAACTACTAATTTTTAGGGTGGCTTACCGAAGAACGCAATGCAACGGTAATCTCCGGCCTTCGATACGTTGTCAAAGGAAACAATGAGCCGAGACGTTTTGCCACCAGTATTGCTGTAGGTATCAGACGATAGTGTCCATTTGTTGGAACCCAGAGGCCTGTGATGCCAAGCGAAACGCTCCGCGGGGATGTTGAGACTACACTCAAAGTTCACGTCATCATATAACGGAACTGCTAGAGGTTGAGGGTGTCGAGTAAAGGACATATTCATCTCAGGAATCTTGTCGTTCTCTGTTATTAAAAGCATCATTATTATCCTCCTTCACATGATGCTCGGAGTATATTTACGTAACACCGTTCTAAGAAACTTACCGCATGTATATGCGATCGGACTGTAAAGCAGAATAACGATGACACATAAATAGGAGATAGATGTCATCTTGACACATTCTGCAAGCACGAAAGAAGATAGTGCCATTACGTTAACCAGGCATTTGGCGTTATGCTAGTTATTTTTCCGGTCCTTCGTCCGGGAAAGCAAATATGCGGCTCGCGCAGAGATGTCGGCAAAGATCTACTAAAATTAATACCGAGCAAGCACACCGTTTAAGTTTAGAACACCCGAGTTCACGAGAAAATAGAACGTATTTTTCATCCTAGAGGCACGAAATGATAATTTATCTTATAGTAGTTATATGTTTTAAGTCCTAAACACGGCAACAGCAATAACATTAGAAATAACGAAATAGAGGAAACCAACATTCAGAAATGCATATGTTAATGCATACAGGAACACAGAATAGGGCAATGATAATTTATGGCGAGGTGAAATTCTGTATCTATCTTATAGCTTATCATTCAGATTTTTCATTTTGTTTATATAGATATGCTATACTCTTGAAGCAGATAAGAAAGTATGCTACATTCTATACGCGATCAGATTGATTGCAGGCCTTTTATTTCTTTTGCGGCATTGCGCAACGAGACGCGACAGTTATATATCGCTTATTTCTGTACTCTATTCCTATCGCTGTTACCTCGCGTTGCGTCTAAAGTCTTTGTGTCTAACATTGTTAAATCTATGGAGTCAAATCTAATGTTAGTCATCATTGCTCCTACTAAATATATGTTATTTTTTATTGTTATTTTTTATGAAAATGATAATTAAATTTGGCACTATATCGTGGCACTATATCGTCAAACTATATAGTGTCAAATATAATCATTGTTTTACTATAAAATAACGATAAAATTGAATAAGAGCAATGGCAACTCATATTAAGTTGCACCTATAGATTTAACAATGTACAATACAATGTACAATACAATAAAATACAACACACGTTTATCATTCTGAAGTTAGAAAAGCGCATAATAATTGTCTACAAAAATATAGCATACATAAGAACATACTGTTTCAACTGTAAAATACGTTTTCTCGTTGCAATATTTACAATCCTTATAATGTAATAATTAAAAAAAAAATTATTACTGATAAACTTTATAAAAGGGAAAGAAGAAAAAAGAAAATAAGTTCAGCGATTGAAAAAATCAGCAAAAGAACGATCTTTAAGCGAATCATAATGAT
>Ga0157363_1000567_pt1 | contig 28651 bp, 36 predicted proteins | sample AttsexASBM1_FD_111477 | JGI IMG/M metagenome (GOLD analysis project Ga0157363, IMG submission 111477) | Fungus gardens microbial communities from leaf cutter ant in Ribeirão Preto, State of São Paulo, Brazil - Atta sexdens ASBM1 | ecosystem: Host-associated > Fungi > Mycelium > Unclassified ... | reverse complement strand
TAATATACAAATTATTATATTACAAAATATGACAGATACATATTATTATTGTTATAACTTAGGTTCTAGTGAATAGACAAAAGACAACTCTTATATTGAGTAATACAAGAGAACTCAATGGAGTTTCTAATATAAAGTAGTCTATCTTATATATTTCATACTATAGTCTGTACATATCTACAACCAATCTATGTTACAACTCAAAAACCTTAGGGTTGGTCAATAAGAAAAACCTTGTATTAGGGTTAATACAAGAGAACTCTGTACAAGATTGTCTATCTTATATACTAAACTATCATGGTCTATGCTAACATTTCTCTAACCTATCCTAAATGACCATGTGTTCATCTTAAGGTCAACATGTGTTGTACACATTGTATGATGTTATCCTTCCAAAACCTTCTACATCTTTTTCTGTGACCTTGTGACTATGTTATCTGATGTGACTGATGTGTGACAGTGTGATCATGATGCCGCTCTGACCCTAACTCTAAATCCAAATAAATAAGATAAAAGAAAAAAGAAAAAGAAAAAGAAAAAGAAAAGGGAATTTAAATAAAAAAAGCTAGCATCTAGGCTTCATATATCTGATATTACCCCCCCTTCAAGGTTCCTACTCCTAGAGAAACTTGTTGGGTTGTCTTTCTTTCCCGTCTTATCTTTTCCCTTCCATCTCCTCTAATTTCTCTCCAACTTCTTTAAATACTTATTCTCAAATTTTCTGTTATCCTATCTGTACAACATCTTTGCTATATATTTCCCTAGTAATTCCACCATCCTAAAATTCTTTTCCTCTGCCAAATCCAACCTCTTCTATCTTCTTACTTCTGCATTCATACTTCTCTTAAATTCTGCCACTAACTCTTTTGCATTTTCCAAATCCTCCTCTTTTTCCCAGCTATCATGCTCTGCCATAAACCCCTTTCATTACACTAGATACTTTATCACCCCCCTTATTTTTCTTTTATTCAAGATTTTTTCTACCTCCTACTCTTTAACTCCTTCTACCTCTATTGGTTTAACTTCTTCTTTTCTTTCCTCCCTTACTTGATTCTTGTATTGTACTACCCAACTGACATTCACTACCAGATGAATTCTTATTGAAGTTGGCAGTCATAACTTGACCACATTGGTAGAAAGTATCTTATCAATGATATATAGACCAATATATTGATCCATTAGTTTCTTTTCTGGTCTTTCTTTAAACACCAGATTCTTTATACTTAACATAACCTTGTTGTGGCAACCACTAGACCAATGTCCAATAGCAGCACTACAAGTAAATCTCAAAGGTGGATATCTAGTGGGGAACACGAGTTGTGTAATTCACAAGAGAACTTAACAAGGAACCACAACAGTATTCTATCGACTATTTATACTAAATATCTATGGTCTATGCTATGACTACACATCTGCTGTGCATCCTACCCTAATGTCCATGCCCTGTCCCCATGTCCATTACTAATCTACCTCATGTTCTATTACTCATCCTTTTTTCCAAACTCCGTTGCTTTTTCTATTTTTTTTTCTTCTCAGATTAATTCCCATTCTCAGTTCTCTTCTATAATTTGCCATAAATAGAGATACTTTGGTTGTCAAATATGTTTTGTTATTAATCACAAACTTTGCTGACACTAACCATTCTAGCCAATCCTTTTGCCTATAGTTAACAAAGAACCTTAGATACTACTCTAGTTCCTGGTTCATTCTCTTCATCTGTCCATCTGTTTGTGGGTGAAATGACATTGACAGCTTTGTTTCAATCCCTAATATACTATTCAACTCCTTCATCATCTCTGCTACAAACTGTAGTCCTCTATCTGACACAATACTTTCTGGCAATCTATGTAACTTCCATACATTGTCTTTAAACAACCTTGCCAGCTCTTCTACCAATGTTCCTTCTATAGTGGCCACAAAATGCATTATCTTGGACAACCTATTGCAGACTACTAGGATCACATCTTTCCCAGCTACTAATGTAATTTCATGATAAAGTCTACTGTCAAATATGTTCATAGCTTTTCTAGAACCCCGCTCAACTTCAACTTCCCTGTTGTTACCTCTGTTCTATTCTTCATTCTCTGACACATGTCACAACCCTCCATGTACCTTCCTACATCTCTTATTATTTCTGGCCACCAATAATTCCTTATCACTAACTCCATTGTCTTCCACTTTCCTCCATGTCCAGCTACTGGTACATCATGATGCAACTAGATTATCTCTGCTTTCAATTTCTCATCCTTTGGTACATACACTTTACTCTCTTTCAACACCAAGTCTCTCTCTAACTACTACTCCTCTCCCCTTACTATCTTCACTCCTACTTTCTTTATCTCCTCCACTACTCTAACTACTTCTTCATCCTTACTCCTAGCTTTTTCATTTTTTCTACTATTTCTACTTCAAGTCCTTCTATTACTACCTCATGTAAACTACGCAACCAGCAGTTCTTAATAAATACTTGGTTTTCATTGTCTTTTTCTATGCTTACTTTTCAGTCTAGTCTCTTACTAAGTCCATCTGCCTTTCTCATTTTTGTTCCTGGAACATGTTTTAAGATAAAGTTAAATCTTGACAAACATAAGACCCAACAGGCTTGTCTTTAGTTTAACTTTTGTATCTTCATAAAGTACTTCAGATTCTTATGGTCTGTCTAAACCTTGGACTTATACTTGATACCCTCTAATAAATGCCTCTAATTTTCTAACTCTCTTATCACTGCCAATATCTCCTTATTGTGAGTCTCATAATTTCTCTCAGTCTCATTTAGAGATTTTGAGAGAAATGCCACTGGCCTCCACTTTCCATCTTTACATTTCATAGATAATACTCCTCCAGTTGCATAGTCTGACACATTAATCTCCATCCTTATTTTTGTTTAAATCTGGTGCTGCTAACACCAGTTCTTTTGTAAATCTCTTCTTCAGCTCCCCAAATACCTTCTCCTGTCTTTCTGTCCATTCCCACTTCTGGTCCTTTTTTACTATGTCATGCAATGGTCTGGCTATAGATGCAAGGTCCTGAATAAATCAATGATAATAGTTTGCCAATCCTAAGAACTTTTGAACATTCTTGACATACTTTAGAGTCGGCCAACCCAAGATACCTTTCACCTTCTCTTCTTCCATCTTTATTCCTTCTAGTCCTATTACCACTCCCAAAAACCCAACTTCCCTCACCTTTCATTTATACTTCTCCAGCTTTATATACAAATCATTCTCAGCTAATCTCTTCACCACTTCTTCTACCAGCTCATCATGCCCTTCTTTTGTTTCTGTACCAATAATTATATCATCAATGAAACTCACCACTCTCCCAGTGTTAATGAGATCTCACAGGATTTTATTTATCATGGTCTGGAACATTACCAGAGAATTGGTAAGTCCAAAGAACATTATTGTTGGCTCGAATGACCTCTCTTGTAAGAGTACAAAACGATGGACTTCATTTTATTTATTTATTTATTTTTATTTTCTTTCAATTATTTTATATTTTTCTATTTTTAGAACTCTGGGGTTAGGGTTAGAAATGATTGGTCACACTGTCACACAAGTCACATCTGATGGTGTGGTCACAACATTTGATCACAGGACTTGAGAAGAAGTCATAGAAGGTTTTAGAACAAGATGATGTCATATAATATGGACTCCACATGTTGTCCTCATGCTTTACACATGGTCATTTAGGGTAGGGTGCACAGTAGCTAGCACAGACCATCTGTACAAGTATATAAGGTAGACTATTTTGTAAAAGACTCTCTATCAAGTTCTCTTGTGTTTTCTCTAATACAAGAGTTTGACCTTTATCCTACTCAAAGGATTTAAGATTATAACACCTCTGGTGTAATGAACACCACCTTCCACTCATCTCCTTTTTTTATCCATATATTATTATATCCCCATTACAGATCCATCTTTGTAAATACTTTTTTTATACCAATATTTTCTACTATGTCTGAAATCAAAGGTAAAGGGTAATTATTTTTTACTGTCTATTCATTAAGGTACTTATAATCCTGAACCATCCACTTCTTACCATCCTTCTTGCCTACAAAAAACACTGGTACCATTTGAGATGACTTTAAGAGTCTGATGTACTCTTTTCTCAATTGTTCTGCTATGAAATCATATATCTCTTCCCACTCTTTCTTTGACAACAGATACATCTTTCCCTTCCTTGGCACAAATTCTTTTTTTATATCTATTGTGTGATCCCACAGCTTTCTTGTAGACATCTGTTCACTTGTCTTCTTGTCAAAGACCTGGATTCACTTATGGAATTTTGCTGGGACCAACTTTTTAGCCTCTTCCTCCAACTTTGCTGCTTCCTCCTTCTCATCCCAAATCTCTTATTCTTCTGCTACTTTCCTTACTTCTATCTTTCTTTTTTTTTTTTGTTTTTTCTTTTATTTCCTCTCTTTCTTCCTATTTATTTTCTGCTTCTTCCTTTCTTTCTTCTTCCTTTTGTTTCTGCCACTCTGACTTTCTCTACTTTGGTCTCCACTGCTTCCCACATTCTTTTAGGCACCTCGTCATCTTCACTTTATCTGTCCTCCAGTCAATCTCAGGATTGTGGTAAGCTAGCCACAGCATTTCCAAGATTACATTCCACTTCTGCTCTCCAATCACATCTATCTCTGTTCTCTCCCTATATCCTTAATAATAAATATTTACTTCCACCATATTTTCTATAGGCCTCTCCTTGTTGAATGTTCCATTCACATTTCTTACATATATTAGCCTTTTTATTTTCTTTAACTTAAATCCTTGCTTTTTTGCAAACTCTGAACTTATTACCAGTCTCATAGCTCTACTGTCCAACAACATTTCCACTGTAACTTCTTCTTGTGTATTAATTCTCTAGTCCTATCTTCACTATAACTTCTCTTAGCATGTCTCTATTGTCTAGGTTACAACAAGATATAGATATATTATCTGTTGCTCTTGCAAGCATTGTAAACATATTACTATTACCAAGACTTAATTGAGGACTATCAGATCTCCATTCCCATTTAAATTACTTTGTCCATTTTCTCCTTCAATCATCAACCTCTGTCCATATTCCAGTCTTCTTTCCTCCCCAGTTCTGTTCCTTATTCCTCTATTCCTGCAATTTCTTGCCAAATGTCCAAATCCCCCATAACTATAGCAATCCCTGTTTCCTCGATCCATGTCTATGGCATATAGGTTGCATTAAGCAAACTCTGCCCTCTAATTAGGGAGTACTATTACCATATTTATCCTTTCAACTCCTTCCATTGGAGTAGACCCTACTGGTGCCCACTGTTGAGCCATCTCCTACCTTTTAGGCCAAGCTTGAGGCCATTGCATCTGTTGCCTAGATGCCTCTGTATTGTTTAATCTTGGAGCTGGTGTCTCATTGTCTCTTTTCCCCTTCAATTTCTCTTCTTCTCTTCTGCTCTTCCTCCAATTCCTGTCTAGTGCGATTGCCCTATTGTACCATTGCTCAATTGAGCCTAGCTGCTGTTCTGACTTTATGAGCCTCTGGCATATAGTTGTGTTGATTTCTCTTTTGAACTTCTCTACCAGTGGTCTTCCCTTATACCTACTTTCTCTAGCTACTCTTTTAAATTATTGCATAAACTCCTCCATTGTTTTTCCTCTCTGCTTCAACCTCTTTAACTCTGTTACTTTTACTGATTCTTTGTCTCTCCCACTGAATTCCTTTCTTATATCTACTAGAAATTTTTCTACCGTCTCATATTCCAATACTCCTGTCTCTAGATCTTCTAGTATATTTTTCTTTCACACATCTGCTGACCCTCCCTATACATATGATGACATCCATTGAATTTGCTCTTCAACTGCTGCCCCTTCATCTTCATTCTTATATACAATCTACATGCTGTCACAAATTCTGAGACCTTTGATAAGGTCTCATTGAACACTTGTGGCCTCGTCACTTTTATGCTTGTTGTTGCTGCTACTCCTCCCTTTTCCAATCTCTCATACAATACTTAGAGTTGAGCCTACAGTGCTACAAGCTGCTCCTGTTGTTATTGAGCTAAAAGCTTGTAATTGATTGAGCCACATTGACTCATAATATAAGGTAGTGGTAGTGTTGATAATGATGATGGTGGTGGTGGTGGTGGAGTTGGTGGTGGTGACTGTTGTTCAGAGAGTGCAGATCCTGTGTTGGACTTGCTTTCTAATTCATACTTCAAACTTAATGTTTTTTCTCTGTAAGAATAAAAGAAAAAAGAAAAAAGAAAAAGAAAAAGAAAAAGAAAAAGAAAAGGGAATTTCAATAAAAAAGATAGTGTCTAGGCTTCACATATCTAACAATCTACCCTAAAGTTCATATGCTATCTATAAGGTTAATATACTATAGCTATATTGCACAGCTATTAGACATGATTCATAGCTCATTATCCAAGATTTGATAAGAGTTTCTTGAAAGTTTAAAAGTGGGTTGATATATGTTATCTAAAAACATAAAAGCAGAATTTAGAACAACCTTCAGCTTTAGCTTGTATACTGCACCTCTACAAGTTATATGAGTTGTATATTTTGGAAGAGTACTTAGATGACTAAGAAGATGAGACTACTAGAAGGTAGTAAGGTATGTTGTCACAAACACCAAAAGATAGTAATAGTTTTGGTTGATTTTCAGAATAAGGCTTTTATAATATAAACTACTAGTATATATACTAAGTATGCTACCTAAGGTAGTTATCTAGAATAGAAATTGCTAAGTATTATTCTGGTTACTGTAAGGAAACTGACTCTTACAAAACTTTTCTCTTCTGCATTTTTTGGCTGATCCATGCTCTGTGATCTGTTCCTACATCCATACTTATCCACTCATCTACTTTCCCATACTCCAAACCTCTTCAAACTGCATACTAATACTTCTAATCATCTGGATATATTGTTTAACTCACTTTTCTAAAACTTCTTTGCTCTTCCACAATGCTCTATAGTCTTCCAAAGTCTACTAGTATTATTTGTATATCTGCTTTTCCATACTCTGGAAGCACTTGCTAAACACTCTGCTCTTTTCCAATTTGGTCTCTCTATTCTATACTATTTCTAATTACTTAAGTATCATCATTTCTTGCTTATGTAAACAGAATTCTGACACATTAGAATGAACCTGTTATTATATAGAGTAGTCATTATTTTTAGAAATTTCCATTCTGTTCTCTTAGGATTTCCTAGAGGTGAATGTATAGTTTAGTATTTCTTGAACAATAGACTTAGGATTTCCTAGAGATTTAAAGTGTTTTGCTCTTCCACCCAATTGCCCTAACAGTTACTAATGATCCTTAGATATCAGAGATGAAAATTCATGGAGTTAGCAAGGGTCCAGCAAGAATATCTGAGGTAGAATGGAGACAATTGATCTATACTGGAAGAGATTGAGGAGTTCAGATATAAGAAAGACATTATCTATAGGTTGGGACAAATGTGGTCAAAATAGGATATAATAATAACATTATCTATTCCAGAACTTTCTATAACTTTCTTTTAATTACATAATATTGTGACTATAACTGTGATATATATGATATCATATCACAGCTCCTTAGCTGAGTCCAAATAAGAAAATAAAATAAAACCAAGTCCAATGTTTAAAATTTCTCAAACTTTTCATTATCCTATCTATACAACATATTTGCTGTATGCTTCTTGAGTAACTTCTCTCTTCTAAAGTTCTTTTTCTCTACTATTTCTAACTTTTCCTATCTCTCAATTTCTATACTTATTCTTCCTTTAATCTCTATTACTACTTCTTTTGTATTTTCTTCTTTTTTCACATGTCATACTCTATCATAAATCTCTTTCAATACACTAAGTACTTCACTACTTCTCTTATCATTTTTTTATTTAATATTTTTTTGACCTCCCACTCTTTGACTTTTACTTCTATCAGTTTCAGTTCCTTCACTCTTTGTTTCTTCACTAGTTCTCTATATCTTACTACTTGGCTGATATTCACTACAGAGTGAATCCTTATTAAGGCTATCAGTCTTAACTTAACTACATTAGTTAATACTACTTCTTTAATAGTGTATTGTCTAATGTATCATTCCATCAGCTTTTTGCTAGCCTTTTCTTGAACACTAGGTCCTTTGTACTCAATATTACCTCATTCTCTTTCTTCTATACTTCTACTTCTTTTCATTCTTTATCTGCTTGTCTCTTTATCTCCTCCTATGCTTTCTTCAGTGCTGCTCTTGCTTTCTCTTGTACCTTCTTCATCTTTTCTACAAACTCTGTCACTTTATCTACTTTTCCTTTTCTTCTAATATCTACTCTCATTCATAACTCCCTTCTATAATTGGTAAGATCTTGGCCACTATATAGATTTTATTGTTAATTACAAATTTCACTATAGTAAGCTATTTAGATCAATTTTTCTGTCTATAATCTACAAAGAATCTTAGATACTATTCCAACTCTTAGTTTATTCATTCCATTTGCTTATCTGTTTGTAGGTGGAATGCTAGTATTACATACATAACTCACCTTCAGAAAAATCCTGAGAAAACAGGGTAGAGTTTCCTGGAGGCAATAGCTACTCTAAAAGTGTCCATACTAATCAAGTGGAACATCAGGTAGAACATTTGGTAACCTAACTACAAAATGATAAAGCTGTATGGTCAGGAACCTCAATAGAATGTACCAGATAGAGATGGCTTATTGGTTGGTGGCTGAAAGAAGCAGGTTGGTGGTTGTGAGGAGGTAAGTAGGGGTCTAGAGAGTCCAATAGTATTGCAGCAGGATATCAGTGTAGAGCTTGGTGTCAAGAACACAAGAAGTGGACTTAACTTTTCTTATTTTCTTTTCTCATTTTTATTTTCTTTTCAATTTATTCTATTTTTAGAACCAGGGTTAGAGTGACAAGATCATGCTGTCACACAGCAGGTCACATCAGATGACACAGTCACAAGTCACATGACACATGGGAAGAACATAGAATATTCTGGAAGAGATGATGTCATACAATGTGTGATACACATGGTCATTTAGGGTAAGCTAGAAATAGCTTGCACAGACCATTAGGTATTAGTATATAAGGTAGACAAACTTGTACAGAGTTCTTTATTGAGTTCTCTTGTGTAACCCTATACAAGGTTCTTTTCCTAAGACAACACTAAGTCTTTGTGAATTGTAACACTTGGGAAATAAGATGACCATAAGATTGACTTGAGCTTTGACAGATGCTGTAGACTTGAATTCAAGTGAAGTTGAAGGTCTTCTTATAGCATGAATTACAGCATGTTGGCCTTACAGAGAGCACATGGACTTTAGGGTAGGTTATTTATTATGTTTATCATGTGTACACAGACCACAGTCTGTGGTATGTAAGGTAGATTAGTTTGTAATAGGAACTCTATTGAGTTCTCTTGTGTTATTCAATACAAGAGTGTGTCTTTTGTCTAACTTTGAAACTTAAGTCATAACACCATTCTGAAGTTATGACCATACAGTAATTAGTTAGGCACAACACATGAGTTGAAGCCAAGGTTATTATTTACTCTATACACAACATGGCATGGATCAATTTAATCTTCAGATAAATATTGTTGCTTGATTCACTCTTTTGTGTGATATCTGTAGACTTTATTATCCATGTATGAACTGCATCTAACATAAAATAAAAAATAAAATAAAAATATTTAGGCCTTCCAATTCAGCATGACCAGGAAAGTCCTCGATCAGATAGAGACAATTAAACAATACGACTATGGTGAATACAAAAGATGGCTTGTGACGCAACAGGATGAGGACTGCATGATTGTGCCTGATGGTGTATTCTTCCCTCTCAAATTTTTACTGCTCCCTCTCCTCTCCTTCCTCCTCGCCATCGTTACTGTTTCCAACATCAAACACAACCCTCATGACATGCTCAGATTTCCTATTAGTATGCTTGATAAACCCCAAATAATCCAATTCATGCAATGCACGGATGAATCGAGCTTGAACTTCACGTTGCCATGAATCTTCGTCTGGTTCGTCTAGTTCTACACTTAGATCTAGTCCTTCTTCTTGCTCCTCTTGCTCCTCATTTTCAGCTTTCGCTCTTCCTTTTCCTTTTATCTTAGAAGTAGACTTCTTCCTCGACGACTGGCTTTTCTTGCCTCCTCTACTAATCCCCTTGCGTAACGTCCGTCCTGCCCGTTGAGCGTCCAAACACACTTTGAATGATTCGTACCAATCGTATATGTTAATCAACTTGCCACTGTCCAAGTACCTCCAGAACAAGATTGATGTATCCGGGAATTTGTGCAGCTCCTTTGGCATTGTTACTTCGTTATCTTGTCGTGCATGATTTTTTGGAATATGTGTAGACTCCAATCGAGCTTCAATCTCTGACACCGTCAGTGATACTGGTAATCTTGTACTGCATTCACGTTCGTGAGGATTTGGTGAGGAAAGAATAGCAGGGAAAGGAAGGGGGGCAGTGAATGAATGAGGACGAATGAGAGCAGAGATGAGTGTTGCTCTTGGCGAAGGGTTGAGGAGGTCGGATGGGAAGGGGGAGGAACCGGTGTAATAGATATCCCACAGAGGATGCTGGGTAAGTGGTTTGAGGAGAGAACTATACGCAAGAAAGAAATTGTCAGCAAGAAACGGATCAAGATGCAAATAGACATTAACATGAGGTGGGTAGAGAGCCACATTGACACCTCTGTGCCAAGTTCATCTTGGTTCTCATCTCTCTCTAATCTCGTCCGTGTCAAAAATAAGCGGATTTTGTCTTTTGCTGGGTCGTGTTCATCAAGATATATGTCATGTAATTCGGTCAACAGGGCATGTAAGGTATTGGGCCGGAGTTTCTTGGCATACATGGCAAGGATTTTGATCTCCCTTGCTGTTTGCCCGCGGAGAGTAGAAATCATGAGGTTTATCGTTGCATGGGAACCCGAGTGTGGAATTTTATATCCGTTCGAAACGAGGAAGCTGCTCATTTTGTGGAGCATTGTGAATCCTAGGCGAAGAGCGCGAAAGGCGCCACGAAAGGTCGCCGAATGCTGTTGAAAGGTGTCAAAAAGTATTTCAGAGGAGGCGCTTGGTATGCGAGATTGAAGCAACGAGAGAACAGGGGCATAGATTGGGTCTATAGTGAGGGTAGATGGCGGGTGAATGAGTATACTCAGAGGCTCATTGAGAAAATGCTTGAGGTGTGCGAGTTGAATGCATGTCATCAACGCATCGATAGAATTATTGTGCCTCGTGTAATAATCGATGGCCCCTTCCATTGCACTGGGGCCGAGCACAAGGTCCGGCTCAAATCTCGGATTAAAAAATGTTTTGAGCAGTAGCCCTTCCAGCACACTGGTTCCACCCTGGACAGATAAGGAGTGGACTCGTAGATGGGTCAGCGTACTGCGTGGATAGACTGTGTGGATATAAGATGGAGTCGATGGAGAAGATAGGAATGCCAGGAATGTGAGACGAAGGGATGGTATACGCGTACTACAGATGTGGAATACATCTTGCATGACACTAGGTTCAAACTGCTCAAAGCTGTGTAGAACAATGAGCAATAGGTCGGCGGAAGTAAAATAGGCATCGAGGAGACTGATATCATAGGAAGCCAATTTAGGTTTCTGCACTGCTGATGTGTCCAGGAATTTTGAAATGAGTGAACGCAGTGCAATAGAGATATTTGGTGCATCAGATGGATAAAGATAAGATACTGTTGCAGTCACATTTCCGGTAGAAAGAAGGGGAATGAGGGCATCGATGAACAGAGACGAGGAGTTGTGGACTGCAATCAGGGGCAGTTCTGGATACGGGAGACCTGGCAAGACATCTTCATGAACGGTCGATATCCAGTTGACAATGGCGTCTGCTGTCGGTTTGTAGAGTTCATCAATCTCTGAATGTAACTGGGCCGAGCATTTGGCCCATGACAATTTGTAAGTGGCTATGTATGCCCTCTCAAGTTGGTCGCATGCTTCATCGTTGACTTGGGGTTGGTATGGCACATAAAATGATGTCTAGCTGTCGACCTCAATCACTCTTCTGTTGTGATTCTGAGTACTGACCTGGCTTGGATCGTCAAGGTTATGCATGGAAAGGTTTTTTCTTCTTATTGATCCTTGTCAAAAAGAAATCATTAATGTCCGGGATTGGCCGAAGTGATTTCTGTCGCGTCGCGACGCGCCTACTTTGATTTCCCGATCTACTATCTACTATCAGGATGTCGTCCCCGCCGCCGCTTGATTTTCCATCCTCCGAGCTCGATGATATTGAAATGGGCGATAGCACCAGTGCAGAGCAGTCTGTGCCCACAGCGCCGCCTGCTAATCCGTTATTCCTCGCCAGTACACCCTCAGCTGCTGGTACTCCAGCGCGCAGAGGTGCACCACCTGAAACACCAATGAGAGGAATAACAGCAAGGAGAGCCCTTGGAATGGTTACGCCAAAACGAACGCCGTTGTTTGTGCGTGAGTCAAATGCATGTTTTCAACGTGTTTTGAAGGTAAATGAGTTGAATTAGCGCAAAGTTCATCTCCTCTCGCCTATCCTTCGTCGTCACCCACAAAAACCCCTCGTGCCACGGGTCTGAATGCACTTCAGGAATCCGATCCACTAGAGTTTCCCTCGTATGTTCTCTATCAGGCGATTTTTTTGGTCCTCACCTCAAGTCCTTCCTGTACAGGAGTCCAATTAGAACGGCAACCCCACGCAACAGACGTGGGGATATTCATTCTTCCCTCTCCCTGACTCCTAGTCAGCTTCCTAGTCGATCAGTAGCCCGTCCTAATCGAGGCGACGCAAATGTGAACTCGGATGCCCTTGATATCCCTCCCTCGTCTAATGCTGGTCCAAATCTCTCTGCTCTTCCTGTCCCCACATCTGATGAACCAGATGAAATCAGAGCTATTTGGGGAACAACGGTGAATCTTGGTGATACTATGAAAAATTTCCGCGATTTCCTCAAAGGATTCAAACCCAAATACCGCCTTGCTTATAATCGTTCCTTAGGTCTTTCCACACCAGTGCAAACGTCGCCTGATGCAGGTGAAGTCATTTACTATGAGAACTTATTAAGGCGAATGCGCCAGACTGGCGAGACAAATCTAAATGTCGACTGTCGAAACTTGCAAGCTTATCCGCCTATGAAAAAGCTATATGGACAATTAACTAAATACCCACAAGAGGTTATACCAGCTATGGATCAAGTACTCAAGGATTTGATGTTGGAGATTGCCGATCTGGACCAGCAAGAAGGGAGGGAGGGAATGCAAGGCGCTGAGGGTGATGCAGAGATCGCGGAGATTATGGGCAAGGTATACAAAGTCCGACCATTTGGCCTCCCAGCTGTAAACATGCGTGACCTCAATCCTAGCGGTACGCGTGCCCTGTTTCATGTCCAAGACTCAGTCTAATGACCGCTCGCAGATACTGATAAGCTCGTTTGCATAAAAGGTCTTGTCATTCGGGCAACCCCTATAATTCCTGACATGAAAATCGCATTCTTCCGCTGTGCCGTCTGCTCTCATACTCTCCAAGTCGAAATTGACCGCGGCAAAATTGAAGAGCCAACTCGATGTCCCCGTGATGTTTGTGCTCAACTTTCTTCCCTCACGCTCATTCACAACAGGTCTGAATTCGCTGATCGCCAAGTCATCCGATTACAGGAAACTCCTGATTCAGTGCCAGATGGTCAAACTCCCCATACCGTTAGTCTGAGCGTGTACGATGAATTGGTTGATGTCGTAAAGCCTGGAGATAGAGTTGTTGTGACAGGGATTTTCAGGAGTGTACCAGTCAGGGTGAATCCAAGGCAGAGGGTAGTGAAGAGTTTGTTTAAAACATACTTGGACGTTGTCCATGTGAGAATTGGGAGAGATAAGCATGCTGCTGGGGGTTCTGGAGGTGTAGATGGGGGATTGGGACTGGATAGGAGTACGAGACCTGCTGGTGGAGATCATGTTCCTGGTGTCGGGAATGATGAAATCGAGGATCATAACTTCGATTTGGGTGACACCAATGATGCAACTGAGCTAGCGTCACGGCCAACAAGAGCGGAATCAGAGGTTAGGTTACGGGAGTTGAGCCAACGCGAGGATATTTATAGTCTTCTCTCTCGTTCACTTGCTCCCTCGATTTGGGAGATGGATGATGTGAAAAAAGGTATTTTACTACAATTGTTCGGAGGGACGAACAAGAGTGTATCGAGAGGTGGTGGTGGTGGAGGGCCGAGGTATAGAGGAGATATCAATGTCTTGTTGGTTGGTGATCCTGGTGTTAGCAAAAGCCAGATTCTTCAGGTGCAGTTTATGTACTTTATGCGGTGATGACTATGATGGCTTACGAGCGGCTTTTTCAGTATGTGCATAAGATCGCTCCTCGGGGGGTCTATACGTCTGGCAAGGGATCTTCAGCAGTTGGGTTGACCGCATATGTCACTCGAGATCCTGATTCCAAACAGCTCGTGCTCGAAAGGTACACTCTGACTATCATCATGCATTAATCCCACTCTAACGAATCCCATAGTGGTGCACTAGTCCTCTCCGATGGGGGAACATGCTGCATTGATGAGTTCGACAAGATGTCCGATGCTACACGTAGTGTTCTACACGAAGTCATGGAACAACAAACTGTTTCTATAGCCAAAGCTGGTATCATCACGACTCTCAATGCCCGTACTTCGATTCTCGCAGCTGCCAATCCTGTTGGATCGAAATACGATACCGAGCTACCTATAACGAGGAATATTGATTTGCCACCAACTTTAATCTCGAGGTTTGATTTGTTGTATTTGGTTTTGGATAGAGTGGATGAGGGACTGGATCGTAAGCTTGCCGAATTTCTAGTCGCATTGTATTTGGAGGATGTACCGAGACATGAGAGAGGTGATATTCTTGTACGTTTCTTATTCCTAGTTCCTTGTCGCAGCAGAATCTGACGTGGGTGATGCACATAGCCTCTGAACGAGTTATCTTCATATATAACATACGCCCGAACTAACATCCACCCCATAATATCCGAAGCAGCATCCGACGTCCTCATCACCTCCTATGCCGAAATGCGTAATATCGGTTCTTCTGATCCTCGTTCGTCAGAAAAAAGAATAACAGCAACTACCCGTCAACTTGAGTCCATGATCAGACTTTCTGAAGCTCATGCACGAATGCGCTTCTCATCCTTCGTGGAAGAACGAGATGTCCTTGAAGCATATCGACTCATGCGTGAGGCGATCAAAACCTCCGCTATGGATCCGCGCACTGGAAAGATTGATATGTCACTCTTAACGACGGGTACTTCTTCCGGAACACGAAAATTGAGAGAGGATATGGGGAAGGCACTGTTAGCGATGCTGGATGGTGAGAATCATGATGTTGGGAAACAGGCGAGAGGTGTCAGGGGTGTGAAGTGGAATGATTTAGTGAAGGCATTTGAGGCACAGAGTAGTGTCAAAGTAGATTTAGTTGAGTTTGGGGAGGTTGTAAGATCATTGGAAGGAGAAGGGTTAGTCAGAGTTGTTGGAGGGTTTGGAGATAGAGGTATCGTTAGGAGGGTTTCCGAATGAGAGTTGACATTCAGTTGTTTTGAGTCTGCTTTTCTAGTGTGTTTGTGCTTTTTAACTATCTGTTTCTCTGTACGTGATGATGCTGGTTAGGTGATAATGTACTAATGTAAACTGCGAGATAACCTTTTCAGATAGCGATCGCTACTAAGAAAAAGCGACTCGGGCCATTATGAGTTTCGACACGACGGCCATATCGCCCTGTTATGGCTCCTCAGGCCTGAAACCTCTGGTGTCCAGTGGCTGACTCAAGCTCCCTTCTGTCCTTCGTTCTCCTCTATATGTCTCAAGATTGGTCTATATATGACGTGTCCGTTCGTGTCATCACTGTCACCGAGATCCACAGCTGCTGACCCTATCCGAAACATGGAAGTCCTTCAAAAACCAGACGAAGAATGCCCATCCTTTTTCCAGACATTTTGCACTCAGTTCTCACTCCCCAAGTTGATTATCATGGCTGAACGTGTGTAGCTTTTCAAGTTCCGGAAGGGGTATATCATTATTGACTTCGACGTCCAGAAAAAAACCCTGAACGTGTTGCCGCTGGTCTGAAGGCCACCGTACACAACGCCAAGACTTCAGAGGACACCAAGCGAAATGCCGCTCGGCGTCTCGATGACATGGGTGTTGAAATTGAACAACAAGGGTCCACGCACAAAGCTGGAACAGGTGCCCCTGCCACTGGCGAATTTGGAAAAGGAGCCTATACTTCAGTTCATTATACAAACGATCCCAAAGAAGCTGATGTGGGTACGTAAAAAAAAATCGGATGGTTTGCCATGAGCTTCTGTCGATTTTTTTGGTTTGACTATGGTTTATGTGTTAGGTATTCCTCGGCATCAGATGGGCACGTCCCTCAACACTCAAACTCGAAACGTTTCGAGTTACGCTGGGATGGATGCCAACAATTTCCTTGATGACAATGACCCTGAGATGTTTGATAACATTGGACGTTCACGTGGCGCTCAGGGTGGTCAACCTGGTGAGGCGCGGGAGATGGGCGGTTATCGTGCCACGTTGAACAGTGAGTCAATATTGAATATCGGACACTGTTTTCCCTCATATTTTGTCAATCAAGACCCGCGCGTATCTGAACAGGCTAAGCAGAATGCTAAGGATGTTTTAGAGGAACACAACGAGCCTTTCTCTACTCAGTACTACTGATTTTTATTCCAACACATTAAGTAGACAATTTCAAAGTCCAATGCTTTTATTATAGAACGACCGAAACATGCACATAAATTGTAACATGCACATAAATTGTTTTTGACTTGTTCATGTTCTCAGACAAATATGGCCTCACCCAATATGGGGCGGAGCAACTCGTTGACATTGGTATATCATTCGCCAATATTTTTAATCCACTCTAAAGTTTCAGCAGGAGTCGTCTACGCAAGGAGGGGTTCAAAGCAGTCATCTATCAATCATGGTCGTTAATATATTCTTCAAAACAATCGGGATGTCGGCAGTATTCGCTACACGAAATCCGCGGCCCGGAAGACGGCTTGTGATCCTACATAGCGTTTGGTGAACCCTGACAGCGAAATTGAGCTGGAGCGAGAACTGACCATGTCGCTTCTGCACCTTCTCCAATACAAATTAAAGCTGTGTGTACTTTAGGATCACGTTTCATTGCATTGGTCAGCTCCTCGGGAGTAATGCCATAACGGCTGAAGTTCGCGTCTGTGACTGCGATGACAAACCAATCGTCTAAAATGCCTATTCAGCAGGGCAACTACTCTCAAATTAATTTCCATTGCTTACCTGCATCGTACTTTGCCACTTCGACCACTCCATTTGCGATAGCTTCGACTGGGATGTTTAGCATGAACCAGGCATGGTACAACCGTGAAATTCTTACCAGTAAAATCACCCGCGAAAGCATACTGGGGAACCATGTTCATCTTTTCAGCGACTTTCCAGCGCTCTTTGAGCCCAGTCGGTGGTTTGTCTGCTTCCACCAAAGGAATCTCTGGACCGTCCCCAGACTAGTAGCAGTGTGAGACACCAGAAGATGTTCGAAAGTAAAGAACATACATGGCCATAGATCTGGGTGTTCGACACGGGATCTCAAGTCTTATTCTACTGCCTGATCAAGGTTACTCACATCCCAGACATATTTCTCCTTCTGCGAAAGGCGATCAAAGGTTTCCATTAACATGACCGCTTGTTGCTGATGAGCTTAGATCGCCTTGTACAAGAACCTTCGCTCACCTGTCTGCATACTCATCTCCAGTCGACCATCATGCTGGAATCGGTACCTGAGTCAATCATTCAGTATTATCGCTGCGCAAAAAATCTATGAAAAAATCACATTGAGCCACTCAAATCGAATATGAACCGAATGCGCTTAGGCCTAAAAACCAATGATGACTATCAACAAAGTGGTCAGAGTCCACATAGAATTGCTAAACACACTTCACCTGTGGTCTCCCTAGTTCTGGTTTCTCCATACCACGACGTTTGTAGATTGTCGTTTCTCCAGTTAGTCCTTCCGTTAGTCGACTATAATCTAGCTCTCCGTCTGTCTGCCGCTGGAGCCACACCCGTTCCTCCTCTTTTGCAGCAAGATCTAGGGAAAAGATAAACACAATCCCAAACAGTTGTTACGTGAAGGACTTTACACTCGAGCAAGCTGTGAAGCGAATGCATGTATGCTTGCGTCTTATCCAAGAGTTGACCATATCTTCGTGCTTCGGACTGTGTCATGTCGAGTTCTTCTAGGCGTCGTTGCAATTCCTGACGTGCCATCTCCCGCGCTTTCTCCTTGATTTTCTCGGGCACATTGACCTTCAAAGCCTCAGGGACCTAATTCCCAGTCACTCGAGCTCGTCGTCTAACATATTCCAAGACAAAGATGTACCTGCTTAATGTCTCCGCCCTTGTAAAAGCGTTTGTAACCTCCCATGCCTCCCATGCCAGCAGTACTACGACCTCCCGTCTGGAAGAGGCACCTGAGCATTTCATCTTTTTGACTTCAATGAATAGAAGACCTACACCACCAGCATACGTATCACCGCCAGAGTGTTCCTTGTCGTCATGTTTCCCTTCCTTTGGTTCATCTAAAGTCTTGTTCGTTGGCTCGAATTCCACGTCGTTGACCTTCTTGACAGTTTCACGGACAGCATCCAAACCCAAGTTCGATACCTCTAAACTGTAGGAGAATCACTGAATTGGAATTTAGAGTAAGAGGAAAGGAAACATACCCATGCTTAATCAATAAAGCCGATAATACTTCCATAGTTTCGGGTTTGTAGATGTCAAAATCGAATATATTGCGTAGTGCTTCACCGAGGGTATCATTTGGGTATGCTCCCATATGACGCACAAGGTTGATGAGTTCTAGCACTCATATGAGCACTCAGTATCACCATTTTTGATCGAATAATCTCTTACCTCTCAATGAATAAGGATAGTTCAAAACACCAGTCTCATAACTCACTCTCAAGTCCTGGAAGGCAGCAACAAGGCGTTGAATCAATTGAGGATCCATCTCAGGTGCTAATTGATTCAAAATGTTCATTTCCGATTCAGGATCTGGATTGCTGACTGAATGAGCACTAAAGTTTTCCCCAAGGACCTGCAAAAAGTGGTTTCCGAGGAAAGCTACGCATGTATCATCGATACCGCTGAACCGATATACTGAGAAAAGAACACTTACGATAGCCTGGGCGATTAGCCAATAGAATCAACCGGAAATTAGGATGGACAATAATATCCCCGCCTCGTCCCTTTACGGGTCGCACTCGACGCCCATCTGAGAGTGTCAGCTCGCCTTGACCAGCAAGGCTACGGAAAACCGCCACGACATGTGATGGTGCCTTATCTGCCTCGTCAATGATGATATAACGCCCATGCTTGATTGCTCTGAGTAGAGGAGAATCAGTGTAATTGATGATACCATCGTCCAGTGACGTCGTGAACATAAGTTGATTGACAGTCGTGTCCCTATGAAGCTGAACATACTCGCGTGGGCGACGAAGGAGCTAGTATCATAAGAACCTATAAGCATCATGCATGGACTCGTGCAAGGGAAACCTACTTGGCACAATCTGTCAGCAATTTTATTCTTACCAACACCTTGATTCCCTAATAAGATAACATGCTCCCCGAGAAGCTCTAAATCAATAGCGAGATCACGCATGAGCCCAGTTTGCAAGCTGTTGTTGTAAAAATGATCCATGTGAGGAATATGAGATGATACACCGACGGGGTCCTCAGAGGCTTTGAAAATAGGTATAGTGACTGGGCACGTTTGTTCACGGCTACTTGAGGACGGGAACTCAATTCTGGTCTCTGTGACGCGAGGGCTTGGATTGAACTTTGAGAGACTCTTCAGCTTGAACTACATAGAAGCATGGAGGTTCTTACACTATTATGTTTCCTCCGAATGTCGTGTTCTTCGAGCAGGGAAATCAGATTTAAACGCTCCGTTGTAGGTAGAAACTCTGCCAACAAGGACTGGCAGACAACAAAATTGAGGTCTAACGTCTTTGGAAACATGGCAAGTTTCCGGGCAATCCTGAGCAAAGAGCGTGTACCAAACCTTCGGCTCCTGAGAACATTGTCTGCAGATACAGTTTGCCTGTATTTCTCGGCAAACTGTAATAGTTTATCTACCGATTCCTTAGGGCAACCCGTAGCGAGAAGAATGCTTGATTCTTCCTGAGTATCCATGGGTAGACTTGGAATGGGGAAGAACATATTGGCGTGTTCATATGAGAGCCAATCCTTCAGAAGCAAAGACTTTGATGCAGTACTAATTATGCGAAAAGATGGATGGACAATAGAGAGTTCTCCGGCCTTAATCTATAATTTATGAATACAGTGCTCCCAGCAAAAAATTATTGTGTGCAAACCTCGTCGTCAGCTGCAGAACCAACGATGCGTTTCCCTTCCCAGAGTTCGGCCTCACGATCCTGTAACATTCGAGACAAAGAACCAGCGGTAGAACCAATGACATCGAGACCCGATAGGTGAAGAAGTCGACCAGACCAAGCTGCATCTACTAGAGGACTGCCACGTTTTCATGCTTCAGAGCTAAACAGATTATCAGCTAAACGGGTAGTCGTACCTAGGCTCCCAGGTCGTTGCACCCCCATCTTCAATCCTTCTCCTCATATACAGTTCACGCCCTCCCAATTCTTTGTACATATGCCATACTTCTGTATCATAGCCAAGCAAATCGCCGAATACCTTCACAAGAGTTGACGTTGACGTTGAAGCTGAGGATAGGACTGCAGGTGGAACAAATGATATGTCCCAATCCAGTGCATGGGCCTGCATGAAGCATGTCAACAGACCCACAAATCTGGGCGTGAGTTGGAAGTCGAGCTTCTCAGTGAAGGGGAATGGACGGAGACACAGAGGACCTGCTGGTACGACTATTTGCACGCGGGATGGTCCGTCAAAAGTGAGCCGTGCTGTCGTATTGTTAACGCGGTCGATGCTACTGATGCAGTACCCCAGTAGACCAGTGCATTCGTTATTTGAAATCATCGAAGGGCTGCCCAATTCGCCTAGTCCAGCTTCCTGGGTCTGACGTCCAAGGATGGCCCAAGCTTGGAAGGCAGAGTGGACCAAGATAGGATGGAGAGTGAGGAACAGTCGGGCGAGTTGAGAGGGCGTGAGGTCCGGAGGAGGAGGGAATAGTTGGATAAGTGCACGGAGTTTCGTCAGGGCGGTCTGAGGGAAAGGGGGTATAGATGTTTTGGAGACTGCCTCCAAGGCGTGCTGACTTTCGCTTGCATATTGCGTTGTCAATATCAGGTCACGAAGCTTGGAGTAGAGGGGAAGCAGAGCAACTGCATGCTGTGCTGGTGTATCGAAAGGCAAAAGTGCTCCTACTGGGTCGATGAAACGCGCTTGGAATCGACTTCTGAAGGGAGGATCCAGCGGGTATCCAGGATAAGGCGGTACCGGGGCAGCGATAGCAATAACTCGGAAGTTTGGATGCGCTGCAACGAAGACCTTGCCTTGATCTGACCTTGTTATGCCAGCATCCTCTAATTGGGAGAATCGGTGTGGATGAATAATATGAGTCCCATCATCAAGGTTCCTTGAAATATTGTTAGTAGAAAGACATGAGGAGGCAGAATGCTCACATTTCCCGGTTTTCCAAGAGGTTATTTAATACCTGACGCAGACGACAACCATCAAGAGAAACAACTGGGAGGGATCAAGAAACACACTGGCATTATTCCCCTCTCCGCTTTCTCTATACCCTCTAAGATCAGGATCCTACCATGTTTGACGGCACTGACCGCAGGACTGTCTACATAGATAAGATTTCCCCCAGTGCGAATCTCCCGTCCCTGTTCAACTCATCGGCACTGTGTGCATGATGACTAAATATGGGACACACCTGTTTAAGTTCAGTCTCACCTACGTCCCGGTGTAAAGCAATATACTCATATTCTGCGTTAATCAAGCTAGCCAACGCTCCAGATAACACTTGGAAATTAAAAAGACGGTGCGCTCACCTAACAAATGTCAGCGCCAAACGTCGGGCGTAAGGACCGGGTTGTGATACCAGGAAGATATCCTGGCCTAGAAGATATTTCTGCAGCATAAAATGCAGGTTATTAAAGTTTCCATCCCTGGGTTCGAGGAGTGTGGTAGCTCGCGACAGTTTTCTTGGCGCTTGCGCCATGGGTATCTCATACATGATGTCCCCGAACTTCAACGTGCCCAGAATCGGTGGGTTAGGCTTAAGTTCATTAAGGATCTGGTTCAGACGACGCTGAGGACCCATGATTGAGACTGGTCAAAATGAGGAGCCCAGTCCAGCTTTCGCAGGGACTGTTAGAATAAGCCGTCAACAGGGTAGCTGGCTATATTGAGTATAAGATCCTCGAGGGGTATTTGCACGAGTTTTTCGGCAATCATTATGCCGGTTATGGGTCAACTTCAATAGAGTAAAACTCTTCAACCAAATTAACACAACAAAATTGGGAAGTAAACGAGCAGGATTGTATAAACCAGATTAGTAAGCTAACACAGAGTCTAAGAACGGGCTATCCCGAAACTCGTGTTGCAAAAAGAGTAACGTTCGCGGACTCTTTTTTGGACTTATTCCGCAACAGGCAGACTGGTGCTAAACATTGGACTGCATTCTGCTGACAGGGTCCAGAGATCAACCGCAGGCTTCTGTCATTTCTGTGAGATGATAATGATCTCCAGCCATCTCAGAATCCAGAATCGAAATTAGTGCTGCCATCTCGTCTTCCCGCCATGATATTTGGCCTATGCCATTTTCATTAGATACTCACTAGCTGAGCCTCAGCCGAGGCTGCGATACACTAACCTGCCCCTTCCTTGCCTACGTTGTTAATGCCATGAGTGATCTGGATTCTTACAATATTAGTTATTCTCGATAAGATTATTTGAAATTCTAGGAGTAGGCCTCAATCTCAGAGAGCGTTCCAGACATCAATCTTGATTTCTGAGACAACTTGTTCAAGAAAGAACACTAGGCAGCACCAAAATCCGACATATTCGAGTCGGGTCTCACCCAATCGACCAAGGTGTCTCTGTCAGTCTATTAAGGGCAAGACCTTACTTTACCGACCCCCACTAAGACAGGCCTCAATACCTTTCAGCGTTTTTATTCATGAATACGGAAGTATAGAAAAACGACGGTTGTAAAAGCTTCTCGGGCACTTCCATATCATTTAGGACTCATTTTTAACTGTCTTAGTCGTCAACCCAGTAACAAAGTATACGAACATGTTGAGAATATGTGACAAAAATGTAACGATATCAAGACAGGGTGGGGACCTGCCAGTTGACCCATTGCGACTCAACAAAGCCGAGATTATTAGCACCATCAGTTTTGAGGATATTCGTATTCGTTGACTGGTCGTTCAAGAATTTGTTCACAAACGCATCCAGATCACTCTGTTCATTGCTCGGGAAGGCGCAGTGATTATGATTGCCAACCTGACTGACTCCCATCAAATCTCCAACACCGAGCGCCATCCAAACCTTATTAGCGGTGAGCATACAGCCCCAAACGCTTTCTGGACCAAGCCAGTCAATACCCGTATTGTCAATGATCAGGAGAGGACGAGGTGCAACGAGAGCGGCGAGTAGGTGGTGATCGAAAGGTAAGTTGTTGACTTGGTTGGCAAATTGATTGAAATTGGAAGAGAACCAAACATTCTCGCCCACAATCTCTGACGCGGTCTGAGTGTTGACACCGCTCGAAAGCATCCTGTCCGATATTCTCCAACATCCAGCACCGCCAGACCCAGACTCCTGAGGAATCGTCAAGGCAATACGTGTTTCGAAGGCACCTGCAACAAGTGCACCCTTTCCATTTCTGGAACATCCGCTAACGGCAAGTTTGGACAGGTCAATATGAGAAGTGGAGCCGGGGATTGTCTCGAGAACATCGATAATGCGAGAGATACCCCAAGCCCAGGCAGTCATGGCGCCAGCGGAGTGATCCACTCCGTAAAGCTGGTAGAACTTTCCTTGGCCCCGACTGCCGCCATTTATTTGAGCAGCCATATCGTCGTTGTTAAAAGTGATGAGGGCAACACCGGAAGGTCTGGGAATGCTGATGCCACCAACACCAATTATAGCAGGGAATTGCCCGATACCACTTGGCAAGGATATACTCGCCGTGAAAGAAATAGATTTCCCGCCTTCGGAAACGTTGATTGTCAGGATGCTACCAGACAACGAACCGGTAACGGAAGAAGGTTTAGGAGGAAGGACACCCAATTCATATTTCTGAAGAAGCTGTGAGATTTCTGCACGGCGGCAATCCCATTGAGCTTTGGTCGTAACTTTAGTGCCGTCAAAGAATGTGAAAGGGTCTGGGAGGAAGGAGTTGGACACGAGAGACGGGTTGTCCGGGAGGGTTGGGCAGCCCTGAGGATTCGGGTTGCTTGTGGGTGTAGCACCAGAAGAAGTGGTAGTAGATGAGGGGAGGGTTGTTGCCGGACTAGTGGTCATTGAAGGGGAAGGAGCGGCTCCCGGGATACACTGCGAATACCAGGGGTTGAGGACCGTGCAGATTGATCCTGAAAGACATGTCGTGGGGCCAGTCCAACCGATACCACCGCCTATGATGAGTGAGTTTTATCGTCTCGAAACAATTTGATCTATACTCACACTGTCCCCAGACTTGTTGCTGAGCAAATGCGGGAAGAGACAATGCGAGGGCAGCCAAGATTCGTATACTCTTCATTTGCCCTCCGAAGATTCGTTTCCACCGAAGAATAAAATTCCTTCGTCCTTCTTATACAGTAAGCTGTTTACTCTTGTCGTGTCCGCAAGACGGTCCGTCCATACAAATTCTTCCAGTCACATTGTCAATGTGTGCCCCCGAAAATCTATCATGCCAAGAATCTTAGAGTCTGCACATCAACGGTCGGGGGTATTTGAGTGCTCAAGTCACTGATTTGATCAAAGCCCATTGTGTAGTGAACCGGATAAAGTTCGCGGTTTCGCGAAGGGACCTTTCGACGGCCAGATGTGCCTTTATTCTGAGAGGACTCCGGGAGATATCTCTAACCCTTTCTCACCTTACCGAAAATTTTACATTCACATTCTCCTCATTCTTTGTCAATGCAACTTCTATGCTGGACCTCATAAATCAGACCTTCCGTGCCTTGGTACTAGATCACTTATTGTTGAGTAAAAATACTGAATCGAAAAGCTGACCGACGGCCCCTCAAAAAAGAACGCTTAATTGACTGATAATAATCGCTACAGTGATAGCGATGCTCGGTCCAATTGAGCAGTGTATAATGCCAGAAAATTTTTGGAGGCCTGGCCAGAAAGAAGTAGTTCCTAGGCACCACCACAATGGAGTTCAAATCAACAAACTATCAACAAATCATCATCATCATCCAGTATATTACTCAGCCCCCTTTCTCCTCATGTCTACTATCACCTCCCACCTCCCATCAATTCATGAACAGGACGGTTATTCAGTCTTCACAATTCTTAGGACAAACATCTCATCAGTCTCGGAAGATCGTCCTTCATGTATGATGGCATTCATTTCAAGCAGAACAGGCTACGGAATAACTCTGGACACGGAGAATTTGGGGCATACACATACTGTTACATCGACAGGCCCAAAATATATCTAGGTTAACCAATTCAAGCTAGCACGGAACGACATCCCATCGTTTAGAACGGCAGAGCTGGACCTAAAAGGCTAGAGGTACAGCGGGCCGTCGCAGTCTGGTGATCCCTGGAACTTCACCCTTTCTCCCTTCGAGGAAACGGGCTCTATGTGGAATATTGTCGTTTCTTGACACTAGTACTGGGAGCAGAGTATATGAACAGTGCTTTCAGATAAGAAAACCACTCCTTAATTGTCAATCCAGCCCTTGTCATATAAGAGCTAGGCTAGCACTTTCTATCTCGAGGTTGGACTTCGAGCCTCTCACTCAAGTTCGCGAATGGTTTATAGATGGCGGGTTTGAGGAACCCCGTTCAGGTGCTCAGGTTTGATGAGTTCTGAGTACTTGGACCTTCCTTGGTGCTCCCCACCGACGATCACATCAACTGGGACTACGCGTCGTTAAAACACATTGAGCCGGTCCACCTAAAGCTGTACAGTGCAACTGCAACTATGGTATCTATCCGTTGGGAAACGAAACATATCTTGGCATCAAAGAACAGAAAACAATCGAGATATCAGTCGTAACAATGATTCGTAACAGTGATTCGTAACAGGATAACAGCTGCTATGAATGTACATGTGCATAGACTCTCTTAGGGAATTTGAAACAGGCGACGAAGTTGAAACATATGAAAATACATATCGGCAGCAAATGGACACGAGAAATTTTCCAAGTCGAAGAAAGAGATAGATTTTATGGCACAGCCTGGAATACGGTGACACCAGAAAGCGCGCCTAAAATGATAGCCATCCAACCGGGTTTTGAATTGAGAGCAGCACTGCTGGAGGAAGTTGCGGCAGCACTAGAAATGGAGGAGACTGCCATGGAGGTGCTACGAGATGCCGTCACGGCGGTGCTATGAGGTACTGTAGTAGAAGCTTGATTCGCAGACACTGTGTTGGACACTGTCTGTCCGGCAAGAGGTGCAGTGGATTGGCCTGCGATCTGAGCCTGAATAGTGGAGTTGAAAGTTCCGCTCATGTTGTCCATCCTAAAGGGAAAGGGAAAGGGAAAGGTGAGAAGGTGTATGAATGTATAATTGAACACTCACGCAAACTTAGCAGAGAAAGACAGGGCAGGGAACTGAGGATTCTTAGGATCCTTGAAGGCGAGAGACTCAAAGCGAATAAAGCTAAAGGCTTACTTAGGACGAGATAAACTGCACGATGCTGGATGTTACTGACTAATCATTGCTATTGGGACCAATGTCGCCATTTGGGGTAAACTGGATAGAACCAGTGCTGGAAACGTTCACATTGTCCACGACGGTTTGCAGGGAGGTCTAGTTATCGAAGTGTTAAAAATCAAACCAAGATGAAATACGGTGACTCGTACCTGTTGTTGTGCATTTCCGACATAGATAGAAACGACAGCATTTCCGAAGTCTTGAAGAGAAGGAACAGAACCATCATCTTGCCAGCTGATGATGGCGGGTTGACCTCCGTGGAAAGTAGACGAAGCGGTGGGTTGGGTGATCTAGAGAAAAATCAGAAGATTTCGGAAAATATTTTATGGTGCATACAAAGACAGTAGCCAGTGCCGGAGAAGCGGCGAATACGAGAGCAGCGAAGATCTTGAGAAACATCGTGGGCAAGGGTAGCACTTTGAATATCAAAAGAGAGTGGAAATTCAAAGAAAGACAGATATTGTACACCTGGGATAAATCTTGCTGAAAACCTGAGGAAATGTGGAATCAAATGTTTATATCAAACAGGCCGCCACGCCGGGCCGGAAATTCGCCCATCATTTAATGATGGGACCGGCTCTGATGTCACATGAGTATTGACAACGAGTTGGCGAGACTTCATCAGGACACAAGTATCTAATAAATAGTCGCAACCCGAATGAATTGTCTACGGTATATAGAAAGAAGACAAATAAAGTGTCCTATCTCCCTGTAACCTGTTTATCGTCGGTCCTAGCAACGGCGATTTGTTGTCAAACGCAGATGTAAGTGCAACCATTTTGATGTATCCAGTCTAGTGGTTGTCGGCTTTCGATCCAAGACAGGACATGTACTGCCCAGTAGTTATATCAAGAGAGGAATACAAAAAATGCTCTTTAGAATTTTCCTGACCATCGCAAGAAGAAAAGACAGAGGTCTATTATACCGGGGACGTTGCGCCACATCAATTCGGGATGCGCCGAAACCTTATCAACAGGAACTGCATAATTGGAGGATCGGTCGTACTCACTGCCCTCGACGACTTGTAATCTCAAGACGATATGGGAAAAGGTGTGCTATCGTTGTCGCTCTTGGTCCTGACACTTCTGACATTGATTGCGACTCTAGTTCACGGTTCTCTTGCCCGTGCTGGCAAAGTCAAGTCTCAGACACCCAAGGTTGACAAGCAGGAAAAGAAGAAGCCACCTAAAGGACGTGCCAAGAGGCGTATCTTATACAACCGTCGGTGGGTAGACTTTAAATCCAGATCATTCAGTTGTTGACTCTCATCAGCTTCGTCAATGTGACGACTCTCCCTGGAGGCAAACGGAGAATGTGAGTGGCATTTCAATATCAGTGGCCGTTCCCCACGTCGCAGTTTATTTGCAACCGAGAATCCTATTACCTGATGATATAGCTGCATCTTCGCATAGTTCACGCTGAAGCAACATCCGGTGTTGACAATCGTGCATCTTTCAACGTCTTTCGCTCCTATCTGACTCATTCCTTTATCTCTTCTATCTGGTGCTGATCTGTATATTCTTTTCAGGAATCCTAACCCCGAGAAGTAAGAGACTTGTTGAAAATCGTTCCCTGTAGATTGCAAGCCAAGGGGTGACTGAAGAGTTCGGTGGTCCTGTGTCTTGTTGCCTTGCATTCGCTCTTCCCACATACCTTGTCACTACACTCCATGCCAAACATGATTAGGCCCCTATGCATCTCATTGTTTTTTCAAAGATTGTATTCTAAATTGGTTTTGGTCAATTTATGATCATTGTTTCCAAATATGACCACGTGAACGTGAACCTGTGTGCTGTTG